>DSTMC04003__coassemble_1031_pt1 | contig 25252 bp, 25 predicted proteins | sample DSTMC04003__metabat2_low_PE_048 | metagenome-assembled genome bin DSTMC04003
GCTGCTCACCGGCTCGGAAGTGACCGTTCTGATGCGCAACGGCACCTGGGCCTACGTTTACCGCAACGGCAAATACGGCTTTTGCAACCTCTACGCCCTGCAGCGCCTTGACGGCAACAACGCCACGACCGAGCCCACTTCCGATCCTCTGGAGGGCTATCAGCAGGCCAACCGGCCCGGCGTGGTGGTGAGCGCGACCTCCGTTTACGCGCAGGCCGACACCACCTCTGAAGTGCTCGGCTCGCTCAGCGCTGGCGAGAGCGTCACCGTCACCGCCCACAACGGCGAATGGGCCTATGTCTCCCGCGATGGCAGCACCGGCTTTGTGCGCCTGCGCTGCCTGCTGCCGGATGCGAATACCATCGTCAACACCCGCGGCGGCATCGTCACCCGCAGCAGCACCATCTATGAAACCGCCTCTACCTCGGCCAATGTGCTGGGCACGGTCGCGCGCGGCGATGTCCTCACGGTGCTCGCATACAGCAGCACTTGGGCCTATGTGCGCAATGAGCGCGGCAGCGAGGGCTATATGAGCCTTTCCGCCATCACGCCCTACGACGAGGCCACCGTTTCGCCTTCGCCTTCTCCATCGGCCACGCCTTCCATTCCCATTGAGGACGGCATCGCGGCCACGGTGACAACCGACACGCTCTATGTGTACAGCGAGGCGTCCACCAGCTCCACAGTGTTGGGCACGCTCTCCTACGGCGAATCCATCGTGGTTCTGGATCATGGCGACACTTGGGCGCTGATTACCCGCGACGGCAGCAGCTACGGCTATTGCCTGCTCTCCGGCATCACGCGCACCTCCGACTTTGAAAACGGCACCCCGGCCACCGTCACCGTTGATTCTCTGACGGTGTACCGCTCCGCTTCCACCAGCTCCACGGCGCTGGGCACGCTCTATCGCGGCGCGGAGGTAACCGTGCTCGACCACAACAATACCTGGGCCTACATCACCCGCAACGGCAGTTACGGCTTCTGCCTGCTTTCAGGGCTTACTCCCTCCTCGCAGGTGGATGACCGGGATGATTCCACCGTCAAATACGTGGCCACCGTCGTCTATCCGCAGGCGCCCTTCTTCCAGAGCGCTTCGCAGGACAGCGCCTACGTCACCGTTTCCGCCGGCACGGACGTCAACGTCTACCTGTACGACAGCGACACGGGCTGGGGCTATGTGGGCATTGACAACCAGCGCGGCTACATGCTGCTCAAGCACTTGAACAAGGCCAGCTATTCCACGCTTTCCAGCGGCTCCAGCGGCGGTTCGGTGCTGACGTTGCAGCAGGCTTTGGAAGAACTGGGCTACTTCGACGGCGTGCCCGCGGGCAATTACAGCTCGCTTACGCAGACGGCCGTTTCCCGCTTCCAGTCCGCCGTGGGCCTGAGCGCCACCGGCACCGCCGACCAGACCACCCAGCGCATACTCTACGGCGGCTACGCGCCCTCCTCTCCGCTTCTGAGCCTCACGCTCTCCAACGGCAGCACAGGGGACAACGTCACCCGCCTGCAAACGCGCCTGTACCACAAGGGCTATCTTTCCAAGACCTCCAGTGTGGACGGCGACTATGGCAGCACCACCGCCTCGGCCGTGCGTCTGTTCCAGTCCGCCGCGGGCCTGAGCGCCACCGGTACCGCCGACAGCGCTACGCTGCGCGCCCTGTACAGCAACAACGCGCCCAAGAACCCGTCCAACGCCTCCGATGCGGACAGCGGCGGCAGTGGCGGCGGCGACAGTGGCAGCGGCGGAACCCTGCCGGATAACCCGACGCGCACTGAAAAGATCGAGCACGTGATCTACGTGGCGCAGCAGCAGCTTGGCAAGCCCTATGTATACGGCGCCACCGGGCCTTCCCGGTTTGACTGTTCCGGCTTTACCACCTACTGCTATAAAACAGTGGGCGTGACCTTCGGCCGCACAGCGCAGCAACAGGGTTACAACGCTGGTACGAAGATCGAGGGCCTGTCCAACCTGCAGCGCGGCGACATCGTGTGCATGAACACCGTTTCCGACAGCGACCTGTCCGACCATGTGGGCATCTACATGGGCAACAACAAGATGATCCACGCTTCCTCGGGTGCGGGCGAAGTCATCATCTCCGACCTGGGCAGCGGCTACTACAACCGTGTATTCTCGTGGGGCCGCCGCGTCCTCTAGGCGGTAGTACCGCCTGCCAGCGCTGCCGCGTGTAAGCGACCGAACCCCTGGCGGTAGTACCGCCTGCCAGCGCTGCCGCGTATAAGCGACCGAACCCCTGTCCCGGCAAGAATGGGACAGGGGTTCTTTGTTGCGTTTTTGATTGGAAAAAATTGCGAAGTCCGCCGGACGGCTCAGGCGCAGGAGCCGCCCGGCTTTCGTTGTGGGAAAACGCTTTTTGCGCGGCAGCTTTAGGGATTCTCAAGGGATTTGTCCCTTGAGCGGGTGCGGGCAGCGCCCGCCGTGCCCCGCCGGATGCGCGATTCTGCTCGGATGTAGAGAGGCAAGACCATCGCGCCTACCGTGCCCCGCGCGCCGGTAACAAGTTGCCATAGGCCCTGAAACTTCCATCCACTGCAAACACACCGAACCCCCAAGAACCGGCGCGCGTCCTCCCGAAGCGCCCTTGCCCCAACGGGGCAAGCAGCGCCGCCCCTCTCCCCCACAGCGTCCCTTGCCCCGTGGGGCAAGGCAGCGTCATCCGGAGAACCACCGCCATTTCCGCGCAGAAACAGCCAGCCCCCACTCCACCATCATGGGGTGGGGGCCTCTCGTTCCCGATTGGGAAAAACTGCGAACTTCACCGGCCTGCTTTCGTTTTACAGCCGGTTCTTGTCGCCCCAATCGCACATGCCGTCCAGAATCGGTATGAGCGACTTTCCCCGTTCCGTAAGGCTGTATTCCACTTTCGGCGGAATCTGCGGGTATTCCTCACGATGCACAAGCTGATCGGCCTCCAGCTCTTTCAGCGTGGCGCTGAGCGTCTTATAGGAAATGCTGCCGATGTACTTTTTCATTTCGTTGAACCGCACCACGCCGAATTCCATCAGCGTATAGAGAATCGTCATTTTGTATTTGCCGTTGATCAGCGACAGCGTATAGCTGAAACCCGTGTTGCCCAGACATTCCCCGGCAATACAGCGCTTGTTCATTTTATACTCTCCTTTTAGTAAGTATATATCTTTAATGTAATTATCATACCTGAATGTGCGTACTTGTTTTTTGTATCATTTGCGCTATAATTGTAGCATAGGAGGCGGGCAAAGTCAATCCCGCCCAAAGGAGGAACACTTCATGAGCAAAAAGATCGTAGTCATCACCGGCAGCCCGCGCAAAGACGGCAATAGTTTTGCCATGACCGACGCCTTCATCCAGGCGGCGCAGGCCAAAGGGCATTCCGTGACCCGCTTTGACGCCGCCATGCTGAAGATTGGCGGCTGCCGCGCCTGCGAAACCTGCTACAAGACCGGCAAAGCCTGTTCGTTCGACGACGACTTCAACGCCATCGCCCCGGCCATCCTTGAGGCGGACGCACTGGTGTTCACCATGCCCCGTATATTGGTATTCCATTCCCGCGCAAATCAAGGGCGTAATCGACCGCATTTACTCCATGGTAGTGGGCGGCAAGGACATTTCCGGCAAGGAATGCGCGCTGATCGCCTGCTGCGAGGAGGACGACCTGAGCGTATTGGACGGCGTGCGCATCCCCATGGAGCGCACTGCGGCGCTGAACAAATGGAAAATGGTGGGCGAAGTGCTCGTCCCCGGCGTGCTCAACCCCGGCGACGTGGAAAAAACCGATGGCTGCGCACAGGCAGCGGCATTGGCGGATAAGTTTTAAAGGAGGCGAACCCTATGGGCAAAAAGATTGTCATCCTCAACGGCAGCCCGCGCAAAAGCGGCAACACCGCCGCGCTGGCAAAGGCGTTTGCACAGGGCGCAGAAGGTTCGGGAAACACCGTGACGGAGTTTTTTCTGGGCGGCATGGACATACACGGCTGCAAGGGCTGTTTCGGCGGTCACAGCAGCCGGGAATGCCCCTGCGTGCAGAAGGACGATATGGACAAAATTTATCCCGCCGTGCGCGATTGCGACGTGGTCGTGCTGGCCTCGCCGCTGTACTATTGGAACATGAGCGGCCAGTTGCGCACCGCCGTCGACCGCCTGTTTGCCCTTGAGGAAGGCGACGGCAACCTGCTGCGCGGCCACGGCCGGGCCTGCGCCCTGTTGATGGCCGCCGAGGGAAGCGATTTTGAGGACGTGCTCACCTACTACGAGCACCTCGCGGGGCGCCTGCGCTGGCGGGACATTGGCCACGTGTTGGCCGGTGGCAACGGCGATGTGGGCGATATCAAGGGAAAGCCCGAATTGGAGCAGGCGCGCGCCCTCGGCGCGTCTATCCGGTAAAAGAAAAGCGGCGGGCGCAACGCACAAACGCGATTGCGACCCGCCGTTTTTCAACGCTCCCCTACCCCAGCCTGGCGCGCGGGAAGGTTTTCAGAAGCTCCAGCGCTTCCTCCAGCGGCAGCACGCCCTCGGAAGCGTCGCCCGTGCGCAGCGAGGCGACCGCCGCCGCAGTGGCGTAGGTCAGGGCGTCCTCGAGGGAAACCTCGCGGTGCGCGCCCAGCAAAATGCCGGAGGTAAAGGCGTCGCCCGCGCCTACCGTGCCGCCGATATACTCCTTGGGCACCACCGCGCCAGGCACGGCGTGGTATTCGCCCTTTTCGTCGATGCCGAAACCGCCCTCGGGCGCATGGATGACCGCCCACTTGCGCGCGCCCATCTCCTTAAAGCGTCTGAGCGCCTTGGGAATGTTTTCATAGATCAGATTTTCCTGTTCATCGCGCAGGGGAATGTCCGCGGCGATCTCGCCCTCGTGCTCGTTCAGGCAGAGGATATCCGTATAGCGGATGGCGGGAATGACCAGGCGCATGCGCTCGCGCTCGGCGCTGGTGACCATATCCACGCTGGTGAGTATGCCCTGCTCCTGGACATGCTTGAGCAAACGCGCCATCTTCGTGCCGAACTCCTCGTCCGGCTGATCCAGCGCATCGAGGATGAGGACATATCCGGCGTGGAAAATCTTGCAGTCAAGCCGGTCGATGGGCACATCGTCCTCGCAAAAACGGGCGCAATCGCCGGTGAAGGTCAAAAAGGCACGCTCGCGGGTTTGTATATTGGAAAGCACGTCGGAAAACGCCGTCTGTCCCCCGCGCCGAAGCAGGCTGGTGTCTATGTTTTTATATTTGCCCAGCCCCTTGACGATTTCATCGCCATAGCCGTCGTTGCCAATGCGCCCACAGGCGTATACCGGCAATTCCGGGTCGAGCAAAGCCAGGTCGCGGCCGCAGTTGGATACCAGTCCGCCCAGCGACAGGCTCACGCTTTCGATATTGACCAGATCATGCGGCCCGGGAAAGCCGGTGATCTCCTTAAGAACATCCACGCCGATATAACCGGCGACGACAATACCATTTCGCATATCCGCACGCCTCCAATGTAAAGCAGATAAATAATAATCTTAATATACACCATTTCCGCGCGAATGGCAAGGAGTAATTTGCGTTTGTAGGGCGATAAATTCGCGTATGCGCGGAAAATTCGCCGCTGGCATGGACAGGGGGCGTTTTTGTGGGTATAATATGGTATATATCTGCACTACGGAGGACGATATGGTTGCTTTTCTGAACCAGAGCCCCGGCGTGGCGGTGCTGCTGGCTGCCGGGCTTTTGCTGGCCGTGCTGCTGATTGTGCTGGCGCTTTTGCGGCGGCGGGAAGGGCGCGAGCGCGCCGCCATGGAGGAACGGCTTTTGAACGCGCAGGCGCAAATGCTCGACCGTCTGCGCCAGGCCATGTTTGAAAGCGCGCGAGCCGCGCGCGAGGGGCAGGAGCAGGGCATGACGCTGCTCAACCAGAGCGTCGCCGCCGCCTCTCAACAGGTGGCCGAGCTTTCCCGGGCCATGGAGGCGCGGCAGGATCGCCTGCGCCAGACGCTGGACGAACGCTTGGACGCCATGACCGCCCTGAACGACCGCAAGCTGGAACAGATGCGCCAGACCGTTTCCGAAAAACTGGAAAGCACGCTGGAAAACCGCCTGGGCGAATCGTTCAAGCTGGTCAACGAACAGCTTTCGCGCGTACACAAGGGCCTGGGCGAGATGCAGACGCTGGCGCAGGGCGTGGGAGATCTTAAAAAGGTGCTCACGGGCGTAAAGACGCGCGGCGTGTGGGGCGAGGTGCGCCTGCGCGCCTTGCTGGAAGACGCGTTGGCCGCCGGCCAATATGTGGAAAACGCACAGGTCACGCCCGGCTCGTCTGAGCGCGTGGAATTCGCCATCCGCCTGCCCGCAAGCGAGGGCGAAGGCGCGCTTTTGCCGGTGGATTCCAAGTTCCCGCAGGAGGATTACCTGCGCCTGGTCAACGCCTCGGAAGCGGGCGACAGCGAGGGCGTGCGCGCCGCCACGCAACAGCTCGTGCGCGCCGTCACCGAGCAGTCCAAGCGCATTTCCAGCAAGTACATAAAGCCGCCCGTCACCACCGATTACGCCGTGCTCTTCCTGCCCGTGGAAAGCCTTTACGCGGAAGTGGCGCGCGTGGACGGCCTAATGGAGGAATTGCAAAGCAGGTTCCGCGTGCTCGTGGCCGGCCCTTCCACCTTTGCCGCGCTTTTGACCAGCCTGCAAATGGGTTTTCGCACCTTCGCCCTGCAAAAGCGCAGCGGCGAGGTGCTCAAGCTGCTCTCGACGGTGCGCGTGGAATTCCAGAAGTACGGCGAGGCCGTGCAAAAGGCGCGCACGCGCCTGGAGCAGGCCAGCGGCGATTTGGACGCCATCGACACCCGCACCCGCGCCATCAACCGCAAATTGCGCGAGATCGGCGAGGATACGCCTTCCCTTCCGGACGGCGATGCAAATTAACCTGTCCCGCCTTGCGCGCGCCGCTTCGCTGCGGCTATACTGAAAAGGATTTCGAAATGGAGTGTGTTTTCAATGGATTTCAGGCTTGCCATTGCTGAGCAGATTCTCGTCGCCCTGCCGGAAGTTTCCCTCACCGCCGCGGATGTGGCATCCATGCTGGAAGTGCCGCCGGATACCAAGATGGGCGACTATGCCTTCCCCTGCTTCAAACTTTCCAAGGCGTTGCGCAAGTCGCCGGTGATGATTGCCGACCAATTGGCCGGGGCCATCCAGGCGGACTTCATCGCCCGCGTGGAGAGCGTGCGCGGCTACCTCAATTTCTTTATCGACCGCGCCATCTATGCCGAGCGCGTGCTCACCGCCGCCGATGCGCAGGGCGACCGCTATGGTTCGGACAACAGCGTCGAAAGCAAATGCGTGGTGCTGGATTACAGCTCCATCAACATCGCCAAGCGCTTCCACATCGGCCATCTGTCCACCACGATGATTGGCAACTCCCTCTATAAGCTCTACAAGTTCTTCGGCTGGAAGGCCGTGGGCGTAAACCACCTGGGCGACTGGGGCACGCAGTTTGGCAAGATGATTGCCGCCTACAAAAAATGGGGCGACCGCGAAACCGTGGAGCGCGGCGGCGTGGACGAAATGGTCAAGCTCTACGTGCGCTTCCACAAGGAGGCCGAAAACGACCCCTCCCTCGAGGACGAGGGCCGCGCCTGGTTCAAAAAAATCGAGGATGGCGACGAGGAAGCCCTCTCCATCTTTAACTGGTTCAAGGAAGTCACCCTCAAGGACGCGCAAAAGACCTATGAGCTGTTGGGCGTGACCTTCGATTCTTACGCCGGCGAGAGCTTCTACAACGACAAGATGGGCCCGATTGTGGACGAGCTGCGCGCAAAGGGCTTGCTCAAGGAGGATCAGGGGGCGATGATCGTCGATCTGGAGCCCTACGGCATGCCCCCGGCCCTGATTCTGCGCTCCGACGGGGCGACGCTGTATCTGACGCGCGACCTGGCCGCCGCCAAGTACCGCAAGGACACCTACAACTTCGACAAGTCCCTCTACGTGGTCGCCTACCAGCAGGATTTGCACTTTAAGCAGCTTTTCAAGGTGCTGGAGCTGATGGGCTACGAATGGGCCAAGGACTGCGAGCACGTCTCCTTCGGCATGGTTTCCTACGAGGGCCAGACGCTCTCCACCCGCGAAGGGCGCGTGGTGTACCTGGACGACCTTTTGCATCAGGCTATTCAAAAGGCGCGCGACATCATCAAGGAAAAGAGCCCCAGCCTGGAAAACAAGGACGAAATCGCCCGGCAGATCGGCGTGGGCGCGGTGGTGTTCTTTGTATTGTACAACAACCGCATCAAGGACATCGACTTCTGGTGGGACAGGGCGCTCAACTTCGAGGGCGAGACCGGGCCGTATGTGATGTACACGCACGCACGCGCCTGCTCGGTGCTGCGCAAGGCCGAAGCGCAGGGGCTGCCCGAGGAAGCGCCGGACTTTGCCGCCCTTGCCGACCCCGAGGCGCAGGACGTGGTGCGGCTGATCGAGCAGTTCCCGCTCATCCTCAAAAACGCGCTGGAGCGCTCCGAGCCTTCGATGATTACCCGCTTCTCGGCGGATCTTGCCCAGGCGTTCAATAAGTTCTATTACGAGCGCCGCATACTGGACGACGACATGGGCGCGCGCGCGGCGCGGCTGATGCTCACCCGCGTGAGCAAAAACGTCATCCGCGTGGCGCTGTCGCTGATCGGCCTGGCCGCGCCGGAGAGGATGTAGCATGCGCAAGGGCATATTCGCGGCGCTGCTTTTGGCGCTGGCCCTGTGCCTGACCGCCTGCGCGGGCGCAAACGAGACGGCGGAGGCTGATTCGTTCACCATCCGCCTCGCCTGCGAAAGCGAGGGCGTCTATCAGGTCTTTTATACCTACTACATTGGCGGCGAGGAGCGCGGCATGGGCGGCGTGGCCGATTTGGACGGGGCGGCGCTTTCCGCGGATGCGCCGGTGGAATTCCCGCTCCTGAAGGAATACTTTGAGGACGGAGACGGCCTTTCCGCCTTTTCCATCGACTTTTCGCCCTACGGCGAGGGCGATACCGTGGAAATGGGCACCACCGCGCCGCTGGAATTCCCCGTTTCGTGGGGCGGGACGTACACTGTTGTCCTTTCCGGCGACAGGGAGAACGGTTTTACGGCGGAACTGGCTTCCTGACGGAACCTTGTCAAGGTGTAAAACCCGTTCTGTGCCGAAAACTTTTTATGTATGGAGCGCATGAAGTATGAAGCACAAGGTAAAAGTGACGGTGCTGGATAAAAAGCTGTATCCCGAATTGCAGCGGCAATACTGCGCCAATCCCGCCGCCGGAGCCTGTTCCTGCTACAATGTCGGGGATGAATTTGAGTTTTGCCGCGATGATGAACGGGACGATTTCTGGCACATGGGCCTGAATACGCTGGTCAAGACCAGCGGCGACGCGGACACGGTCGCGGGCGGGCCAAAGCTGCCCTTCTGCTCTGAGGCGTGGGACGCCATCGCCCGCTATATCTATACGGGCTTGCAGGGCGGCTCGATTATGAAGGGCTGGATGAACGCCGAAAACACCATGATTGCCTGCTGCTCCGACGGCACGAGGCCCGTAATCTTCAAAATCGAGCGCATAGATTACGAATAAGGACGGATGTCTTCCCGGCAGACATAAACGCGGGGCCATCTCTTTGCCGAGACGGTCCTGCGTCAGTTGCGCTTGCATAGGACGGTCACTTATGTCCAAGGAAGCTCCCTTGTCTGCAAGGTTGCCTCCTTGTCTTGCGGGTTTTCCCAGCACTCATTCAGCAGGAAGACCTTGTCAACATCCTGAATCCCTGCCCCGCGAGTCGGGGGCAGGGATTCTTCATTGCCTTTTTGCTCGCGGCAAAACGCAAAGCCCGCCGGACGGCCCTTGCGCAGGAGCCACCCGGTTTTTTGCTCAAACGCCGCCTTAAGCGGACGCCCCGGCGATGATAAGAAGCGTCAGCACGCCTTCGGAATAGGCGACGCTGAGAACGATGCCGTCCTTTTCAAACATCATGCCTGTGGAGGCGGCTTCTGTTTCCGAAATCACTTCCGCATATCCGCATGTTCGCGCCACCTGCACCCAGGCCGCCGTCTCCTCCTCGGAGATGCCCTCCATGGCAATCAGGCAGCGGCCGTTGGCAGAATCGTCCAGAATGTACTGCACGCTTCCGCCGTCAGGGCGGGGAATCTGCGCCGTGAGGGCATTTTGCGGCCATGCGGCGGTGTACTCTGCCGTGGCGGACGGAAGCGGCGGCGCGGGGCGCACATCCGCACAACCCGACAGCAGCAGGGCGAGCAGGGCTGCAAACAGGCAGCAAATTTTCTTCACAGCCTACCTCCTGCGCAGATACGCTACCCCCAGGGCGACGGCCAAAGCGAGGGCAACCGCCGCCAGCAGGGAAAGCGCGCGTGACAAATCCAGCGCGCCACCGATTTGTATGGACGTCATTGCATCTGCGCCGCCGATGGCGTTTGCCGGTGCGCTCCCGCTGCGCACGGCGGCATGGATGCCGAGGCAGGCCGCCGCGCACACGGTCATGAAAACCGCGCCCGCCAGCAGTTTCCGCCGCTGCCGGTTGCGATCGACGCCGAGTTGTTCCTCCATGCTCCGGGCAAACGCCTCTGGCGCGCCCAGCCTTTCCAGAACCTGCGCCTCTGTTTCTCCGTGCTCCCGCGCGGAGGCAAACGCCTCCGTCAAATCGCGGATGATTTCCCGCTTCTGCGCGCGGGAAACGCGCAGCGCCCGTTTCACCTGTTTGATATACTCCCTCATGCTTCCACCTCCGGCGCACAATTGCCAATAAATTCGTTTACGCAGGCGCTGTACTGCTTCCAGAACGCAATCAGCTCCTGCAAAGCGGCGCGCCCCTTTTCCGTGAGCGAATAATACTTTCGCGAGCCGCCGTTTGCCGCCGCGGGCGCGATGCGGCAGCCAATCAGGCCGGACTGTTGCAGGCGGTAGAGAATCGGATAGACGGTGCCTTCTTTGGCGTAGCCGAGAACCGCCGCGCCGTGCGCATTCAATGCGGCGATAATCTCATAGCCGTAGGTCTCCTTTTTGGCGATCAGGCACAGCAGGATCATCTCCAGCGATCCCTTTTTGAATTGCTGTACATATTTTCCGTCCATGCCGTCCCTGCTTTCTCTATACTTAGTATTACTAATTAGATATACATAGTATATATCAGTCCGGCAGCGTTGTCAATGGGCAAATAAAAAAAGACGGCGGCGGTATGCCGTCGTCTCAGTCTGGCTCAGGGAAGCGGCGATCTCGCGCTGCTTTTCCCTACCTCCGCCACGCCTCGTATGCGTCCAGTATGGCGGTAAGGCGCGCGTCCAGATAATTGCGCGCCTGCGCCTCAAGCGCGGCGGGCACGCCGTAGTACGCCTGCGCCACGCCGCCGGTAATCGCAGCCAGCGTATCGCTGTCCCCGCCAATGGAGATGGCGTTGCGGATGGCGTCCTCAAAGCCCGTGGACTCGAAAAAGGCCATCAGCGCCTGCGGCACGGTGCGCTGGCAGGTTTCGTTGAAGCGATAGGTGGCGCGGATGCCGTCCAGCGTAAAGTCCATGGGATAGTATTCGCGGTCGATGCGCTTGCGAATCTCCGCCAGCGCGCTGCCGGTGCGGGCCATATAAATGGCTACAGTGACCGCTTCCGCGCCCTTATAGCCCTCGGGATGGTCGTGCGTCACCCCGGTGACGGCGCGGGAAAGCGCCTTGGCCTCCTCCATGCTCCTGGCCACAAAGCCGCAGGCGCTCACGCGCATGGCAGCTCCGTTGCCAAAGCTGTGGTAGGGCCTGGGGTCGTCGCTGTACATCCATTCCTGGAAGCGCCCGCCATAGCCGCAATGGGGATAGGGGCGGCCCACCTCCTGCATGCAGCGCACGGCCTGCGCGGGAAGGTCGCTCCAATCCGGCTGGCTGCACATGAGCGCCTTGCCGACGGCCAGGGTCATGATGCTGTCGTCGGTGGCGAAGCATTGGGGCGTGAACAGCTCGAAATCCTTGCGGCGGCAGTTGTTCCATTCAAAGCGGGAACCGACGATATCGCCGATGATTGCTCCAATCAAACCGCTCTCTCCTTTCCCCTACGGCTCCATCCGCCTGCGCGTCAGCTCGATGGCCTCCTTGCCGCTCAAATGGTCGATTTCCATTTCCAGCATACACAGGGGCTTCCAATCGCGCTCAATGGCGCGCTCGCGGTTTTCCGCGCTGTCATCCGGGGCGTATTTGCGGGCCAGCAAATCAATGGCTGCTCGCTTTTGCGCCTCGTCCTCCACAACGCGCACGCGGCCAAAGGCGATGACGCTGCGGAAATAGGTGGTGTATTTCTCGGGAATCACCTCGTCGCGGCCGACGACGCAAAACGAAGCCTTCGGCTCGCGGGCGATGGCATCCAGCTTATGCCCAGCGCGGGCACAGTGGAAATAGAGCCTTTCCCCATCGTACACATAGCTGAGGGGCACGGCGTAGGGATAGCCGCCATCCCCGGCCAAAGCCAGCACGCCGGACGTGCCGCGCGCGAGGATTTCCGCGCATTCCGGCATGGACAGGGCCTGTTTGCCCCTGCGCATGGGGCGGAATCCGGTGTTTGTTTCCATGTATTTTCCCTTCCGTCAGGCCTTGTATTTTCGGGCCTGTTTCGTTATTCGCGCGCCACGCCGGTTTCGCGCGCGGCCTGCGCCACAGCGCGGGAAACGGCTTCCTTCACGCGCGGGTCGAACGGCGCGGGAATGACGTAGTCCGCTCGCAGTTCGTCTTCGGCAATCAGGCCTGCCAGCGCGCGGGCGGCGGCCCGCTTCATGGCGTCGTTGATATCGCGGGCGTGCACGTCGAACGCGCCGCGGAAGATGCCAGGGAAGGCCAGCACGTTGTTGATCTGGTTAGGATAGTCGCTGCGGCCGGTGGCCACCACCAGCGCCCCGCCTGCCTTCGCTTCTTCGGGCATGATTTCCGGGGTGGGATTGGCGCAGGCGAACACGATGGCGTCCTTGCGCATGGTGCGCACCATATCCGCGGTGAGCACGCCCGGAGCGGACACGCCGATGAACACATCCGCGCCCTGCACGGCGTCCGCCAGCGAACCGGCGCGCTTTTCACGGTTGGTGACGTGGGCTATTTCCTCCTTGATGGGGTTCATACCCTCGGCGCGGCCTTCGTAAATCATGCCGCGGCGGTCGCAGAGCACGATGTCCTTCACCCCCGCCGACAGCAGCAAGCGGGCGATGGAAATCGCCGCCGCGCCCGCGCCGTTGATGACCACGCGCGTCTCGTCCATCTTGCGCCCTGTGAGCCGCAGGGCGTTGGTGAAGCCGGCGAGGGTAACCACGGCGGTGCCGTGCTGGTCGTCATGGAAGATGGGAATGTCGCAGACCTGTTTGAGCCGGCGCTCGATTTCAAAGCAGCGCGGCGCGGAGATGTCCTCCAGGTTCACGCCGCCGAAGGAGCCGGAAATCAGGCGGATGGTTTCCACAATCTCGTCCACATCCTTGCTCTTGATGCACAGGGGGAAGGCGTCCACATCGCCAAACTGCTTAAACAGCACACACTTGCCCTCCATCACAGGCATGGCGGCCTCGGGGCCGATGTCGCCCAGGCCGAGCACGGCGGTGCCGTCCGTGGCCACCAGGCAGAGGTTGTGGCGGCGGGTCAGTTTGTAGCTCAAATCCGGGGCATCCTGGATCGCCAGGCAGGCCGCGGCCACGCCGGGCGTATAGGCCAGGGAGAGATCTTCCTTCGTCTCCACCGGCACGCGGGAGGTGATTTCAATCTTGCCCTTCCATTGCGCGTGTTTGCGCAGGGATTCCTTTGCGTAATCCATGGTTCCAGTCTCCTTCTATGCAGTTTTGAGCGCGCAGGCGTGGAAAACGCCCATGGGCGCGGTTTTTCATATATATTGTACACCGGGCAGATTAAGCAAAAACTTCCGGCGTCCCATAAAAGCGTTAATTCTCTTGTCTTCTTTCCCTGCACGCCCGTCTGTGGCGATTCTGTGTAAAATGTGCCATACTGGCAGGGGAGGAAAAGTATGAAAGCGCGAAAAAAGCGGGCGGAGATTGCCAGAGACGACCTTTGGAAGTGGATTTGCGGCATAGCGGCCGTGTTTGCGCTGATGGGACTACTTATGGCCTATATCACGCAGTTCTACATCGGCGTTTACAGCGGCCCTTCCACCAGCGTCCACGGCGTGCTGGAGGGCGTTTCGCTTGGCAGCAGCACAAGCCGGTCGTTCAGCGCACATATTGAAATGTATATCGGCGGCGGCTATTACATAATCACACAGGACAGCTTTCAGCGCACGCCCTACGGCGCTTCCATGACCGCCGCCGAGCTGCGTGCCTATCTGAAGGCGCGCATCGGCGCGGATGTGTCGCTGGAATACGTGCGCACCAGCTGGCTGGATTCGCGCTGTGTGATTGGCCTTGTCGTGGACGGCGTGGAACTGATCGACGAAGATGCAGCCCGCGCCGGAAACATTGAATACGAAGCGCTGGGCCGCCGCGTCAGCATGGCCGTCGCCCTCGCCGCCACCGCCGCGCTCATCCTCACGCCCGCAATCGAGTTGATCCGGCTGCAACGTCTCGACCGGCGGCGGGCACGCCGCGGAAGATAACGCCCATGAAATCTGCGAAAGGCGGTTGACGGATGGAGCAGTTTGAGATGGTGGAAATCCGCATGCTGGCGGAGGAGATGTTCGGCGGGTTCATCGCCAATCCCTGTCTGGACCGGGTGACCGGCGCGGTGGTCAACGCAGGCAAATTGCCAAATCCGATGGATGCGGAGCGCTACCTGCCCCTGCCGCGCTATTCTTGCGCCCATCTGCGCCAGCAGTTCATGCGGGAAATGCACGAGAAGGGGATTTTCTCGGACGCGGACATGGCGCAGTTTTCGCACTGGCCTGATTTTCCACTGGTGCAGGACGAGACGCTCGCGGCGGCGGAGCGCGAATACATCTCGCAGGCGCACAGGCTGTGCGCAGATTTGTGGATGGAGGATACCGCCTACGACCCGCCGGGCCGGACGCGCACACAGGAAACCTACATTGATTACGAGAACAGGCGCAGCCTTGAACTCGCCCAAGCTTGGTGCCGCGAACACGGCCTGCGCTTCTACGACGCCCGCGACATCCCCCTTTCGGAAGAGCGGCAGCGCCGTCTGGAAGCGCTTGAGCGCGAACACCTGGAAAACTGGTACAAACTGCCCGGCGCCCGCAAGCTCTACGCGCCGGAAACCTACGCGCGCATTATGGAAGAAGAACTGCGCAAAATGCACGCGGAATGGCTGCAAAAGCGGGAAGCCTACGCGCGCGCCGTGGCCAGCGGGGAAATGCCGGACGTGGGCGAAGGGCTCTAAGGCAGGGCGACGGCAGCACGCAGGATGCCGCGGCCGTTACAGCCCCAAAGGCTCCGCCGCCTCCCGCAGCAGACGCGCCGCCTCCTCGCGGCTCAAAATATGCTGCGCGGTGCCGTCGCTGGCCGCCTCCACGCACCCGGCGTTCCCGCTTTGCCTTCTGTATGCCCGGGGCGAGCAACCAAATTCCTCCATAAACATACCGGTCATATAGCGCGTATCGGAAAAGCCGCTTTCCAGGCTGATCTCCAGCAGGCTGCGGTTTGTGCCGATCATCAGGGGGCGGGCGTATTCAAAGCGCTTCTTTTTCAGGTATTCCTGAAAACTCATCCCCAGCGTATCGCGGAACAGGTGGGAAAGGTAGGGCATGGTCAGTCCCTCGCGCTCGGCGATTTCCTGAAGCAGCAGCTTGCGCCGGAAGTTTTTGTCGATATAATCCAGTATGGACACAAAGCGCTCGCGGCGGCGGCGGATGGGCATCCATGCCGCCGTGGTGAGTTCCTCGCCGGGCAGCAAGCGGTTCAGCCGCGCCAAAAGATCCGCCACCAGCGCGAAGCAATCGTACTCATAATGGGGCGGCCGTTCTAGGTAGGCTCGCGCCAGCGCCGCGCACAGGGCAAACAGCGCCCTGTACTGCGCCTCATCCGCGATGGCGCGCCGGAGCAGGGGGCCGCCCTGAAAGCGGACGGGCGGCGTTTCGGCAAAAAAGGATTCCAGCAGCCGCGGCGAGATCTGGATGGCCAATATAATCGCGTCCTGCGCCTCGGCGCGGAATTCATGCGCCTCCAATGGGTTGATCCAATAGCCGTCCATCACGTTCAGCGCATACTGTTGCCCGCCCATGCGCAGCGCGGCGCTCCCGCGCAATACAAATCCAGCCTCCAGCTCCGCGTGCATATGCGGCGTGCGCGAAAGCATGCGCACCAGAAACACGTGCATATTGCGAAACTGGGGGTTGGAAACCACTTCGAATTCTCTTGCCATGCGATCCTCCGCCGCGCTGTTATTCAGGACAAATATACCACGCCTCCGCCGCCGCGTCAACGACCAACCGCGCGCATATCGCAAACAAACCGCATTTTGAACACAAAGAACTGCGCGAAAAAGCATCAATATTTGGATAAAATAATAGCAATCGGAGAAACGCGGATATTGGCGAAACCAAAAAATCTATCCTGAGGAGGAACACACAATGTCCAGATTCAAATTTTCCGTCGGCCCCTGGAACGTCCACACCGGCGCCGATTCCTACGGCCCCGAGACGCGCAAGCCCATCGACCTGGAAGCCAAGTTTGCCAAGTTTGCGGAGCTGGGCTTTTCAGCCGTGCAGTTCCACGACGACGACGCCGTGCCGGACATGAACAACATGACCGACGCGGAGATCAAGGAATACGCCCGCGGCGTCAAAAAGCTGTTGGACAAATACGGCCTGAAGGCTGAGTTTGTCGCCCCGCGCCTGTGGATGGATCCCCGCACGCAGGATGGCGGCTATATGAGCAGCCGCGAAGCCGATCGTGAATTCGCCATGTGGCGCTCCTACCGCTCCATCGACATCGCCCGGGAATTGGGCACCGACCTGATCGTTTTGTGGCTGGCCCGCGAAGGCACGCTGTGCGCCGAGAGCAAGAGCCCGGTATGGGCAACCAAACAGCTGGTTGAGGCCATCAACAAAATGCTCGAATACGACAAGGGCATTCGCGTGTGCATAGAGCCCAAGCCCAACGAGCCGATCGACCGCTCCATTTGCGGCACGATGGGCCATGTCATGGCCATTTCCGCCGCCACCATCGACCCCAAGCGCGTCGGCGGCAACCTGGAATCCGCCCATGCCATCCTCGCCGGTCTCGACCCTGCCAACGAAATCGGCTTTGCGCTGGCCTTTGATAAGCTGTTCACCGTTCATTTGAACGACCAGAACGGCATCCGCTACGACCAGGACAAGAGCTTCGGCGTGGAAAACCTGCGCGCCGCCTTCAACCAGGTAAAGGTGCTGATGGAGAACAATTACGGCTCCAAGGGCGAATACGTCGGCCTGGATGTAAAGGCCATGCGCACCACCTCCGACGAGGACAGCTACGAACACCTGAAAAACAGCCTGGCCGTGTTCAGGGCGCTGGAGGAAAAGGCTGCGCGCTGGGACTACGATTACACTGGCAAGCTGATCGCCGATCGCAAGTTTGAGCAGTTGGAGATGTACACCATGAACCTGCTGATGGGCATAGACGCATAAGCGCGCCCCTCCCCCCGCCTGCGTTGCAAATACGCCAAGCCCCCGCGTTCCTTTCCGGAGCGCGGGGGCTTTTGGCTGAAAAGCGGCTGGATTTACGCGGCCCAGGACCAGTCGGCCACGCGGTAGATACCCATCTGGTCGGCTTTAATGCCCCGCAGGTTGGCGTTGGCGCCGATGCCGTTCATCGCCGTATAGAGCGGCACGGTCAGGGCACGGTCGCCCATCACATGCTGTACGGTGCGGAATGCCTCCAGGCGCACTTCCTCATCAATGCTGGTGTGGTTGGCGTCGTAAGCGGCGTTCACATCCGGGTCGTCCATGTGTCCGTAATTCTGGCTCTGGCCGCCGCGATAGAGGGCGTAAAGCTCCTCAAGGTCGGCCATGCCCATGGAGAAGGTGACCAGGTTGATGTCGAAATCGCCGCCCTTGAACACGTCTTCAAACCAGGCGTTGGACTCCATCAGCTCGATGCTGAGGTTGATGCCGACATCGGCAAGGTAGGCCTGCACGATTTCCAGAGGACGGGAGTACTGGATGTTGGAGCAAGCGCGCACGGTCAGATCCAGACCATCGGGATAGCCGGCCTCGGCCAGAAGCTGGCGGGAGAGTTCCGGGTCGTAGGCGGGGCCTTCGTAGTCGAAGTCATAGCCGGGCACAAAGTTGGCGTAAATCGCCTGCGCCACTTCGCCGTTGCCCTCGATAGCGCCGATCATCACGCCTTCCTTGTCGATCGCATGCGCGACGGCCAGGCGCAGGTTCTCATCGGCAAAGATGCCGTCGAAGTTGAAGATAATCCAGGTGGTGGAGTTGCCCAGCACCTCGTCATATTGCAGGTTCGGGTCAGCCTGCACGTTGGGTACGTCGGCCTGCGGGATCATGGTGTGCACGTCGATTTCGCCATTCTGCAGCGCCAGGGTGGCCACGCTGGTATCGGTCAGGATGCGGAAGGTGACATCATGAATCGACGGCTCGCCCTGGAAGTAGTTTTCATTGGCGGTGAGCACGATGCGGTCGCCGGTCAGCCATTCGACAAACTGGTAAGCGCCGGTGCCAATGGGGTTGCGGCCAAAGTCCGCGGATTCCTCATAGGCGGCCTGCGGGAAGATCACCATGTAGTCGGAGGAGACGCACTCCAGCGCCGGGCCGTACTCGAAGTCAAAGTGCAGCACTACATGCGTATCGTCAACAACTTCCATGCTGTCCATTGCCGAAGTGGCAGTGTCGGCATAGCCGGCGTTGATGATGGTGTTGTAGGAGAACGCCACGTCCTCGGTGGTCATGGGCTCGCCGTTGTGGAAGGTGACATCGTCGCGCAGGGTAAACATCAGGTCGGTATTATCATTTTCCCAGGTCCACTCGGTGGCCAGGCAGGGTTCATAGGTGCCCGCTTCATCGCCCTTGGCGATCAGCGTGTCAAAAATCTGTCGGGAGACCATGTTGACGGACGTGGACGCGGCCAGGCCGCCGCAGAGCGTGCTCGGTTCGCTCCACAGGGCGATGACGATATCGTCGCGCGTTTCCTCGGCTAGCGCCGGTACGGCGGCGACACCCAGCAGCATCGCGAGCGCCAGCAGCATTGCGGCCAGTGACTTCATTCTGCTCATTTGTTTGCCTCCTTTGGTTTATTGTTCAAGCGCGGAAAACCGCGCGGAACAAGCGGTTCAATCGGCCAGGCAGGCGCAGAAGTGCCCGCCGCCCCGGTCGGTAAGCGGCACATCCTGCCCGCGGCAGGCATCCGTGGCCTTCGGGCAGCGCGCCGCAAAGCGGCAGCCGGGCTTGGGATCAATGGGACTGGATACCTCGCCTTTCAAAATTTCCCGGCGCATGCCCCGGCGGGAAAGGTTCGGAACCGGGATCGCCTGCAAAAGCGCCTGCGTATAGGGGTGCAGCGGGTTGGCAAAAATGGCCTTGGCCGGGCCGCGCTCCACACAGCGGCCGAGGTACATCACGGCAATTTCATCAGAAATATGCTTGACGACGGAAAGATCGTGGGTGATGAACATATAGGCCAACCCCCGGTCACGCTGCAAATCCATCAGCAGGTTCAGGATCTGCGCCTGGATGGACACATCCAGCGCCGAAACCGGCTCGTCGCAGACGATGAACTGCGGCTGGAGCACCAGCGCGCGGGCGATACCAATGCGCTGACGCCGGCCGCCGTCCAATTCATGCGGGTAGGCGTTGACCAACCGCGCCGCCAGGCCGACGGTATCCATCATCTGAAAAACGTCGTGCTCCAGCTCGGCTGAGCTTTTGCGCAAATGGCCGGCCACGAGCGGTTCCGCGATGATCTCATAAACGGTCATGCGCGGGTTGAGGCTGGCGTAGGGGTCCTGGAAAATGATCTGGGCGCGGTTGCGGAATTGCTTGAGTTCCGGCTTGCCCATCTTGGTGACATCCTCGCCGTCAAACAGCACCTCGCCGCTGGTCGGCTCCAACAGGCGCAACACAGCGCGGCCCAGCGTGGATTTGCCACAGCCGCTCTCGCCGACAACGCCCAAGGTTTGCCCGGGGCGAATGGCCAAATCCACATCGTCCACGGCATGCAAAAGGCCGCGCGGGGTATTGAAATACTTCTTCAAATGCCTGGTTTCCAGCAGGTATTTCGTATCAGCGCTCATGCCTCGCCCTCCTTATCAAAGCGGTGGCAGCGGATCATGTGGCCGCGCGCGTCCAGATGCGCCTGGGGATGCTCCGTCTTGCAACGCTCCGTGCAATAGGGGCAGCGCGGGTGGAAGCTGCAGCCGCCGGGCAGGTCGGACGGGTCGGCGATCATGCCGTCGATGGGGCGCAGGCGTTCGGTTTCCACGTCCAGGCGCGGGATTGAGCCAAACAGCCCTTCGGTATAGGGATGGTGCGTATCGCCCTCAAAGAGCGCTTCGACCGTGCCCATTTCCACAATTTCGCCGGCGTACATCACCGCCACGCTGTCGCAAGTTTCGGCCACGATGCCCAGGTCATGGGTAATCATAATCATCGACGTGCCGAGCTTTTCCTTGAGGTCTGTCATCATTGCCAGCACCTGCGCCTGGATGGTCACATCCAGCGCCGTGGTCGGCTCGTCGGCGATCAGCAGTTCCGGCTCGCAGGCCAGCGAAATGGCGATAACCACGCGCTGTTTCATGCCGCCGGAAAACTGGTGTGGGTACTCGTTTTTGCGCTCTGGCGGGATGCCGACCATGCGGAACATATCGTCTACGCGCGCCTCGATCTGCTGTTTGGTGAGCTTTTTATCGTTGTGCAGTTCCAGTACTTCGGCCACCTGCCGGCCCACGGGGATAACCGGGTTGAGGCTGGTCATCGGGTCCTGGAAGATCATGGACAGGAGCCGGCCCCGGTAAGCGCGCATGTCCGCCTCGCGCAAGGAAAGCAGGTTGGCGCCCTCAAAATTGATCGCGCCGGATGTAATCTTGCCGATTCCCTTGGGCAGCAGGCGCAAAAGGCTCAACGCCAGCGTGGTCTTGCCGGCGCCGGTTTCACCGACCAGCCCCAAGGTCTGTCCGCGGCCAACGGAAAGGCTTACGCCGTTGACCGCCTTGACCGTCATTTCGTCGGTGTGGTATTCCACGCTGAGGTCTTTAACCTCGAGCAGGGCCTTCTCGGACATTCAAATTCCTCCTCAGTTCTTCAGCTTGGGATCCAGCGCGTCGCGCAGGCCGTCGCCAATCAGGTTCAGCGACATGGCCGCGATCATGATGGCCAGCCCGGGAAAGATCACGAGGTACGGGTAATTGCGCATGTACTGGCGGCCGTCGGAGAGCATCGTCCCCCACTCCGGCGTCGGCGATTCCACGCCCAGGCCGATATAGCTCAGCCCGGCGATGGCCAGGATCGTGATCGCCAGGTTCAGCGTCGCCTGCACGATGATCGGCCCCAGCGCGTTGGGCAATATGTGCCGCAAAAGGATGCGGCCATCCGATGTATTGCAGGCGCGCGCCGCCTCAATGTATTCCTGCCCGCGGATGGGCAAAATGGCGGAGCGGAACACGCGCGTAAAGCCAGGAATGACGCCCACCACGCAGGCCAGACCGAGGTTGAACATGCCGTTGCCCAGCGAGGCGACGATACAAATGGCCATCAGGTTAAACGGCAGGGCGTAAAATATATCCATCACGCGCATGATGATATTGTCCACCATGCCGCCGTAATAGGCGGCGATTGCGCCCAGCAGCGCGCCAACCACCGTGGCGATGGCAATGATGATCAGCGAGGCCGAAAGCGAAATGCGCGTGCCCCATACCACGCGGGCGAGCACATCGCGGCCATACTGATCGGTACCGAAAGGATGCTGCCAGCTCGGGAACTGCAACCGCTCGCGGATGTTCTGGCCAGTGACGTCCGCGGCGTAATCGAGAAACAGCGGGCACAGAAGCGCGAGCAGCACCAGGATAATCAGTATGATCAGCCCCGCCATGGCGGTTTTGCTCTTGGCAAAGCGGCGGCAGACCGAGCCGATCTGGCTGCGCTTCTTGTATTGACGGAGGCCGCCGGCGGCGGCGTTGCGCGCTTGACTCATATTAACTCCTCGCTTTCCGCGCCATGACATACTGGCTCTTGAGCCTCGGGTCGATGTAAACGTATAGCACATCCACAACCAGATTGATGATGCTGGTAATCAAGGCGATGAACAATACCTCGGCCATGACCATCGGCACGTCAAGCTGGCGCACGGACGTAATCGCCAGGGAGCCGAGGCCATTGAGCATGAACACCTGCTCGATGATGACCGTGCCGCCCAGCAATGCGGCGAAGTTCATGCCCACGATGGTGACGATGGGCAACAGCGCGTTGCGCAGGGCATGGCGCAGGATTACCTGCCGCTCGTTGGCGCCCTTGGCACGCGCCATTTTGATATAGTCGGCGCGGATGACCTCCAGCATACTCGAGCGCGTCATGCGCACAAGCGTTGCCAGGTATGAGGCTGCCAACGTGATCCATGGCAATATATATCCGGATATCTCGTTATTGCCCATGGCTGGCAACCACGAAAGCTGCAGCGCAAACAGCAGAATCAGCAGCGTGCCCAGCCAGAACGCTGGCATGGAGGAAAGAATCAGCGCGCCGGTAAGCGTTACATTGTCCAGCAGTGAATACTGCTTCACCGCCGAAAGGATGCCCACCGGGATGCCGATGGCCACCACCAACACCATTGCGCCCAGCGCCAGGCGCACCGTGGTCAAAAGCCGGGCCACGATTTCATTGAGCACCGGCAGGTTCGTGCGCCAGGAAGTGCCGAAATCGCCTTGCAGGGCATTGACGATATAGTTGAAATAGCGCGTCCAGAACGGCTGGTTCAGCCCCATTTCCTCACGCAGGTTCTCCAACGCCTCCGGCGTGGCGCGCATGCCCAGGATGATCTGCGCCGGGTCGCCGGGCGAAAGTTCCATCATGCTGAATACCAGCAGGGAAATGCCCAGCACCACCGGGATCATCAGCAAAAGCCGCTTAAGTATGTATCGGGCCATGTATACTACCTCCCGAGCGCGAACCTTTGGTTCCGCAATGTTGACAATGCTTTGTATTTTTAGTAATATAGAAAAAGGATGGATCATCCGTCAAACGCGTTCAATAATATGGTTTTAATCATACATTGAACACGTTCGATTGTCAAGCCTTGGATTCCACATTTTTCTTAAAATTTGCAATTTTACATTTTTAATATTGCAAAATAGATTGATTGCGGAAAGACGTTCGCTTTTCGGAAAGGATGAGGGGTATAAATGAATAAGCGGGAACAGAGCATTTACAACATCATGTGCGCCGCGCTTGCGCTTTTTCGGGAAAACGGCTTCCGTGATACGAACGTGCGGCAGATTGCCGAGCGGGCGGATATCTCGTTGGGCATGGTCAACCACTATTTTGGCAGCAAGGAAGCCCTGGGGGCGCAGCTTCTCTCCCTGCTGGATACATATGCCGTCGGTTCCCTGAAGGGACATTTGTCATTTCCAGCCGACCCGATTTTATACGACCTTGTGAGCGTACGGGTGCTGTTTGAATTCATGTCTACACACGGCTATTGGAGTTTTTATTTGGATTCCTTGCGCTACGACTTCTTTTTTAAGCACCTGTTCAGCCACCCCCCGGTACTGATTGACGAATTAAAGCGCATCTACCATTTTGAAGCCAGCCAGGATGCCATTTTGCTCTATTCCAAATACATGCCCTATATGATGGAAAAGACGGTAATTCTCAAAAAGGCGGAAGGGCTTTTCCCCACCATCCCCTATGAAGAAGTGCCCTATATGATCTGCCACGCCGCCATGAGCCACTTTATCCCCGAAGCCGATATACGCGCCCGCGATGAGGACAGCAAGCGCATCGCCCGTGAAATCGGCAAAACGCTGGAGGATTATCCGCCGCGGGATATGATTGCCGATTTTGCCTGTCACTTTGCCGATCTTGGGCAGGAAGGGTCCTCCTATATGCAGAGTTTCTGGATCAGCCAGCTCTCCCCCGCACCGTAAGCCCCTTTTCCTTCCGCGCCCGTCCGGGCGTTTTTTTGCGAAGAATTCATGCGGAGCAGTTGACAAATTTGCAATTTCTGATATACTAAAAATCAAACATGTTCAATAAATTCTATTCACTGGGAAAGGAAGGAAATTCCATGGATTTGAACAAAATGGAAGAAGTCCGGAATTTTACCGGGCATAAATACCTGATCCGCATGATGGAACCGGGCGATTGGTTGCGCCATTATAACGAGGGCGACGAAGTGGTCAACGATTTCATCCTCCCCCGCGGCCCCCGCCAGAAGGATGAATTTTCCGATACCGTGTACCACAAAAACGCCACCGTACCTTACCACTGGCATGAGCATGGCTTTGAAACCTTTGAAATTGCCCGCGGCAGCGTGGATTGTGTCATTGACGGCAAGCACTTTATCGCCAAAACCGGCGATTTGCTGCACATCCCGCCATATACGGCGCATGGCTTTGTTTTTCTGGAGGAAGGCACCATCTGGCGCGAGCTATTTCAGGAAATGGACATGTCTGGCGGCATTTTTGAAAAGAATATTGTCAATGCCTACTATGATTCCATGAAGGAAGATCCCGCGTTCATGGCCATGTACCGTTCCGGCAAGACAATGCGGCGCGAGGAGCCGGCCGTATGGAGCCAGCCTCCGGTGGATCACAGCCAGGTGTTCCAGTGCCGCACGCCGGACTTTGCCTGGGCGCGCCACGAAGGCGAAGGCTATTCCATCCAGCTCAAAATCTGCAAGTGGGAAACCGCCGGCTGCAAGGAAATCTGGCACGCCGATTTGAAAAAGGGCTTGAAGGTGGAATACGCCTATCCGCACCGCGGCTACGATATGTTCTACGTGCAAAAAGGCAGCCTGGAGGTCACCATTGATCACAGCTATGAGAGCGCCGAACCGCAAACATTCGTCGCCGGCCCGGACACGATCATTGATATTCCCCCGTACCACACTTACACCATCCGCGTGCTGGAGGATGCGGCGCTGTACAACTACGGCGGCGAATATGACCTGAAGGCATGCTTGGAAGATCTGGCCTCTGTCAAGCGCGACGCGCCCGAGCGCATCGCCGCCAAAGAGGACTATCTGGCGTTTTTACGCCAATACGGCGTGTATGCCACTAATATGACCTTCGAAGGCTGATAATCCCCCCTAAAAGCGCCCCATCCCCGGTTTACCGGGGATGGGGCGCCCAGACCATTGACAAACTCCTGTCAATGGTCAAAAAATTTTTGGAGAAGGGGGAA
>DSTMC04003__coassemble_1041_pt1 | contig 24881 bp, 21 predicted proteins | sample DSTMC04003__metabat2_low_PE_048 | metagenome-assembled genome bin DSTMC04003
GGCACATTGGGGTCGAACAGATAGCCGGTGAGCAGGCTGGCGGCGGTCAGCAGCGTTACGGTCAGGTCGTGCGAAAGCGGCACGCCGGCGCGGGCGAAATAGGTGCGCACGTCGGAAATCAATTCCCCGGCGCTGGGATGCGCGGCATCCGTGGGCACGCTGGCGGCGGGAGCGCGCAAAAAGCGCAGGGCGCTTGATTCCACCGCCCGGGCGGTGAGGCGTTTTTCAGCCTCCGCATAGGCGTTTTCCGCTTCGGCCAACGCCGCGCGCGCGCCGCGTTCGCGTTCCTCGCAGGCGGCGATTTCCGCTTGCAGGGCTTCCAGCTTGCGCTCCCCGTCGGCCAGTTTGCGACCGTTTTCGCGGCGTACGTCTTCCAGAAGCCGCTCGCGCGCGTCTGCGCGCCGCGCCTCGAGCGCGCCCACCTCGTTGAGCAGGCGCAGGCGTTGGGCTTCCAGTTCGTTCAGGCGGCGGGCATGCGCCTCGTCAGCGCGCTGGGCGGCGCTTTGCCGCACGGCGCTGTCCAGCCCCTCCAGTTCGCAAATTGCCTCGGTCAGCTTTGGCCGCGTTTCTTCGATGCGCCAAGCGGCGCGCAGGGCGTCCATGGCGCGCTCCAACGGGTTTTCCGCCGGCATGCCCGTGGCCTCTGCGGGCACGGGATGGCCAAGCTGGTCGATGCGCGAACGCCGCCACTTATCGTCGATAATTTCCTGCAAGCTGCGGTTGCGGCGCGGGTTCAGGCCGGTTTGCAGGGCCATAGCCTGCGCGCGGGCATTGAGGCGGGGCCGTTCGCGTGTCGGGGCCGGGGGTACTTCGGGCATGGGCGCGGGCTCGGGGGCGGGCGCCTCGGGCGGTTCTCCTGCCGGAGCCGGGGCGGCCGGAACCGGGGCGGCCTCGGTTTGCGGTGCTTCCGCAAGCAGCGATGCGCCCGGCGCGCTCAAAAGGATACAGGTTTCTTCCCCAGCAAATCCGGGCAGGCGTTGTTCTTCGCCCGTGCCGGGGCATATGAGGGATTCCTCGCGGGAAAGCTCCACGGCGCCTTCTACGCCCTCCATGGCCGCCACGCGCCACAGCGCTGGCGCTACGCCGCCATCTTCGGCGCGGAAAAGCACGCGCTGTGTGCCCGGCAGGGGCATGGTCAGGGCCATGTGCGCCGAACCTTCCGGCGCGGCGCGGTCGAGGATTTCATAGAGCATGCCCTCCGGAGGCTCTACCACTACGTCTGAATAGACGATATAGGCGTTGTTTTCGCCGGGATCGGCATGGTAATTTTTATTGGGGCGGATTTTGTCGTTTTCGCCCGGGTGCTCGCGCAAATCCAGCAGCGCGTAGCGGCCGATGCGCCGCATGCGCGCCTTAAAGTGCCCGGATTCGTTTTTGTCCGGCACGATGCGCAGGCAGCCGCTTTCGGGGAACGGCTCCGCGCTGGAAAAGGGCTGATAACCGCTTTCTTGCGCGATCAGCAGGGGCTTGAAGCGAAAGAAACTTTTGAGGGGGTTGTCTTCCTCGAGAATGCCTACGCATAGCTTGCCAGGCAACGTCATACACATTCCTCCCAGAGACGGCTTTCGATTCCAGCAGGCCCGGTTCAACACGAAACAACCGTCCAACATAAACCTCATATCTACCTGTAATTTTATCATTTTTAACATATATATGTCAATGGGCAAGCGGAAGATTTTGCCTGTGAAAAGCGGCGGAATTTCCAAGCCGGCCCTCTTGCAAGGCCGCGGGGGATGCCGTATAATGAATGCGGAACCCAAGGGCGGGGAAAACAGGCAGGGAGGATAAGGATATGCGCACTTACGGGGTAGGCATTATTGGTTGGGGGTTTATGGGGCAGACGCACGCCCTGGCGGTGCGCACGCTGCCGCTTTTTTACGCGGACGCGGACTTCCGCGCCGAGATTCGCTGCGTTTGCACGCGCCGCGAAGCGGTGGCGCGCCGTGCCGCGGCGGATATGGGCGCGGACTGGACGTGCGACTACCGGGAGCTGCTTGAGCGCGAGGATATCGACGTGGTCAGCGTGTGCACGCCCAATGCCCAGCACGAACAGATGGCGCTGGACGCGCTGGCGGCGAAAAAACATCTTTACATTGATAAGCCCCTGGCCGTTACGGCTGAGAGCGCCCGGCGCATCGCCGAAGCCGCGCGCGGAGCGGGCGTGTTTACCAAGGTGGCCTTCAACCTGCGCCATTTCCCGGCCACCATGCGCTTAAAGGAGCTGGCAGACGCGGGCGCGCTGGGCGAAATTACCCAGTTTTCGGCGCGCTACCTGCACTCCGGCTCCATCGACCCCGACCGGCCCATGGGCTGGAAGCAGGGCATGGAGGGCGGCGTGCTGCTGGATCTGGGCAGCCACGCGCTGGATCTGGTTACCTGGATTGCCGGTTATCCGCAGGACGTGCTGTGCGCCTTCCGCACGCTCTATCCCTCCCGCCCCACGCGCGAGGGCGGCGTGGAAACCGCCATTTCTGAGGACCATGCCCTGATGACGATGCGCATGCCCGGCGGGGCGTTGGGCACGGTGGAAGCCAGCAAGATCGCCACCGGCGCGCTGGACGAGCTGACATTGGAAATTCGCGGCACGCGCGGCGCGGCCATCTTTGAAACCATGCGCCCCAATTACCTGCGCTTCTTTGACCAGTCCCGCCCGGAAAAGCCCCTGGGCGGCGAGCGCGGCTTTGTGGATATTGAGTGCGCGGCGCGCTACCCGGCCCCGGGCGGCAAGTTCCTGCCGGGCAAAAATGCCATTGGCTGGGACCGCGCCCACATCGACTGCTATTTCGACTTCCTGAACTGCATCCACCACGGCCGCCGCCCGGAAAACACCGTGGAGGAGGCGGCGCGCCTGCAATGCCTGATGGACCGTCTGGCGGCCTCGGCGCGGGAAAACGCCTGGGTGCGCGCCTAGGACCGCATGGGTATGGAAACAAAACGGCGGCGGACGCGGCGGTTTTTCATCGCCGTGGGGGCGCTGTGCGTGCTGGGCGTCGTGTTTGCGGCGCTGGTGCTGCGCGGCGTGCTCGTCCTCAACACGCCTTCGCGCGCCGATTATCCCGTCTGGGGCGTGGATGTTTCCCATTATCAGGGCGAAATCGACTGGGAAGCCCTGCGCGCGCAGGGCGTGCGCTTTGCCTTTATCAAGGCCACCGAGGGCAGTTCCCATGTGGACGAACGCTTTGCACAAAACGCCGGCGAAGCATTGGCGGCAGGGGTGCCGGCCGGGGCGTATCACTTCTTCAGCTTTGAAAGCCCCGGCCAAACGCAGGCGGAAAACCTGCTCTCGGCCTTGGAGGGGCGGGAATTCGCCCTGCCCTGCGCGGTGGACTTTGAATTCTACGGCGCGTTTTTCGAAAACCCGCCGGACTTGGAGGACACCCGCGCCGAGTTGCGCGCCATGCTGGAGGCAGTCGAGGCGGAAACGGGCCGAAAGCCGCTTCTGTATGCCACATGGCGCAGTTACCGCATGTATCTTATGGGCGCGTTTGACGATTATCCCCTCTGGATTCGGGATGTGTATCTTTGGCCCGGCCTGACCTTGCCAAACCGGGATTGGACGTTCTGGCAGTATTCGGACAAGGGGACGCTGGCGGGGTATACAGGCGAGGAGGAACACATCGACCTGAACGTATTCAACGGCGGCGAGGAGGAATTTGCCGCCTATCTGGCGGCGGCATAGGTTTGCCGCCGCTTTAACAGTTTCCCTACGCGCTTTTCATTGACTTCTATCGCTGGGCGTGCTATAATCTACATATTGTGCGATATCTGTGTAAAAAACACAAGATATTGCGATTTTTTGCGCCATTGGCGCGGGAAGATGAGGAACAAAGGCCATGCAGGTCAGGAAACGGAACGGCAATATTGTGGAGTATGACCGCGAGTTTATCGTGCGCGCGGTGACGCTGGCGGCCGCCGCCGCGGGAGAGCACGACGGCAACGTGGAAGCCGTGGTGGACGGCGTGGAAGAAAAACTTCGCGCGCGCGAGGAGCGCGTGGTGGATATCGAAACCATTCAGGACGCGGTGGAGGAATCGCTCTTTGAGCATAATCATTTCCGCACGGCGAAAGCCTACATTCTCTACCGCAAGGACAAGGAAAAGACGCGCGGCCTGGTGGAATGGAAGGACGGGCTGCTCAGCCGCGAATTCCTTTCCCGCTACAAGCACGCCCCCAGCCCGATGGGCGAGTTGGGTTCGTTTGTGTATTCGCGCACCTATTCGCGCTATATCCCGGCGCTCAACCGCCGCGAATTCTGGTGGGAAACGGTGCGCCGGGCGGTGGAGTACAACTGCTCCCTGGCCCCGACCTCGCGCGAGGAGGCCGAAAAGCTCTACGACAACATCTTCAACCTGCGCCAATTCCTTTCCGGCCGCACGCTGTGGGTGGGGGCGACGCCGGTTTCCGAAGCATACCCGATGGCCAATTACAACTGCGCCTTTGAGGTCATCGACGATTTCCATGCCTTCCACGATCTGTTCTACCTTTTGATGATTGGCAGCGGCGTGGGCGTGCGCGTGCTCAAGGAGGACGCCGCCAAGCTGCCGAAGATCCGCACCGATACGCAGATCGTCCATAAGGCTTATACGCCGCGCTCCAAAGAAGAACGCCTGGAGTATACGAACCTCACCTTCTCCGGCGATACCGCCACCCTTGCCATCGGCGATTCCAAGGAGGGCTGGGCCCAGGCCATCGACCACTATTTCCAGATTCTCACCAACCGGGAATACACCCGCATCCGCCGCATCATCGTGGAATACGATTCCATCCGTCCGCGCGGCGAGCGCCTCAAGGTGTTCGGCGGTACGGCCAGCGGCTATGAATCCATGCTGACCATGCTGGACAAAATCCATCGCGTCATTCGCTCGGCGGGGCTGCGCGACGGCGGCGAGCGCATCAACCTGCGCCCCATCGACCTTTTGGACATCGCCAATATCATCGGTGAAAACGTGGTGTCCGGCGGCGTGCGCCGCACCTCGGAAATCGGCCTGATCGACCAGGACGACCTCGAGTGCATCCGCGCCAAGGGCAACCTCTACCGCCAGGTGGGCGGCCGGTGGGAGATCGATAAAGCCATCTCCCATCGCCAGATGAGCAACAATTCCATCTTTTACCGCCGCAAGCCTACGCGCGAGCAGCTACACTGGCATTTGCAGCAAATGCGCTATTCCGGCGAACCGGGCTGGGTCAACGAGGCGGCGGGGCTGAAGCGCCGGCCGAACTTCTGCGGGTGCAACCCCTGCGGCGAGATTTTGCTGGACAGCCACGGCCTGTGCAACCTGACCACGGTCAACGTCATGGCCTTTGTCAAGGATGGCGAACTGGACGAGAAGGCCCTGCTCGATGCCCAGCGCCTGAGCGCCCGCGCCGGGCTGCGCATGACCTGCCGCGAACTGGAAATGCACCGTTGGAACCAGGTGCAGCAACGCGACCGCCTGTTGGGCTGTTCGCTCACCGGCTGGCAGGACATGGTCAACGCCGTGGGCATGAGCCGCGAGGAGCAGGCCGCGTTGCTGGACCGCCTGCGCGCCGCCGCCCACGAAGCCGCTGAAAAGGCTGCCGCCGCGCTGGGGCTGAACACGCCGCTGCTCATGACGACGGTCAAGCCGGAGGGTACGCTTTCGCTGTTGCCCACGGTGTCCAGCGGTATCCACTACTCCCACGCGCCATACTACGTGCGCCGCATCCGCATTTCCGCCAGCGACCCGCTCTGCCGCGTCTGCGAAGAGCTGGGGTACCCGGTGTTCCCCGAGGTGGGGCAGGATGCCGAAACCTGCCGCACCAAGGTGGTGGAATTCCCGGTCAAGGCCCCGGCGGGCAAGGTCAAGGGCGACGTATCCGCCATCGAGCAGCTTGAAAACTACAAGATGTTCATGGAGCATTACGTGGATCACAACTGTTCCATCACCGTCCACGTGCGCGAAAACGAATGGGACGCGGTGGAGGATTGGGTGTGGGAGCATTGGGACGACGTGGTGGCGCTTTCCTTCCTGAGTTACGACGATAGCTTCTACGAGCTTTTGCCCTACGAGGCCATCACCAAAGAGGAATACGAAGCGCGCTGCGCCAAGATGCGTCCCTTCAATCCCTCGCTGATTTCCAAATACGAGCACGAAGAAACCGAACTGGATATTGGCGCCGCCGATTGTGCCAACGGCGTCTGCCCGGTGCGCTGAACCAAGCGGCCCACCCTTCTTGCGGGGCGGGCCGCTTCTTTGCGCGTTCTTCCTTGAAAAAAGCGCGCGGATGCGTTAGAATAGAGGGGAGTAATTGGGAAAGGTCGGGATACAAATGCGCTTGCTGGAGGAGAGGATACTGCGCGATGGGCGCGCGCTGTCGGAGGACGTTTTGCTGGTGGATTCCTTTTTGAACCATCAGGTGGATACGGAGCTGATGCGCGCGGTGGGGAATGAGTTTGCCCGCCTGTTCAAAGACGCGGGCGTGACCCGCGTGGCCACCATCGAGGCTTCGGGCATCGCCCCGGCGGTGATGACCGCGCAGGCGCTTCAAACGCCGCTGGTGATCCTCAAAAAATCCACTTCCAGCATTCTCAAAGAGGGCGTCATCCAGACGGAGGTATTTTCCTTCACCAAAAATTCCAGCTACCAACTTACGCTCAAATCGCAGTTCGTGCGCCCCGGCGACCGCGTGCTGCTCATCGACGATTTCCTCGCCAACGGCGAGGCGGCGTTCGGCGGCATCCGCCTGCTCGAGCAGGCCGGGGCCAGCGTGGCCGGCGTGGGCGCGGTGATCGCCAAGGCCTTCCAGCCTGGCATGCGCAAATTGCGCGCGGCGGGCTATCGCGTGGAGGCGCTGGCCGCCGTGAAAAGCCTTGCAAACGGGCAGATTTCCTTCGGGGAGGTTGAGGCGTGAACATTCAGGACGTGCGCTGCTTCCTGCTGGATATGGACGGCACCTTTTATCTGGGGGAGAAAATTATCCCCGGCTCGCTGGAGTTCATCCGCCGCGTGGAGGAAACGGGGCGCGATTTCCTGTTTCTGACCAACAATTCTTCCCACAATGCCGCCTTTTACGTCCAGCGCCTGAAGCGCATGGGGCTTACGATTGGGCGTGAAAAGGTGCTTACCTCCGGCGAAGCCACCGCCGCCGTGGTCAAGGAGATGTATCCCGGCAAACGCGCCTTTGTGTTGGGCAATGAATTCCTCATTGAGGAAATGCGCGAGGCGGGCGTACCGGTGGATATGCAAAACCCGGAAATCGTGGTCGTCGGCTATGATACCACCCTGGATTACAGAAAGATGACCGCCGTGTGCGATTTCGTGCGTGCCGGGCTTCCCTATATCGCTACGCATCCGGACTTTAACTGCCCCACGGAAACCGGCTTTGCGCCCGATCTTGGCGCAATCATGGCCTTTATCGAGGCCAGCACTGGCCGCCGCGCCGACCGCGTCGTCGGCAAGCCCCATACCGGCATCGTGCAAGCCGCGCTCAGGCGCACCGGTCTTTCCGCCGGGCAAATGGCCATGGTTGGCGACCGCCTCTATACCGATATCGAAACCGGGCTGAAAAGCGGCATGCTCTCCATTCTGGTGCTCAGCGGCGAAACCACGCCGCAAATGCTGGCGGAATATCCGAATAAACCCGACCTGGTCTTTGACCGGCTAGCGGATATGATTCCGCTTTTGTAACATGGAAACGGCGATCATCGCGTTTGTGGCCCTGGCCGCGTTGCTCATGGCCGCGATTCTCGTGCCCCCGGCCCGCCGCGAGCGCGTCCGGGAAGGCTTGCGCGCCGCCTGGGGGCGGACGGACGGCGGCAGGACGCTGGATGAAGAACTGGTGCGCGACGAGGCCGCCGGCTGGCGCGACATCGCCGCGACGGTTGCGCCCGAGGATACGGTGGACGATGTCACCTGGGAGGACCTGGACATGGACGCGGTGTTTTGCCGCGTAGACCGCAGTACGAGCGTGGTTGGCAGCGAGGCGCTTTACGCCATGCTGCGGCAGACCGGCGTGGATGCAGAGACGCTGGCGCGCCGCATGGCCCTGGCTGAGGCGCTGTGCACCGACGAGGAGGCGCGCCTGGACGTTCAACAGGCGGCGCTGATGATCGGCCGCCGCCACTTCCATGGGGCCTTGGATTTCTTGCGGAATGCACAGGCGGATTTCCCCGGCCCAGGCTATATGCTGCTGGCCGCCGTGCCGGTGCTGTGCCTGCTGGCCGGGCTGTTTTATCCGCCGCTGTTTTTGGGAATCGTTTTCTCTTTCTGCGTCAATCTCATTGTGCATTATCGCGCCGAAGTGGTCTGGGCCCGTCAGATCAATGCCGTTACGCATATATCCACCGTATTGGCGGCGGCAAACCGCCTTGCGCGCAGCGGGGCCGCGGCCATCGCCCCGGAAGTGCAGGGGCTGCGCGCCCTGTGCGCAAAACTGCGCGGCCTGCGCGCTTTCAGCCGCCTGTGCGGGGAAACCGACGATGGCCGCGGCGACCCGCTCTCGTTGATTCGCGAGTATTTAAAAATCGCCTTTCTGGTCAATCTGGTCGGCCTGCGCCGCGCAGGGGTGGAGATTGCCCGCCATGCAAGCGAGGTGCGCCGGCTCTACGCCCATGTGGGCGAACTGGACGCATTGGTGGGCGTAGCGGCGCTGCGCGCGTGCGGGCAGGTATGCTTTCCCGCCTTTGAGGCGGAGCGCGGCGTGCGTTTTGCCGCGCTTGTGCATCCGCTGGTGGAAAACGCGGTGCCAAACGACGGCGCATGGACGCGGAACACCCTCGTCACCGGCTCGAACGCCTCGGGCAAGTCCACATTTTTGAAGGCCCTGGCCGTGAACGCCATCCTCGCCCAGACCATTGGCGTCTGCTTCGCGCAGGAATTCCGTATCGGGCGCGCCCGGGTAATGAGCTCTATGGCCGTGCGCGACAGCGTGCGCGGCGGCGAGAGCTACTTTGTGGCCGAGATTCGCTCGCTCAAGCGCATTCTCGACGCGGCAGAGGGCAAAACGCCGGTGTTGGCTTTTATAGATGAAATCCTGCGCGGCACGAACACCATCGAGCGCATCGCCGCCTCCGCCGCGGTGCTGGACGCCCTGGCGGGAAAGAATATACTCGTGATGGCCGCCACGCATGATATCGAACTGACACGCATGCTCGCCAGCTATCAAAACATTCACTTCCGTGAATGGGTAGATCAGGGCGGCGTGACCTTTGATTACAAGCTGCGCCCCGGCCCTTCGCGCACGCGCAACGCCCTGGAGCTGCTCGGGCAGATGGGCTTTGACCGGCAAACGGTGGAACGCGCCCGGGAAATGGCGGCGCGCTTTGAGCGCGGGCAGGGCTGGGACGTGCTGGAAGAAAAGCAAATATGATGCGGCGTCCCTTGCGCCGCCCGGAAGATCTTTGAAAGGAGAGGGATCATCATGCGTTACGATTCGGACGAGATGGAGCGGCAGGCAATCCTGGCCACAGCTGCGAGGATGTGCGCCGCGGCACGCACCGCGCCCAAGGCCAAGGGCGCGGACAATATACGCACCATGGTGCTCACCGGCGAGGAAAAGGCGGCGTTGGCGGGCAAGATGCGAGAAATTGCCGATACGGGCAACCCGGCCGTGCAGTTTTTCTACCGCGACGCGGACAACGTGGACAAGGCGCAGGCCATCGTGCTCATCGGCGCCAAGCCCGCGCGCGCGGGCTTGAAGGTGTGCGGCTTCTGCGGCTTTGACAGCTGCGCCAGCGCCCAGCAGGCCGGGGCGCGCTGCGCCTTCAACATGATCGACCTGGGCATCGCCATCGGCAGCGCCGTGTCTGTGGCCGCTGATTGCCGCGTGGACAGCCGCGTGCTCTACTCGGCGGGCAAGGCAGCCCAGCTCATGCAGTACGAAGATTTCGACGTCATCTGGCAGGGCATCCCCATCGCCGCCTACGGCAAGAGCCCCTTCTTCGACAGAAAACCGAAACAGGAAGCGCGTTGATAAAATGTTGAAACCCGCACGCTATACTTGTCCCTGAGAATGTGGTATACTATCAAGGGGAGAATTATGGCATGAGCAAAGAACGTCAGCGCCCGGAGATTACCGAGGCGCACAAAAAGAAGATTTATCTGATTGCGATCATCGTCGCCCTGGTTTTTGTGGGCGTGGTGGGCTATCTGGTGGGCAAGCCGATGATTGAATTTGTCCGCGAGCCGGAGCGCTTCCGCGCCTGGGTGGATTCCTCGGGGCTGTGGGGGCGGGTGGCCTTTGTGGGCATGGTGGTTTTCCAGCTCATCATTGCCATCATCCCAGGCGAGCCGCTGGAGATGGGCGCGGGCTACGCTTTTGGCGCGGTGGAGGGTACGCTTTTGTGCATTCTCGGCTGTGTCATTGGCAGCGCGCTGGTGTTTTTATTCGTGCGCCGCTTCGGGGTGAAGCTGGTGGAGGTGTTCTTTTCGCGAGAAAAGATACGCTCCCTGCGTTTTTTGCAGGACTCGCGGCGGCTGAACCTGCTTACCTTCATCGTCTTTTTCATTCCCGGCACGCCCAAAGATCTGCTTTCCTATTTCATTGGCCTCACCGATATGAAGCTGGGCACCTGGCTTTTGATTACGGGCGTGGCCCGCATTCCCTCGATCGTCACCTCGACCGTCACCGGCGACGCCCTCGGCCTGCAAAACTATCAGTTCGCCCTGATCGCCTTCGGCGCGACGTTGCTTTTGAGCCTGGGCGGCATCCTCGTCTATCGCCGCCTCAGCGCGCGGCGGCACCCCAACGTATAAGGAGGGCTTCTATGCTTAGCGATATCCAGATCGCGCAACAGACAGAGCTTTGGCACATCCGTGACATTGCCGAAAAAGCGGGCGTAGCGGAGAAATACCTGGAGCAATACGGGAATTTCAAGGCCAAGATCGACCTTTCCCTGCTCAATGAAGCGCAGCCGGACGGAAAACTGATTCTGGTCACGGCCATCACCCCCACCCCGGCGGGCGAGGGCAAGACCACCACCACCGTCGGCCTGGCCGACGCCCTGCGCAAGATTGGCAAAAACAGCGTCGTGGCCCTGCGCGAGCCGTCGCTGGGGCCGGTGTTCGGCGTTAAGGGCGGCGCGGCGGGCGGCGGCTACGCGCAGGTGGTGCCCATGGAGGATATCAACCTGCACTTTACCGGCGACTTCCACGCCATCGGCGCGGCCAACAATCTGCTGGCCGCCATGCTGGACAACCACATTTATCAGGGCAACGCCCTGAACATAGACCCCCGGCGCATCACCTGGAAACGCTGCGTGGATATGAACGACCGCCAGCTCCGCTTCGTGGTGGACGGCCTCGGCGGGCGCGTGAACGGCACCCCGCGCGAGGATGGATACGATATCACCGTCGCCAGCGAAATCATGGCCGTTTTGTGCCTCTCCAGCGGCCTTGCCGACTTGAAGGAGCGCCTTTCCCGCATCATCGTCGGCTATACATACGATGAAAAACCCGTCACCGCCGGCGATTTGAAGGCCGCGGGGGCCATGGCCGCGCTTTTGAAGGACGCCATCAAGCCCAATTTGGTGCAGACGCTGGAGCACACCCCAGCGCTGATTCACGGCGGCCCCTTTGCCAACATCGCCCATGGCTGCAACAGCGTGCTGGCCACGCTCATGGCCCTGAAACTGGGCGACTACGCTGTCACCGAAGCCGGTTTCGGCGCGGACCTGGGCGCGGAAAAGTTTTTGGACATCAAGTGCCGCATGGCGGGCCTGCGCCCGGCGGCGGTGGTGGTGGTGGCCACGGTGCGGGCGCTCAAGCTGCACGGCGGCGTGAAAAAAGATGAACTCAGGCGGGAGGACCTCGCGGCGCTGGAAAAGGGCCTGCCCAACCTTTTGCGCCATGTGTCCAACATCACGAACGTCTACGGCCTGCCCTGCGTGGTGGCCATCAACCGCTTCCCGGACGACACCGAGGCGGAGCTGAAGCTGGTAGAGGAAAAATGCCACGCCCTGGGCGTAAACGTGGCCCTGTCCGAAGTGTGGGCCAGAGGCGGCACAGGCGGCGTAAAGCTGGCAGAGGAAGTGGTGCGCCTGTGCGAGATGGAAAACCGCTTTGCGTACAGCTATGATTTGGAGGGAACCATCGAGGACAAGCTCAACGCCATCGTCCGCCGCGTCTATGGCGGCGCGGGGGTGGAGCTTTTGCCCGCGGCGAAAAAGCAGGCCCGCCAGCTTGCGGAAATGGGATTTGGCAACCTGCCCGTGTGCGTGGCCAAGACGCAATACAGCTTTTCCGACGATCCCAAAAAACTGGGCGCGCCAGAGGGCTTTACCGTCACCGTGCGCAACCTGCGCGTATCGGCGGGCGCGGGCTTCATCGTCGCCCTCACTGGCGAGATCATGACCATGCCGGGGCTGCCCAGGGTTCCCGCGGCGGAAAAGATCGACGTGGATGAGCAGGGAAGGATTACGGGGTTGTTCTAAAGACAGAGGCATTGACAGCCACAGCAGCCTGCGCTGCCGTGGCTGTTCTTGTATCTCATCCCGTTGTGTGGCAAAACGAAAGTTGAGAAGGGATAGAATGGTTAAAGTGATCAAGGAAAAATTTGTCGTCATTGGAAAAGAGGGCTCAACATTGGACGGCGAAGGATTTATTCAGAAATTGTGGAAGGATGCAAACGACAACTTTTGTGAAGTGGCACATCTGGCAAGGAAAGACGCAAACGGGGGTATTGTGGGAATATGGGGCGCTATGTCTGATATTTCTCATGCATTTAAACCGTGGGAAGACGGCTTTCGCAAAGGCTTGTATCTGGCGGGAGTGGAATGTGTTGATCATGCAGAAGCGCCTGAGGGATGGACGAAATGGACAATCCCGGGTTACGAGTATATCGTTGTTGAAAACCATAGAGGAGCGTTTGAAGAAACCATTGGACAAATGAACAAGGAAGGTATTTCTCTGGCCGGAGCAGTTCATGAGTATACCGACCCGGCAACAGGAAAGGGCTATCTGTATTTCCCAATAAGAGAAGTTTTATAAATTCCGATTTGTCAAACGGGGAATGCCATCCCCTTGTCGCTTTGCTGTTATCCACTTAAAGCAAAAGGCATGGCCATGAAAGCCACGCCTTTTGCACATTTACGAACGCCGCCCAGGGGCGTTTTTCTTGTCTTCAATCGCTGAGCACGAAGTGGCAAAAGCGCAATACCTCGTACCAGTCGTCGCTGTCAAAGCAGACGAACTTGCCGTCCTTGAGCGAGGCGCCGGGATAGAAGCTCTTGGAATAGGCGGCATGGTGCTTGAAAAAGTCGATTTCCATGTGGAAGTGGCCGGGCATGGGCACCTGGCAGTTGGCGGCGTTGCGCGCGGCCTGTTGCGCCGCGGCCTCAATGCGCTCCACGGCCTCGTCTGGGTGGATGGAGGTGACGCCGCCGCCGCGCCCCTCGTTGACCGGCACGGCGGTGATCTCGGGGATCAATTCGCGGGCAAAGTCGCACAGGGCCTTGTCGCCGGTAATCAGCGCCACGGGCACGCCGAAATAGCCGGCGGTGTAGCTGTTGATGAGGAATTCGCTGCACATCACGCCGTTGAGGGTCACATGGTCGTTTTTCAGGTTCATGGTGTGGCTGAGGGGGTTGCCGGGGCAGCCCGCCCAGGCGTGGTAGCCGGTGAAGAACACGGCGTCGAATTTCTCCTGATCCAGCCCGGTCATCATCGAGAGCGGGTCGCCCGACCAGGCGCGATGGATGCGCGCGCCCCGGGGCAGCGCGGTGGGGTCGATGTTGCGGGCGGAATCGTGCGCGTCCTTTACCAGCACGTCCTCCGCACCGGCGGCGAGCGCGCCGCGGCAGGCGGCGGCTACTTCGCGGCTCATTTGCTTCTGATAGGGCGCATAGTCCATGGGCGTGCTGCGCTCCGTCTCCGGCCAGGAGACGATGCCGCAGGTGCCCTCCATATCGGCGCTCAAATAGATTTTCATGGAATCCGTCCTTTCAAAACTGGAAATAGCTGCCCACGGCGCTGAGCCGTTCGGCAAGGTCTTTGCGGAAGTCAGGGTCGCCGGGATTCAGGCTGTTGACGGTGAAGCCGTCCGCCCCCGCCTTGCCGGTGGAGTGGCAGTAGCGCCCTTCACCCAGGTACACGGCCACATGGCCGGGAAAGAACAGGAGGTCGCCCGTCTGCATGCGCTCACGGGGAATCTCATGAATGGGGAAGCCCTCCACGATGTTCGCGTCCCGGTAAATGAGAATGCCACAGAGCATGTAGGCCATCGACGCCAGCCCCGAACAATCGATGCCCAGGGGCGATTTGCCGCCCCAACGGTAGTGCGTGCCCTGATAGAGCATGGCGGCCTCGGCAATGGCGCGGCGCAGCCCCGCCTCGCCTTCGCAGCAGGGGGACGTGTGGTATGTATCCAGGATGGACGCTTGCACATAGCCCTCGCGCCCGTCGGCCAGGCGCACTTTCTGCCAGCCGTTTTCCGCCTCGCCCGCCACGGCGAGTGCGCCGCCGCGCGTCAGGCTTTGCAAAAGCACCCCCTGCACCTTGGGCAGGGAAAGCACATCGCAGCAGTTTTTGTTGCGCACCACGCGCTTGGAAAGGCTTTCCCAGGCCAAAGCGCCCTCGTCGCCGATGCGCAGCAGGGCGGTGGGCGCGAAACCTTCGTAGCGGTAGTGCGTGCGCACCTTTGCCCAGCCGGGCGCCGGTTCTTCGAGAATGTCTACCACCATGCCGTACAGGGCCTCGTCCACCAGTGTGCATTCCCACTTCGGCTCGGCCTTCAGCGGGCAGACGGCGGTATTTACAATCGCTTTCACGCGCGTTTCTCCTTCATAAAATCGTATACCAGGCGCGACACACGGCCAATGAGCCGTTTCTGATGCGGCTGGCCGTCCATGGCCGGCCCGTCCCAGGTAAATACGCCCAGGTAGTAGGGGCGGTTTTTGAGCAGGAACACGCCCGCGTCATGGGTGACGTGATCCAGCCCGCCGGGCTTGTGCCACACCGTCACCGCGTCGGGAATGTAGCGTTGCAGGCTGCTGAACGACCGGCAGCGGGAAAGAAAGTCCACGGCTATATCGCGCAGCTCGGCGTTGAGAATTTCGCCGCGGTAGAGCAGGGAATAGAGGCGATACTGGTCAAGGGCGCTGGTGCGGTTGTCTCGCCCCTCCTGCCGCGCCGTCCAATCCAGCATTTTGCGCTGGCAGACGGTTTGGGTCAGGCCCATCTCCGCGCAGTAATCGTTGATGCGCGCGTAGCCCAGCGTGGAAATGACGGCGTTGGTGGCGGTGTTGTCGCTTTCCACAATCATCCAGTAGAGCATTTCCCACAGCGTGCAGCCATCCTGCCGGTATTCCGGTTCAAACACAGATGTGTCCTCGCGGAAGTCCTCCGGGGCGATGGCAATGTGCTGGGCAAGCGACAGCCGCCCGGCCTCCACTTCGGTCAGGGCGCACAGGAGAATGGCCAGCTTGATGGTGGAGGCCGAGGTCACGCCCACATCGGCGCGAATGGAGGCAATCACCTCTCCGCCGGTCAAATCGACGGCCAGCAGGGAGCTTTGCGCGGGAAATTCATCGAGCATCGCGCCCAGGCGCGTTGCAAGTGCGTGTGGATCCATCGCTCATTCCTCCTCGATGCAGACCGTGCCCGTCGTGGCGTCTAGGCTGCACATGCGTCCTAGCGGCAGGGCATGGGAAGGCAGGCTGTGTCCGCAGGCGAAGCCGCTTATGCAGGGCTTGCCGGAAGGCGCGATAACCTGCCGGAACACCTCGTCCAGCTCCAGCGTGCAATCGGCGTTTTCCGGCTCGCAGTCCGTCCAGTAACCGAGGATAATGCCGGCGCAGTCGTCAAATTTGCCGCCGTTGCGAAGCTGCGTGAGCATCCTGTCAAGGCGGTGGGTCAATTCGTTCACGTCTTCAAGGAAGAGTATCTTCCCCCGCGTATCAATTTCCCACGGCGTGCCCATGGAGGCCGCCAACAGCGCCAGATTGCCGCCGCACAGCCGTCCGCGCGCCACGCCGGGCACCAGCGTTTTGATTTCCTGGCCCTCGGGATCGGCCAGTTTACCGGCAAGGCCGCCGAACAGGGCCTTTTCCAGCTCGCCGCGCGTGAAGCCGTCCAGCACCCACTTGTTGGCAGGCATGACGACATGGAAGGTTTCCAGGTTGCACTTCTGGTTCAAAAAGGCGTGCAAGGCGCTGATGTCCGAATAGCCGCCGAACCACTTGGGGTGCTTGCGGATGACGGCCGCGTCCAGAAGCGGCAGGAGGCGCTGCGCGCCATAGCCGCCGCGCGCGCACCATATGCCGTCGATGGCGGGATTTTCAAAAGCGTGCATAATGTCCTGCGCGCGCTGCGCGTCCGTGGCGGCCAGGTAGCCGTCGCGGCTGGAATAGCGGCAGGAGGGATAAAACACCGGGTTGAGACCCAGGGAACAGACAAGATCATTGGCCCGGGTCAGCAATTCCTCCGAGATGGCGGAGGAGGGGCCGATCAGCGCCACGCGGGCGCCGGGGAACAGGGGTGCGGGACGGGTCATATTTTCCACCTCACTGGTACTGGCTTTGATACTTGGCAAACTCATCCTCGTCAGCGAGCACAAAGTGGCCGGGGAATGCCTCGCGCCAGGTGGGCTGATGGCCCGACCCGTAATGATGGCAGGCGGGGTCGTATACCAGCAGCTTCTTGTGGCGCTCGGCCACGGGGTCGGGCTGGGGGATGGCGGAGAGCAGCGCCCGCGTGTAAGGATGCAGCGGACGGGCAAACAGTTCTTCGCTTTCGGAAAGCTCGACAATGCGGCCCTTGTGAATCACGGCGATGCGGTCGCAGATGAAGCGCACCACGGAAAGGTCGTGGGCGATGAACAGGTACGTAAGCCCCCGCGCCTTTTGAAGCTCGGAAAGCAGGTTTAATACCTGCGCGCGGATGGACACGTCCAGCGCCGAAATCGGCTCGTCGGCGATGATGAAATCCGGCTCCATAATCAGGGCGCGGGCGATGCCGATGCGCTGGCGCTGGCCGCCGGAAAACTCGTGCGGGAAACGGCTGGCAAATTCGGGCAGCAAGCCCACGGCCTCCAGCGCCCGGGCCACGCGCTTTTCGCGCTCTTCCTTGGTCAAATGAAAGCCGTTGGAATACAGCCCCTCGGCGACGATATAGTCCACCTTGGCGCGCTCGTTGAGCGAGGCCATGGGGTCCTGGAAGATCATCTGGATACGGCGCGTGACCTCGTGATCCAGCGCGCGGGGGATGTGGCCGTTGATCTGCTTGCCGTCAAAGACCACCTTGCCGGCCGAGGCGGGGTGGATGCGGATGATGGTGCGGCCGATGGTGGTCTTGCCGGAGCCGGATTCGCCCACCAGGCCGAAGGTCTCGCCCTCAAAGATGTGGAAGGAAACGCCGTCCACGGCAGTAAAAGGATGGCGGCGGGAGCCGAATTGCACGGTCAAACCTTCAACTTCCACCAGCTTTTTGCGTTCAGCGGTCAACGCGGCTCACTTCCTTCCTTCGCGGGATGCGATGATGCGCGGCTTATCTACCTTGGGCGCGCGGGGGTCAAGCAGCCATGTGCGCGCCTTGTGGGTGGGGGAAACCTCGAAAAACGGCGGATCGAGCAAAAAGTCGATCTTCAACGCCTGCGGGTTGCGCGGCGCGAAGGCGTCGCCCTTGACTTCGTGGAACAGGTTGGGCGGCGTGCCCTGAATGGAGAACAGCGGCTCGCCCTTGACGCCCAGCTGCGGCAGCGAGGAAAGCAGCGCCCAGGTGTAGGGATGGCGCGGGTCGTAAAAGACTTCCTCGCAGGTGCCCACCTCCACGATGCCGCCCGCGTACATCACGGCGATGCGGTCGGCAACGTTGGCCACCACGCCCAGGTCGTGGGTGATGTAGATGGTGGTAAGGTGGTGCTTTTTTTGCAGCTGTTTGATCAAATCAAGAATCTGTGCCTGGATGGTGACGTCCAGGGCCGTGGTCGGCTCGTCGCAAATCAGTATCTTCGGCCGGCAGGCCACGGCGATGGCGATGACCACGCGCTGGCGCATGCCGCCGGAAAACTCATGCGGATACTGGCGGTAGCGGCGTTCGGGGTCGTCGATGCCCACATCCTGCAATACTTCCAGCACGGCGCGCTTGGCTGCGGCCCCGCGCAGGCCCTGATGCAGCTTCACGGCCTCCTCAATCTGTTTGCCGATGCTTTTGAGGGGGTTTAAGGAGGTCATTGGGTCTTGCAGAACCATGGCGATTTCGCGGCCGCGGATTTTCAGCCAGTCCCTGTCGGTGCGGTACTTGGTCAAATCCGCGCCGTTATAGAGAATCTCGCCGCCGGAAATAAAGCCGTTGGCGTCCAAAAGGCCCATAAAGGTCTTGACAAACACGCTCTTGCCCGAGCCGGACTCGCCGACGATGGCCAGGCTTTCGCCCTCGTACACATCCAGCGAGGCGCCGCGCACGGCATGCAACGTCTGGCCGCGAAGGGTGAACTTCACATCCAGATCGCGCACGGACAGGATGATGTTGGAATCCATCGCTCGCCCTCCTTACTTGACGTGGTTCTTGGGGTCGGCGGCGTCGGCAAAGGCATTGCCAATCACATAGAAGGAAATGGTGATTACTGCCAGTACCGCCACCGGGAAATAGAGCTGGTAGCGCAAAAAGGGAATCGTCATCAGTTCGCGACCGGCCTCAATGAGGTTGCCAAGAGACGGCGTATCCAGCGGCAGGCCGATGCCGATATAGGTGACGAACACTTCGTTGCCGATGGCCGAGGGAATGGACAGCGCCATGCGCATGGTGATGACCGACACAAGGTAGGGCAACAGGTTTTTGAACACAATGCGCATTGTTGACGTGCCCAGGCAGCGCGAGGCCAGGTTGTAATCCCGGTCGCGGATGATGATGATCTGGTTGCGGATAAACCGCGCCATGCTCAGCCAGCCGGTTAGACACAGGGCGAAGATGATGGTATCAATGCCCGGGTTGAGAATGTAGGAGATCAGGATGAGCAATAGCGTCTGCGGGATGTTGTCGCATACGTTGTAAAGCTCTGTAAAGAAAAAATCCAACTTGCGCACATAGCCCCACAAAACGCCCATCAAGATGCCCAGCACAGCCTCCACACAGGCCACCGTAAAGCCAATGAACAGCGAAGTGCGCGTGCCGGCCCAGATGCGCGCCCAGATATCCTGGCCAATGTTGTTGGTGCCGAAGATAAAGCCCTGCTCGCCGGGGGCGAGGTTGGAAAGCGTGCGGCCGCTTTCGTTGTAGTGGATGGTGAGCGGGTCACGCTGGTTCGGCAAAAGCGGCTGGATGAAGGTGAACGCCAGCGTCAGGATCATCACAATCAGGAAAAACACGGCGATCCTGTTTTTGAAAAACACGCGCAGCGTTGCCCGCCAATAGGAATAGTTGGAATACCCGCCGCGTTCGGCTTCGGAGGCGTCAAAGCCGGCAAAGGAGAAAAGCTCCTTGTCGTCAAGCCCCGTGGCAACGGACTCGGCCGAGGGCGCGGAAGCGGAGGCAGCGCCGGAGCCAGCCTCCAGATGCTCCTTGAGCTGCTGGTTGAGGGCGTCGCCGAGCTGATCGGTTCTGGAATCGCGGTAGCGTTTCATCAGCGCGAACCCTCCTTCTTGGTAAAACTGATGCGGGGATCGAGAATAGCCATGAGAATGTCGCCCAGGAGCAGGCCGAGGATGGAAATGGCCGCGTAGATGAGCACCAGCGCCACCACCATCGTGTTGTCCTGCCGCTTGATGACCGTCACAAGCAACCCGCCCATGCCGGGAATGGAATAGAGCGATTCCACATACAAAGAGCCCATCAGCGTAAAGAGGATGCTGTTGGGGATGTACTGAATCAGCGGCACCATGGCGTTTCTGAACATGTGGCGGCGGGAGATCGCCCCGCTGGGCAGGCCCTTGGCGCGCGCCAGGCGGATGTAGTCCTTGTTGGATTCATCCACCATGTAACGGCGAAGCCACATGGCGTAATAGGCGATATTGCCGATGGCCAGCGAGAAAATCGGCAGTATATAGCTGCGCAGGTTGCCCTGCGAAAACAGCATCGGCAACCTCAGGGAGCTTTGCGAACCGGCGAACTGAATGAGGATATGGTACGCCGCCGCCGGTACCGCCTGGATAATGACGATAAAGATTGTGCCGAACTTATCCCACAACTTCCATTTCGTGCGCGTGCTGCGCGCCATCAGAATGCCCAGCGGCAGGCCCAGCGCCAAGGCGATGACCAGAGAGGTGATGCCCAGTTGCAGGGAAATGGGAATCTTCTCCGCCACGATTTCGTTGATGGAAACGCCCCTGCGGAATACGTTGGATACACCCAAGTCGCCGGACAAGATCTGTTTTAAGTAATTCCAGAGCTGAACGGGCAGGGGGTCCAAGAGGCCAAGTTCGCGCAGGCGCACGTTGATTTGCGTTTCCGAAAGCTTGTCGTAGTTTTCGAAGTAGCCCTCAATGGGCATCAGGCGCAGTAGCGAAAAGACGATGACGATGATGATGAGCATCGTGATCGCCGAACGCAGTACGCGCTTGAGAATATACTTTGCCACTGAACAAAACCTCCTTGGTGGGGGGCAAAACCCTTCCATCCACGTCCGCGCCCGGGCGCAGATGCAAAGGTTCCGCCGTTGTGAAGCGAGGTAGGCGGGGCCGTCTACCTCGCTTTGCTTAAAGCGCCGCTTGCGGCCGGAGCCGCGAAGCGACGCCTTTGTGATTCCGGGCAGCGCCGGAAAGGGACTTATTCAGCGGCGGCGGCCAGCGCCTCTTCGCGCTCAGTCAGCCAAGTCTGATAAGCCTCCTCGAATTCATCCATACCCATTGAGGTTTCCATTACATGCTGGCCCTTATAGCGCAGCGTGGAGAAACCAAAGGCGGCATAGGGCCCCTCAAACGGATTGAGCTTTCCGAAGGCATAGACGCGGCTGTTGGTGTGAATCGGAATGGCGAAGCCATGATCCAGCAAAATAGCCTCGGCCTGCGCAAAGGTTTCATAGCGGGCCTCGTCGTCGTCGGTAATGGCCAGCGCGGTTTCCACCAGGTCAAGGTACTCCTGGTAGTACGCCTGCGTTTCTTCGTCCTCGCTGCGGTAGATGAAGCTGTAATTGGAATCCTCGGCGAACGGGTCAACGATGAACGCGGAAGCGTCGGAGAAGTCCGCGCCCCAGTTGCACTTCATCAGGCCATAGTCGCCGGTATGGCGCACGGCGGAAAGGAAGCCCGTTTCCGGACCGGCCTCGACCACAACGTCGATATAGTCCGTGCCCAGGAGGTTTTCAAGCTGCTGCTCCACAAGCTGGCACTCGTCGGCCCAGTTGGTGGTGGTGGGGTTATAGCGCATGTAGACGATTACCGGGAAGGTGCAACCCTCGGCGGAAAGTTCTTCCATGGCCGCTTCCTTATACTGAAGCGCCAGTTCGCTGTCGAAAGTGTCGCCCTCGGTATACTTGTCCAGGCCGCCGTAATAGGCGTAGTCCTGCGAAGCGGAGGCAAAGGACAGCGGGGTGATGGTGTTGCTGAGCAGGCCCTCGGGGTCGGCGGAGTCATACACCTGCAGGGCGTTGACGCGATCCAGGCCGTGCATGATGGACAGGCGGAAGTTCTCGTTGTTGACGGCGATCTCCCAGTTGTCCGGCTCATATTCCGCGTCGAAGTTGGGGTCGAAATTGAACAGATACCAGTAGGAGTAGGAGACGTCCGGACGGGACGGATGGATCTGGTCGCTGTAAGAGGAAAGCAGCGGATCCAGCAGGTTGGCGCCGATCTCCGCGTAGTCCACTTCGCCCTGGAGGTACATGGTGGTGCCCAGCGTATTCGCTTCGGCGTTGTAGGTGTACTGGATGGTATCAATAAACACGTTGTCGATATCCCAGTAGGTGGGGTTCTTGGTCAAGACGCGCTGCACCTGCGGCTCAAAGGTGGAAAGGATGAACGGCCCGCAGTAGAGCAGGGTTTCAGCGCTGGTGCCGAAGCTGTCGCCGCATTCGGCGAGGAAATCGCCATTGACGGGCATGAAGGCCGACCAGCACAGCATGGACAGGAAATAGGAGCAGGGCGCGTCCAACGTGTAAACCAGCGTGTAATCGTCCGTGGCCTGAACGCCGATATCTTCAACGGCAACCGCGGCGACTTCCTCGATGACGTCGCCTTCCTCATCCAGCTTCACGGGGTTGCCGTTTTCATCGGTGCCGTCCGTGGCGCTTTCCAGGGCGAGCTGGTAGGCGGTGTAGGCGTAGTACTCGGCGGCGTTGACCACGCCGGCCACTTCCCAGTTGTATTCGTTACCGGAATCGTTGTGGGCGTCGAGGATATAGTGCGCGGCGGACACCCAGTCGTGCGCGGTGACGTCGGCGACTTCGTTGCCCTGGCTGTCCACCCACTTCACGCCTTCGCGGATGTGGAACGTCCATTCGGTATAGTCCTCATTGTGTTCCCAGCTCTCGGCCAGCGAGGGCTGCAGCACGCCGTAGCGGTCGTACTCAATCAGCGTATCGACCACGTTGGCGGGGATGGTCAGGTTGTTGGCCGTGGTGGTGTAGAGGTAATTGAGCGTGTCCACTTCACTGGAGTACAACTCCCGGTAGACCACGGGGGTGCTCTCCGCAAGCGCGGCCATCGGCAGGGCCAGCAGCAGCGCCACGAGCAGAGCGAGCAGGCGAGTCGTTCGTTTCATGAAATCCAGTCCTTTCTATTAGCAATTCTGCACAACGGCAGTGGGGTGCGAAAAAGGGGGATTCAGTTCCAGTCCTCGCAGGGGATCTTGGCAACGCCCACGCCGAAATCGCCGCGCATGGCGATTTCGGGGCCGTCGAATTCGGGGCCGCCATGGTAAGGATCAATGGCGCACAGGGAGGGGCCGTCCAGGTCGGCGCGGGTGATGATTTTCTGTCCTGCCGCCAGGTGTGCGGCCGCGGCCACGGACAGGCGCGATTCCAGCATGCAGCCAATCATGCACTCCACGCCGTTTTCCTCAGCCAGGCGGCAGATTTTCAGCGCATTCCAGATGCCGCCGGTTTTCATCAGTTTGATATTAATCAGGTTCGCCGCGCCGCGGCGGATGATTTCACAGGCGTCGCGCTCGGAAAACACAGCCTCGTCGGCCAGGATGGGCGTTTGCACATTGCCGGTGACGTATGCAAGACCGTCCAAATCGGCGGCGGGCACGGGCTGCTCCACCAGGTCGAGATCCAGCCCTTTGTCCTCCATGGCGCGGATGATACGCACCGCTTCCTTTGCCTCCCAGCCCTGGTTGGCGTCCACGCGCAGCTTGACGTCCGCGCCCACGGCGGCGCGGATGGCGGCGATGCGCTCCACATCCTTTTCGCCTTCCTTGCCGACCTTGATTTTGAGGATATCAAAGCCCTGCTTTACGGCGTCGAGGCTGTCTTCCACCATTTGCGGGATGGGATTTACGGAAATGGTCAGGTCGGTGCGGAAGCTCTCCCGCGCCCCGCCCAGCAGACGGTAAAGGGGTTGCTTCTGCGCCCTGGCCCACAGGTCGTATATGGCCATGTCCACCGCCGCCTTGGGCGTGGTGTTGTGAACCATACAGCCGTTGAGCTTTTCCATTACGGCGGGCAAATCCATCACGTCCATGCCCACCAGGGCGGGGCGGATATAATCATGGACAGCGCAGAGGATAGAGCCTTCCGTATCGCCGGTGATGACGGCGGTGGGCGGCGCTTCGCCATAGCCCTCGCCCTCGTCGGTGATTACCTTTACGGCGATATCGTTAAGCGTTTCCACGGTGCGCAGCGCTGTTTTGAACGGCCTTGCCAGCGGCAAGACGATGCGGCCAGTGCGTATGTCAAGGATCTTCAAGGCGGTTCCGCCTCCTGAAAATGAAGTTTCTTCCAGGGAAAAATTCAAAATGATTAAAAATAGTGTATCACGTTTTGCGAATAAAGTAAAGTGCGAGGGCAGAATATTTATGTAAAAATCACATCGTCCAGGCTGTTTTTCAGGCAGAATGCCTGAGAAAATGCAGGATGTGTAGGCGCGAAGGTGCAGTATGCGCGGGCGTTTTTGAAGCCTTGCCTTCAAAATGCCGTGTTTTTTTCAAGGACTGTTCATCTTTCTCTGGTATAGTGGGGATACAAGGGAGGAATATGTATGCGGCTGTTGGTCGCTGAGGACGAGGCGTCTCTTTCGCGGGCGCTCTGTGCAATTTTGCGGAAAAACAACTACGAGGCCGACGCGGTGTTTGACGGCGCTTCGGCCCTGGAATATTTGAACACGGGCAATTACGACGCGGCGATTTTGGATATCATGATGCCGGGTGTGGACGGCATCGGCGTGCTCAGGCGCCTGCGCGAACGCGGCAGCGACTTGCCGGTTCTGTTGCTCACTGCCCGCGCCGAAGTGGAGGACAAGGTGCTGGGGCTGGACAGCGGCGCAAACGACTATCTTACCAAGCCCTTTGCGGCCCAAGAACTGCTGGCGCGCATACGCGCCATGACGCGCGCCTGCGCGCAGGATACGTCGCTTTTGCGCATGGGCAATATTTCCCTGAACCGCGCCACGTTCGAGCTGTCTTCGCCGTCCGGCAGTTTCCGCCTGGCCCGCAAGGAATTCCAGATGATGGAAATGCTCCTTTCCCACCCGCGCACGCTCATCCCCACCGAGCGGTTTATGGAGCGCATCTGGGGCTACGATAATGAGGCCGAGATCCATGTGGTATGGGTCTACATTTCCTATTTGCGCAAAAAGCTGGCTACGCTGGGCGCGAATGTGCAAATCAAGGTATCCCGCAACGCCGGCTATTCGCTGGAGGAAAGCGCGTGATCAGGAAACTGCGCGTGCGCTTTGTCGCCGCCTCCATGCTCTCGCTTCTGCTGGTTCTGAGCGTAATCCTCGGCGGCCTGAATATCTTCAACTACCGCAGCATCGTTTCCGATATCGACAGCGTGCTTTCGCTTTTGCGGGAAAGCGGCGGCGCGCTGCCCGAGGCGCTGGGCGACTTCGATTG
>DSTMC04003__coassemble_1067_pt1 | contig 23808 bp, 26 predicted proteins | sample DSTMC04003__metabat2_low_PE_048 | metagenome-assembled genome bin DSTMC04003
AAGTCGAGCAGCGCGTGCTGACGATGACCGACAAGCGCAATCTGGAAAAGGAGCTGGAGGAGCTCCGCCAGGCCAAGCTGGACGTGGCCGAGGAAATCAAGATCGCCCGCGGCCACGGCGATTTGAGTGAGAACGCCGAGTATGACGAGGCCAAGAACAACGAGGCCCGCATCTACGGCCGTCTGGCTGAAGTGGAAAACACGCTTAAGACGGCGGTGTTCGTAGACGACAGCAAGCTTTCCACCGATACCGTGGCCATCGGCCATGCGGTGAAGGTCTACGATATGGAATTTGACGAGGAAGATACCTACACGCTGGTGGGCTTTACCGAGGCAGATCCTGCCAAGCTTTACATCTCCGGCGAATCCCCGATCGGCAAAGCGCTGATCGGCGCGCACGTGGGCGACGTGGTAGAAGCCCAGACCCCTGGCGGCGCTCTGAAACTGAAGGTACTGGAAATCGCCCGCCGCTAAAGCGTCATATAGATTGAGGAGGAATTCCCCCATGGCCGAGGAACTTCGCCAGGAAGTGTCCGAACAAAACCGCATCCGTCTGGAAAAGCTGCGCGCGTTGCAGGCGGAGGGCCGTAACCCTTACGCCCTTACCCGCTATGACCAGACGCATCATTCCCAGGAGATCTTTGACAACTTCGACGCGCTTGAGGGACAGACTGTCTCCATCGCCGGGCGCATGATGTCGCGGCGCGTGATGGGCAAGGCCAGCTTTGCCCACGTACTCGACCGCGATGGGCAGATTCAAATCTATGTCCGCCGCGACGATGTGGGCGAGGAAGCCTACAAGCAATTCAAGGACTGCGACCTTGGCGACGTGATTGGCGTAAAGGGCATCGTGTTCCGCACCAAGATGGGCGAAATCAGCGTGCACGCGCAGGAAGTCACGTTGCTGACCAAGTGCTTGCATCCGCTGCCGGAAAAGTTCCACGGCCTCAAGGATACCGATACGCGCTACCGCCAGCGCTATCTGGATATGATCGTCAACCCCGAGGTGCGCCAGACGTTTGTCAAGCGCTCGCAGATCATCAAGGCCATCCGCGAATTCATGGATAGCCACGGCTATCTCGAGGTGGATACCCCCGTGTTGGGCACGCTGGAAATCGGCGCGGCGGCGCGGCCGTTTGTCACTCACCACAACGCGCTGGATATTGACATGTATTTGCGCATCGAAACCGAGCTTCATTTGAAGCGCCTGGTTGTCGGCGGTCTGGAGCGCGTCTATGAGGTGGGCCGGATTTTCCGCAACGAGGGCATGGATACGCGCCACAACCCTGAATTCACCTCTGTGGAGATGTATCAGGCCTATACCGATTACCACGGCATGATGGATTTCATTGAGGAACTCTACAAGTACGTGGCTATGAAGGTATGCGGCACCACCGATGTGCCCTATCAGGGCGAAACCATCCATCTGGGCGGCGAGTGGGCGCGCATGACCATGAAGGAAGCGGTCAAAAAGTACACCGGCGTGGACTTTGACAGCTGGGCAAGCGACGAGGAAGCGCGCGCGGCCTGCAAGGCTGCCGGGCTGGAGCCGGAAAAGGGCTTTACAAAGGGCGAATGCCTGAGCCTGCTGTTTGAGGAGTGCGTGGAGGAAAAGCTCATCCAGCCCACGTTCATCTACGATTACCCCATCGAGGTTTCGCCGCTGGCCAAGCGCAAGGCGGATGACCCGATGTTTACCGAGCGGTTTGAATATTTCATCACCGCCAGCGAGTTTGGCAATGCTTTCTCGGAGCTGAACGACCCCATCGACCAGCGCGAACGCTTTGAAAAGCAGGTGGCCGCCAAGCGCGCGCAGGGCGCGAACGCCTCTGTGGATGAGGATTTCGTGCTCTCGCTGGAATACGGCCTGCCGCCGACGGGTGGCCTTGGCTTTGGCCTCGACCGCTTTGTGATGCTGCTGACCGACTCGCCGTCCATCCGCGATGTGCTGCTGTTCCCGACAATGAAGCCCCTTGACTCAAAGAAGGACGAAAGTAAGGCGGAGGCCGCGCCGGAGAAGGTTTCGGAGAAAGCGCCGGAACCCATCGACTTCTCGAACGTGGAGATTGAGCCGTTGTTCAAGGATTTTGTGGATTTTGAGACATTCAGCAAGTCCGATTTCAGGGCCGTGAAGGTCAAGGAGTGCGAAGCGGTCGCAAAGTCCAAAAAGCTCTTGAAGTTCGTTCTGGACGACGGGACGGGAACCGACCGGACGATCTTGAGCGGTATCCACGAATACTACGAGCCGGAAGAATTGGTGGGAAAGACCTGCATCGCCATTACAAACCTGCCGCCGAGGAAGATGATGGGAATTGATTCCTGCGGCATGCTCATCAGCGCGATTCACCATAAAGAAGGCGCCGAAAGGCTCCATCTTCTGATGGTGGACGGCCACATTCCGGCTGGCGCAAAGCTGTATTAAACCAGTCGGGCTTGAAGCGCAAAGCCATGCGTTTCTTGCAAACGATGCGCGGTTTTGTGAAAATGAAAGCCGCGCTTCCCTGCCAAAAATGGGCAATCTCGAAGGAGATTGCCCATTTCTTTGTGCAATGGCATGCCGGGAAAACAACTCCCGGCCCATCGCGGCGTTCCTGGAGATGGCAGGCAAAGGGCGCGCGGAGACTGCTGGAAAAACAAAAGCCCCTTATTCCCGCCAGGCCAGAATCGCGTCCATAAATTCATTCAGGCTGCGCTTCACTGTGCCGTCATAGCCCGTTACCGTCCGGGCTGTGACCATGGAATTGAGCACGGCTTCTTCCTCTGCCTCGGCCATGGCACGAAACAATGAGTCAATCCGGTTTTCAGAAACGGCCCTGAAGTCCATCACGCCTTTTTCGGGCGCATGAGGCACGCGATTGGCCGTCGTGAACCCAAGCATCACCTCGCCGCTGCCATGGCCGATAAAGGAGCCCAAACGGGCCAAGCCCACGCTGGCGCGACGGATCACCCGGCCAATCTGCCGGGAAGAAAGCGGTATATCCGTGGCCATAACGCTGATGATCGAACCCTTGTCCGGCGCCGAACAGTTCAGCGCCGCATCAATGATGCGCCCAGCCGGCTTGCCGGCGATGATCAGGTCCTTGAGCGAACCGTGGTTGCTCTGAACCAGTACCCCGATGGTGTAGGTATGCCCATCAATCTCAACCTGACGGGAGGCCGAGCCCACCCCGCCCTTCAGGGAATGGCAAACCATGCCCTTGCCGCAGCCAACATCTCCCTCGGCAAAATCGGCCTGCGCGTCCTGAATGGCGGCCATGAGCTGGGCCGAACCCAGATCCCGCTTCTGTATATCGTTCAAGGTGGCGTCGTTGCATTCGCATACAACCGGATTGACCGAGGTAAGGCGAATCCCATCCCTTTGGCACTGTTCAATCATATAGCCCACCAGGGCGTCGTGAACCAGCCCGACGTTCAGTGTGTTGGTAAGGGCGATGGGCGTTTCCAGGACGCCCAGTTCCTGAATCTGCATAAGGCCCAGAGATTTGCCGAAGCCGTTCAGAACATAGGCTGCGGCCACCGGCTTGGACAGAAATGGGTTTTCCGGCCCGGGCAGGATTATGCTCAATCCAGTCTTATGGCGCTCGTCGTCCAATGTGGCATGGCCAACCAGCACTCCGGGCACATCGCTGATTTTGTTCAGCGGCCCGGTAGGGTATTCGCCAATCTTGATTCCATAGTCCCGGATTCTCTTTTGTTTCATTGCCCTGCTCCTCTAAACGTGTTTGATGGAAAGCGCGGGGCCTTTAAGTACCTTTTGCCGCCGCCTTCCCCGGTAATTCCATGTATTATTATGGCTGGACACGCGAAGGGTGTCAAGGGAGAACGGAAAGTTTTAAAAGCGCATCCAGCGGGGAAGCGCCTTGGGGCATGCGCGTATTGCGTTGGCTCGCCGAACGCACGTGAAAAATTTGCGCGGCTACCCGATATGCACTACAATTAACTGCGCGCGGCTTGACCAGGGCGCTTGGGCTATGGTACACTGGTGCGAATCATAAATGCACGCGCGAGGGGGCAATCTGTATGAAAATTTCCAAGAAAGACGCCCTGATGTGGATGGAGTTCTTTGCCTGTCTGCCGGAAGACGAGGAGCTTCTGCCGCGTCAACAGGAAATCGCCCTTGCCGTGCTCTCACAGATCGAGGCTGCTGCGGACGCGCGCGCGGAAGCCCTTCGCCGCAAAATCCCCGGCCTCAAAACGCTGTGCGGACGCACGGATTATGTCGGGCCGGAAGCAAAATTCCCGCCGGGATGCCGTTCCTGCCTGCTCGGTACCGGCCTGAGCGCCATCCGCAAGACCAACAAGTGCAACGCCCATTGCAAGTTTTGCTATGATTTCGGCGTGCTGGATTGCATCGCGCCCATTGGCGAGGGGTATTGGGAAATCGGCGGAACCAAGTTTCGGGAAGAGGATCTTGACCTGCTGCTATCCATCCATAAAGCGCCCACCGGCATTTCCTATGTATACCTCGAGCCGTTCATGGAGATCGAGGTATATTACGGCGTCATCGCCAAATTCCACGCGGCCGGCATCCACCAGCATATGTATACGAACGGCATTCTTGCCAATGAGGAAAACTTGCGCATGCTGGCGCGGGCCGGGCTGGACGAACTGCGCTTCAACCTGGGGGCGACAAACTGCTCAGACCGAGTGATTGAAAATATGGCCCTTGCCAAGAAATACCTGCCGCGCGTAGGCATCGAAACGCCTATGACGCCAGAATTCTTCGACGCCTTTTTTCAGAAAAAAGAAGCCATTCTCGCTACGGGCATTGATTCCATCAACTGCGCGGAGCTGCATTTGAACGAAAACAACATCGGCAACTATGCCGGCGAACCCCTCTACATGTACCGGCAGGGCTATATTTCCCCCATCTGGAGCCGTGAACGCACGCTGGAATTCCTGCGGCGCGCGGCTGAGGAAAACTGGGATATCGCCGTGCATAGCTGCTCAAACCGCACCAAATTCGCCCGCGACCTGAACCTGCGCGCAAAGGAGGGCGGCTGGTTTGGCGCAAGCGCGTATGCCTGTGAATTTTCGCGCATTCCTTTCCAGGCGTTTCTGCCCGTACTGCGCGACCCTGATTTTCAGTTTTTAGAGGAAGAACCGCTGCCGGAAGGCTATCGTCCCGGCGACATCGTCCTGTGACGCACGCAGGGATATTCTCGTTTTGCCCCCTGCGCATGTTCCAGGCAAGCGACGCCTCTGAGCGAAAGATCGCCAATGCCCTTCACGGCTTGGCCCAATCCCTCCTTCCGAAAAATTACGGCCATACGATTGAATCGCGGTGCCCACAGTGGGCGTCGCTTTTGAGTCATAGGCTTGCGTCCGGTTTCAACAGCGTTGGCGGCAAGCGTTTCCGGTTTGGCTATCCGTTCCTTCTCCGCCCAGCAGCGGGAATAGAATAGATTAAACATGCTCCACGCAAAAAACGATGCTCTCCCCTGCAGTCCGGATAAAGTTTTATCAGATTCTATTGACATAATGTCAGAGCTCCATTATAATGATTATCGTTGACAGTATGTCAAATGCCGCAGGAAAAACCGTATAATTTCAGCGGGCCAAACCGCTTGAACGCTCCCCCCATCTGGTTTTGCGGGGATTTCTCTTTCGCAGAATTGGAGGACAGGCGTTTGGCCATGGATTCTGAAGGGAGTTTTGTTTCATGAACCACAAAGAGAGAACCAGCGAAAAGGTAGAGGAATTGTTTCACATACCTGCTGCCGGGGATGAGGGCACTGACCCGGAATTCATGCAGATCTACGCCCTGAACGCCGCAAGGGAATTCCTGGAGGAAAAATAATCGCCCGACAGAATGGAGAGGACAGCTATGCCGAAGGGCTCGCCGGAACTGGCCAAAGCGCGGAAGGAAGAAATCATCGCCGCCTGCGAAAAACTCTATGAAACGATGTCGTTTAAGGAGATCACCATCCGCGATATCGGAAACGCCACCACCTTTGGCCGTACATCCGTCTACAACTACTTTCAGACCAAGGAAGAAATCTTCCTGGCGCTGTTGCAGCGCGAATACGAGGCCTGGACGGCCGACCTTATGGCGCTGGCGGCTTTGGAAGGCCCACGCACGCGCGCGGCACTGGCCGATGGGCTGGCGCACACGCTGGAAAAGCGCATGTTGCTTCTGAAAATCATGAGCATGAACCACTTTGACATGGAAGAAAACAGCCGTGAGGAGCGGCTGGTCGCCTTCAAGGTGGCCTACGGCGCTTCGCTGCGGGCGGTGGAACGCTGCCTGGAAGCGTTCTGCCCGGAAATGGACGCAAAGGCCAGGCAGGATTTTCTCTACGCCTTTTTCCCCTTCATCTATGGCGTCTATCCCTATACGGCAGTGTCGGACAAACAGCGCGCGGCCATGCGCGACGCGCATGTGGACTATGTTTATCAATCCGTCTATGAAATCACCCACAATTTCTTGAAGTTGTTATTGCGGGCGATTCCCTGATGCAAACAATTTTGAAAAAGGAGCAGTGCGCTATGAGCAAAGTATTGGTCGCTTATTTTTCCGCCAGCGGCGTCACCGCCGCAGCCGCAAAAACCCTCGCGCAAGCAGCCGGAGCAGATCTGTATGAGATTCGTCCCGCAGTTCCCTATACACCGGCCGACCTGCGCTGGACGGACAAAAATTCCCGCAGCTCGGTGGAGATGCGCGATTCCTCCTCACGCCCGGCGCTGGCCGACCATGACGCCCCCATAGCGGAGCATGACGTCATCCTACTGGGCTTCCCGATCTGGTGGTATGTGGCTCCGACCATCATCAACACCTTCCTGGAGAGCTACGATTTTTCCGGCAAGAACATCATCCTTTTTGCTACGTCTGGGGGCAGCGGCTTTGGCAAGACCGTGCAGGTGCTTGCGCCCAGCTGTCCGGGCGCAACAATCCGCGAGGGCAAATTGCTCAACGGCCGTCCTTCCGCAGCGGCTCTGAAAACGTGGGTGGAAGCGCTGTGAAAATCGTGATATTGATGGGCAGTCCGAACAAAAACGGCTCTACCAGCCTACTGGCGGAGGAGTTTACGCGCGGCGCGCGGGAGGCCGGGCACAATGTCGAACGGATTGATGCGGCGCATGCGGATGTCCATCCCTGCACCGGCTGTATCCACTGTGGCTATGAAGGCCCGTGCGTGCAGAAGGACGGCGTAGACGCCATCCGCGCCAAAATCCTCAGCGCGGACATGATTGTGTTTGCGACGCCGCTATACTACTATGGCATGTCCGCGCAACTCAAGGCGCTGCTCGACCGCTTCTGCGCCTTCAACAGCAGCATCCAGAAAAAACGCATGCGCTCGGCGCTGATCTCGGTGGCATGGAACAGCGACGATTGGACGTTTGAAGCGCTCATGGCGCATTACCAGACGCTTACGCGCTACCTGAACCTGACGGACATGGGAACGGTGCTCGGCTACGGTTGCGGCACGCCCTCCATGACCCGGCGTTCGCCCTATCCCCAGCAGGCGTATGCGCTGGGACGGGGCCTGCGTTAGTCTCAACATGGCAAATCCGGAGCCTGGCGCCAAGCGCCAGGCTTCCGGATTCCCGTTTGGTTTCGCAAAACAACTGTAAGCCGCCCGCTCCCGGCATGATTCCGGAAGCGGGCGGCTTTGCCCCGTACAGGCCCCAATTCTTCAGTTTACCGGCATCTCCACAGCTCCATGCGCTTCGATGCGCGCCCCCCATCCGCGTTTCGAAGTTCACGCGGGGAAAACGCCGCGCGGCGGAAAGATTTTTTATTCCGCGGCGGTTCTGATCGCAATGGGGAGCTCCAGGGAGCGCAGCCATTCCTCAATGACCGGCTGGCAGGTGGCGATGTCCGGGCGGTAGACGCCGATGGGGTCCAGCACCGTGCAGTCCTCGGGAAGCGACGCGCGCATGTCCCGCACCGAACCGGAAATACCGCCCGTACCGTGGGCCACGAAGGGCACCACCGTCTTGCCGGAAAAGTCGTATTCCTCCACAAAGGTCAGGACCGCCATCGGGCAGGAGTACCACCAGTTGGGCATGCCCAGAAAGACGATATCGTACTGCTCCATATTTTCCACATGCGTCCTGAGCGCGGGGCGGGCGTTATCGGCGAGTTCGTCGGAAGCGCGGTTGAGGCACTCGTCGTAGACGCTGGAATAGGGTTCCTCCACCTGAATGGAGAACAAATCGCCGCCCACCAGGTCGTGGATATGCCCGGCCATCACCGCCGTGTTGCCCGGCGCGAGCACGCTGGCGCTGCTGGTGGCGTCTACGCCGCTGTTTGCGTCGCCCATGTTGTCGTAGTGCTCAAGGGCGCTGTCGATGGCGGCCCCGGCATCCTCGACGACGGTATTGTCCGCCCAAGTAAAGTAGGCGATGAGGATTTTGGAAGGCGCTTCCTGCGCGGGAGCGGCTTCCGCCAGCACGCCGCAGGGGAAAGCAAGGGCCGTCAAAAGCGCCAGCATAAGGGCCATGCCTGTTTTCATGGAAATTCCTCCTCAAACGCGATGAATTTATGATAGATTTCAGAATCTGCGCAAAAGGGCATTGCGCGCCATCCGTCTTGCGTGAACCTTTCGGGATTCCCTGTATGCAGAGAGCACGCTGGCCGGCAGGAACACCGCTTTCCCTTCATTGGGAAATTCCTTTTTTCGCGCCCCTGTGCCCCGCGGCGCGCAGCGTCTTTCCCAGATAGTGCGTCACTGCCGCCCACATGGCCAGTATGCACAGGTAGGAGGCGACGAACAGCAACGGCGGTTCCCCATAGGGCAGGAAGGCAAAATCCCGCAGCATGAACAATTCCATCCACAGCCCGCGCGCAATGAACTGGTACGCGCCGAAGATGAACGCCGACGCAAGGCAGATCCGCGCCGCGAACACGCCGGTTTTAGCCGCGCGCCCTTTACAAGCGCGCTTCGCCATGCCCAGAAACATATTCCAGTGCAGCCCCAAATGCAGTCCGGTGAGCACAAAGCCCCACATCGTAGAAACCATGTGCATTTCCCGCCCCAGCGCGCGCATGCCCAAATCCAGAAAGCGGAATAGATAGCGGGAAACCATGATAGAACTGGCGATGATGGCAACCATTGCCAGCGTCAACAGCGCGTCCACCGCCGTGAGCAGAACGCGCCGCGGGGTGTATTTGCCCCGCAGCAGGCCGCGGTGCCAGCCGCCGTTGAGCGCATGATGCAGGATAAACAGCAGGCACAGCGCCACGCCCAGCCATTCATGCGCCAGGCCGTCCACCATGTGGTAGCCCATTTGAAGGATGAACAGAACCGTCATCGCCGCATCGACGGCGATTTTTACGATTGCCTTCGGCTTCATGCGCCCTCCTTATTCCAGCGCCAGGCCATCGAGCCACGCCTGGATGGCCGCCGCGCTCTCCACCACGTTGGAATCCTCCACATGCAGGCCCTCCAGCAGCGTCGCGCCCGGCAAAAGTTCCGCCAGCGTGCTCTGTGCGCGGGCAAAGCTGCCGCCGCCGGAAGAAGTGAAGGGGATGACCGTCTTGCCGCTCAAGTCGTTTTCCTCCAGGAAAGTATACACGGCCATGGGCAATCCGCCCCACCAGTTCGGGAAGCCAAGGAAGACTGTATCGTACTGGCCGAGGTTTTCAACGCCCACGGCCAGTTCCGGACGGGCGTTGCCAGCCTGTTCATCTGAGGCTACATCCAGCGTTTCGTCATAGCTGGCGGGATACGTCTCCACGGTCTGGATGAGAAACAGGTCGCCGCCGGTTTGGGAAGCGATTTCTTCGGCCATGAAGCCGAGGTTTCCCACAATCCCGCCATCTTCGGTTACAATGACGCTGGCGGAAGAGGAGGCGTCCACGTCCTCCGGGAAGTCTGTATTGCCCACGCGGGAGAAATAGGCCACCAGGATGTGGCTGGAGGGCGCGGCGGGGTCCGCCGTTTCTGAGGCAGGCGCAGCCGTTTCTGCGCTTTCCTCCGCCAGCGCGGCGCAGCCAAGGGACAGAATGAGGGTCAACAATAGCGCGATGGTCTTTTTCATTGGTCTACGCTCCTTTGATCGGCAAATGGGTCTATGCACATAAGCTCCTGTAATGCTTTGCGTCTCCAAAGAATACCGCTGGACTTATCAGACCATGGGCATCTCCCGTGCGCTGCGGGTATCGCCGCCCGCCGCCCCACGGCCATGTGCCCAGCGCAATGACGGGAAGGTTTCGCATTTCCCGCTCCATGGCGATACTCCTTTGGGTTTCAGCGCTTATTTCCGGCGGCTTCCTTGAAGGAAAGGCACTTGCCGAGAACTTCGCCCGTTTTCAAGTATTCGTAGGTGGGAAACTCAAACAGCACCGGCTTGAGGGCGTGATAGTCGATCTTCCCCGCCTCGTTCAAACACGCTTCTTCCACATAGGTGTTTTCAATCTTGCAGATAAAGCTTTCGAAGTTGGGCGTCGGATACAGATCAACCACCGAACACCCCATGGCCAGCGGCGATTTGCCAATCACCGGCGTGCCCGCCGCGCCCATTTCATAGGCGAACAGGCCGGACTTGTCCGCCTTCGCGCCGCTCACGGAGCCGGCGTAATCCGCCTCGGGCAGCATTTCCTCGCTGACGAGGTTCACCGACAGCTTGCCCTCCTTCTTGATTGCGCCGTTGATGAAGTGCGGCGCGGCAAGGCTGACCAGGATGCGGTCATGGCCGATGATGCCCACATGCGCCACCAGCGTCCAGGTGGGCTTGCCTTCGTGCATCGCGCCGATGACCGTCGCTGGCGTGGGATACAGCGCCAGGAGAGAACCGACATTCTTTTTCATTGCTGTGACCTCCTGTATTTTGACATAATGTCATTTGACACAGTGTCATTATATAACCATGTTGACACAATGTCAATATTCAATTCCAAAATTTACAATTTCCAGCGCCATACTCCTATTGCAAAAACGCCAAATCCTTCCAAACCGCCTTGCCGCCGCGATGCGAAATATCCATTTCCGATAAACAGAGGAGCCGAGCAAATTTTTACCCGGCTCGCACATATCATCCTGTAACGGCCTGATGGATTCAGCTTTGAAGCTGCTCAATTTCAATCAGGCCAGACATTTCCGCAATGTATTCGCTTCCTGAAACCGCCTGTCCCAGGATATACAGCCCGCTCGCGGGACTGGCATCGTCATAAAACATGACGATGTCGCCCCAGGGGGCATAGTAAGCCAGGGTACCCACGGCGCCGCCTGCCTGCGGCGCGTCGCTGACGTCCAGTTCCTGCGGCGGATAGAATATCTTTTCGTTGGTACTGTAATCCTCCACTTCCACGCGCAGGGGAAGCTGCGCGTAAAGATCCTGGGCGGCCTGGCTGTCGTTCAGCGCAAATACGATGTCGTTCCCATTGGCCGTCACCTGGATTTGCAACATGGTTTCATCTTCCTCCGCGCCGTCCAGCGAAGCGCTGGCCTCCCCCTCTTCCAAAATGGAATCTTCATTGAAAGTACCCCGGGCAACCTCTCCCTGCCCGCAGGCAGACAGGGAAAACAACAGCAGGGCGCAGAGCAACGAAAGCATTTTTTTCAAGGCCGTTTTCCTCCTGATCGTAGGTTTTCGCTGAAAAATGCCGCCAGCTTGTCAAAAGGAATGCGGTCCAGCCGGTCGTAAAGGTCGATGTGTTCCGCGTCTTTCACCACAAACATCTCCTTGGGCTCGGCCGCGGCAGCATAGGCATTGTCGCTGAAAAACCGCGAATGGGCCCGGTCGCCGACCACAAAGAGAATGGGGCGCGGGGAAATCTCGTCAATAAAGTCCAGCAGCCGGAAATTCATCATCGCAAGGTCGCTGGTGGTGGTAAAACCGCCCCGGGCATTGGGATGATGCCCACGCTTGAGCGCATAGAAGCGGAACCATTCCGCGCCCGGCTCCGGAAGATCCGCCGGCACCGCGTCAATGGGCTGTTCCGGAAAGCTGGGAATATATTCCGGATATCCATTTTCCGCGTCGATCCACCGCTGCCTGGACAGGCGCTCCTTAGCCGCCTGAACCGCCTCCCTGTCCATGCCCAGACGGACAGCGGCGCTCATGTCATACATGCTCACCGTCGCCACGGCCTTGATCCTGGTGTCGCACTGGGCCGCGGAAAGCGCAAAGCCTCCCGAGCCGCAAATGCCGATAGCGCCAATTTTTTCCCGGTCAACAAAGCTCTGCAAGCCCAAATAGTCAACCGCGGCGCTGAAATTTTCCACAAAGATGTCCGGCGAGGAAACGTTGCGCGGGAACCCGCCGGATTCGCCCATGAAGGACTGATCAAAAGTCAAGGCCACAAAGCCCTTTTGCGCCAGTTCGTTGCCATACACGCAGGGTCCCTGCTCCTTGACGCCTCCGTAGGGCGCGCCGACGATCAGGGCCGCATGCTTTTGCCCCATATCCATATCCTTTGCATGGTAAAGTTCGCCAACGACCTCCAAACCATAGCGGTTTTTGTAAACCACCCGTTTCCTTACCACGGTTTCGCTCAGCGCCGAGATGTGTCCGGCCATAAGAATTCTCCTTTCCAAAATGACAGCTTCTTTCAGAATCGCGCGATTCGCCGCCCATACGTCCGCGATAACCGCCGCTTCATTGGCGGCCACCGTTCTCAATCTTTGCAGCAGGCCGTCTTTTGCTTTTCGCACTGCGAAAGCACGATCTCGCCCTTGGCCTCGGGGATATCCCGAATCACTTCGCCAGCTTCCGGAACCACAATTCTTCCCGCATAAGGATTCTTGATACTAAGCACAGGTGTGTTGAGCGTGGCTTCCACCTCCGAGCGTTCAAAGGCCAGGTCGGTATCAATCATTGCACAGTTCACCAACTTAAGATTCTTGCAGTAGCAGAGGGGTTGCGTGCCGATGATCGTGCAGTTTTCAAAGGTGACGTTTTCGCAGTACCACGCCAGATACTCGCCCTTAACCACGCTATCGCGCACGACCACATTCCGGGCATGCCAGAAAGCGTCCTTGGTTTCAAAACGGCAGTGCTCAAAAACGGAGTCCTCAATGTACTGGAAGGAGTATTTCCCCTGCATCCGCACGTTTCGGAAATACAGGTTGCTGGAGCGCATCATAAAATACTCGCTCTGCGCCGTGCAGTTCTCCATATCCAGCCCCTGAACGGACCAGCCGAATTCCGGGGAAACGATATCGCAATCGCGCATAACCACGGTATGGCATTCCCGCAGCGCCTTGATGCCATGCAGCTTTGTATTCCGAATTTCGATATGGTCGGAATACCACAGCGCCGCCCGGCAAAGTTCCGTCATTTCCGAATCGCTGATCTTCAGGCCATGGTCGTGCCAGAAGGGGTAGCGAAGGTTAAAGAAGCAGCGTTCCACCTGTATGCCCGCGCCCTCTTTAAAGGCGCTTTCGCCATCGGCGGGGCCATCAAACGCGCAATCCCTGACCAAGATATTCCTGCGGCCATAGAGGGCGCGCTCCTCGTCAAAGGTCTTGTTTTGAATGATATCCATTTATTTTCCTCCTTCCGGGGTTCCTACGTCGTCCTTTTTCCTTTTTTCATTTGATAAACCAGATAATCGAGGCAATCAATGCGCCTTTCCTCCTCATGCACCTTGTCCAACAGGCGCTTTCGGTGCACCGAAAGCAACTTAAGTTGCTCCCGCGTCTGTCCGGTTTGCTCGAGGGCGAGAAACCGTTCCATCGTTTCCAAATCGCAACCGGCATCCTTCAGGTTCTGGATAACAGCCTGCGCTGGGTCACCTTCCAACATACCTTGCTCACTTCTCATTCAGAAATCTCGTGCCGCGCTGCCTCGTTGATAAACCGGCGCCCTTGGCTGAGCAGATCTGCTTGCCTCGCCATTGACAGCGCGCTTCCCTTTGCCGGTAATATTATATCGTTCCGGCTTACCAATAGCAAATGCTTAGTTTTTATGGGTTTCTATTCATTTTTTCTATTGATCCGGCAAGTTTACCCTAAGGATTGCCGTTTAAATCCGTATGGAACACGGCAGTCGTTCTGGACTCATTCAGCTTTCCATCCAGGAAACTGTCAGGCGGTACTGCACTCAAAGATTGATCAATCCCACACATTACCGGCGCGAAGCACGGGATAGGAATACGTTTTATGAATAATTCAGGATTGAATATAAGCATTAGACATTTTCCCTCGGGGGGCGTTACAATATAAGTATTCCAGAGAATCGCGCAGCGCGAGACTGAAATGAGCGGTGGGACTGCCTGAAAGCCTCCTGGAACGCAGGAAATCCACCCGCGCGAAAAACAGGCAACGATTTGAGCCGTCTCCGCAAGCATCCAGATGTGCACGGGAAGAATGAGCCGATCAAGGGATTGCCAATATTGATAGGAGGAAAGACGATGAAAATCCATGATGAAGCCACATTTGACCAGCAAAATGTTTTCGGCAAGGGCCAGGCAAATACCGCGTTTGCCCAGTATTTTATCGGGAATTCCTACCTGAACCCGCTGACAAAGCAAGGCGAAAGCACGGTGGGATTGGCTAACGTCACCTTTGAGCCGGGCTGCCGCAACAACTGGCACATCCATCACGCCAAAACCGGCGGCGGGCAAATTCTAATCTGCACGGCCGGCGAAGGCTGGTATCAGGAAGCGGGCAAGGACGCTGTCAGTCTGACGCCCGGTACGGTCATCGTCATTCCGCCGGAAGTAAAGCATTGGCACGGCGCCAAAGCAGATAGCTGGTTTGCCCACATCGCTGTAGAAGTTCCCGGCGAGGCGGCCAGCAACGAATGGCTGGAAGCGGTGGACGACGAAGCTTACGCCAAACTGTAACCGGATTTTCAGGCGCACCGGCTATTTCTTTTGAAAGAGCATGGTTGCGCCTGAATGTATAAAGAAGGGCATATCCTATGAAACTGAACATCGGTGAAACGGTCTTTACGGCAACGCTGGCAGACAATTCCTCGGCAAAAGCCTTGGAAGAAAAATTGAAGCAGGGGCCGGTTACCATCCAAATGGAAGACTACGCCCACATGGAAAAGGTGGGTCCGCTCGGCTTCCATCTGCCCACGAATGACCGGCAGTTTACCACAAAGGCGGGAGACCTTGTCCTCTATCTGGGGAATTCTTTCGTGATCTACTATGCGCCGAATTCCTGGCGCTTCACCAAACTGGGACAGATCGACAATGTAACCGCCCAGGATTTGAAAAAAGCGCTGGGCCGCAAGGATGTGACCGTTACGTTGTCCCTGGGGTAATCCTACAAGAGATGTGAAAAGGACCGGGACGATCATATGAAAAACCCCGCGGGATACGAGGGCGTTTGTCCAGATATAAAACGAAGCGGCGCAGCAGGATTCTAAACCCATGCGCCGCCGTCTGAAAGGAGCGTATGCTTTATGAAAAATTACAGGGAAACCGATCCGGAATTTGTGGAACGCTTTGAGCATTTCGCTTTTGAAGAAGTGGCAAATGAGCCTGGCCAACAGCTGGATGAAATTACCCGGCACATGGCCATTCTGGCCACATTGCTGGGCTGTCAGGGAGCGGACGCATTTCGTCTGGAGCTGCCCCATGCCTTGGATGCGGGCGTTACCCCCGTCATGGTCAAGGAGATTGTCTACCAGTCGGTGGATTACCTGGGAATCGGCAGGGTTCTGCCCTTTCTGGATATAACCAATGAGGTATTGGAGACCCGGGGCGTAAAGCTTCCGCTGGAGGGGCAGGCCACGACCACCATGGCTGACCGCCTGGAAAAAGGCGCCCAGGCGCAGGCGGACATCTTCGGCCCGCAAATGTTGGAAGCCTGGAAAGCAGGCCACGTAAACCGCTGGCTGGCGGCCAACTGTTTCGGCGACTATTATACCCGCACAGGGCTTACGCTTGCCCAGCGGGAAATGATCACATTCTGTTTCCTCGCGGCGCAGGGTGGCTGCGAGCCACAGCTCACCAGCCACGCCAAGGGCAACATGAATCTGGGCAACGATAAAGCGTTCCTCATCCGCGTAGTATCCCAGTGCCTGCCTTACATCGGCTATCCCCGCAGCCTGAATGCCATTGCCTGTATAAATAAGGCGTCGGAAGGCTGAGCGGATGCCAAAGCGCCGGCTACGCATACCTTCCAAGCAAATTGCTCTGTTATGGCTGCGCACAGTAGTCCTGCAAAAATTGAGAGGATTGTCCCGGCGGCCTACATGAAGGCACTATCCGGCTTCATGTAGGCCGCCCTGCCCGGAGCTGGGTTTGAACGGCATTCTCCGGGAAGCGTTCCTCACGCAGTATTTCAGGCATTGCGAATATCCTGCTCACACGCTAAATCAACACTCAATGCGAGACTGGAGTGGACCGGCCTGCTCCGCTGTCATATGGGAAGGTGTGTGGTGCAACCATAGCTATTGCAGAGTTTTGTGGCATTGCAGGGTCATTGTCCCCTTACTTTCCCAAATATCCTCCATCAAGCGGTATAACCGCGCCTGTCATATACTCTGACGCATCTGAGGCTAAAAATACGGCCAGTCCCTTCATGTCCTCTGGGCTTCCCCACCGTCCTTTAGGAATCCTGGCCGTAATTCCGGCATATTGGGCGGGATTTTTCTCCTTTAAATCCCGCGTAATTTCTGTTTCCATATATCCCGGGGCAATGGCGTTTACGTTGACGCCCATTCCCGCCCATTCGTTGGAAAGCGCTTTTGTCAGTTGGGCCACGCCGCCCTTGCTCGCCGCATATGCCGGAATATTGATACTTCCAAAAAATGAGCACATTGACGCGATATTGATAATCCTGCCCCGCCTCTGCGCACACATGACTTTGCCGACCTTCTGAGAAACCAAAAACATGGAGGTCAGATTGACTTCCAGAATCATGCGCCACCACGTTTCCTCAAAAGACAGCGCCGGCGACCGGTGCTGAACTCCTGCGCCGTTGACCAGTATATCGACCCGCCCTTGAAAGATCTCCAGGCTTTTATCAACGGCAGGCGCAATCTGTTTGCCATCGCTCAGATCGCAGCGGATAAAATGCACATCGTTCCGTTCGCCCGCCATGCTTCTGGCGGCAGATATTCCCTGATCTTCTGAGCGCCCCCAAATGACCACTTCCGCGCCCAGGTCATGATAGGCCTGTGCGATCTGCCGGCAAAGGCCCCGGGTTCCTCCGGTTACAATGGCCTTTTTGCCCTTCAGGGAAAATGACTCCAGATTGAATGCTTTTCCCATGATTACCTCACCAGCAGGACTGTCAGGTCGTTCACATTTGTCCCCGTGGGGCCGCTCACAATCAGGCCGCCCATTTCCTTGAGCAAGTGGTACGCATCGTTATTTTCCAGCGTATCCTCAACGCTCAGGCCCTTTTCTGCGCATGCGGCATAGAAATTGCCGTCCACCATGCCGCCGGCGGCATCCGTCGGGCCATCTGTGCCGTCCGAGCCAAAGGAGAAGAGCAGCGTGTTTTCCAGCCCATCCATTCCCTTGGCGGCCGCCAGCGCAAGTTCCTGATTGCGGCCACCCTTACCGCTCCCTTTGAGATGCACCACCGTTTCCCCTCCGGCAATTACGGCGCAGGGCGTGGCAAAGGGCTCGCCCTTGGCGCGAATCTGTCTGGCGATGGCGGCGAAAAACGCTCCGGCCTCCCGCGCTTCGCAATCAAGCGTCGCCGTCAAAACCACGGGCATATATCCCAGACCGCGCGCCATCTCCTTTGCGCTCTCGCAAAGCAGTTGGACGTTTCCGGTGACGCAGGTGGTGATGTTGGAAAGCGTCTTCGGGGTTTCCATAGCCAGGCTTTTCTCCATCTCCGGGGTGATCTCTACGCCATATCTCCGGACAATTTTCGAAGCATCCTCACTGGTGGATGCGTCTGGATATGCCGGGCCGGAGGCGATGGCATCGAGCGGGTCGCCAATGATATCGCTGAGGATGACATTTATAACCTTTGCCGGCATGCAGCGCAGGGCAAACCTGCCCCCTTTTACCTTGGAAATGTGTTTGCGGATAGCATTCATTTCAGTAATGCTCGCGCCGCTGGAGAGCAATTTCTTCGTCAGTTTCATCAAATCATCCAGCGTTACGCCATCTGGCAAGGCCTCAAACAGCGCGGACCCGCCTCCGGAAACCAAAAAAATCATCCTGTCTTCCGCCCGCAATTTGTCGGCGAGCCGCAACGCCTGCTCTGTAGCGGCCAGGCCGTTGGCATCCGGGACCGGATGTCCCGCCTCATAAATGGTCATTTTCCGGATCGGGCCTTCGGAATGATGGTATTTTGTGATCACGATGCCTTCGATGAGATCATCGCCGAGCACCTCCGCCGCTGCCGCTGCCATTTTCCACGCCGCTTTGCCAATCGCAACCACATATGACGGCTTGCGTTCAATCGTCTGCAAGGCATTTTTGACCGCGGCCCCGGGCAAAACAGCCTGTACGGCGTGGTGAATAATTTTGTATGCGTCGGCCTGCATCGCTGTATGCATAAACGCCCTCCTTCTCAAGATGCTCCCATGCCCTTTGTTGTTATTCCTGCGCCGCGCTCAGGCCCCCGTCCAGATAGAGGATCTGGCCGCTGATAAAAGCTGAGGCGTCTGAACACAGCAGCAGGATCAGTCCCATCAGATCATCCGTCCTGCCAATCCGCCCGACAGGTATTCTGCTTTCCAGCTTTTCCCGATAGCCGTCCTTTTCAAGTACGCTGCGGTTCAGGTCTGTTTCGATAAACGTCGGGGCAATGGCGTTGACCGTAATGCCATACCGCCCCAACTCCGCCGCGCACTGCTTGGTGAGCATATTGATGCCGCCTTTGGAAGCGCAATATGCCGCATAGCCCATCTTCGATGTGCCCATCAGGCTCTTCATAGAGGACAGATTTATAATACGCCCATGGTTCTGCCGCTGCATGACCCGTGAAACCTCGCGCGTCATGTAGAATGCGCCGTCCAGATTCGTCGAAAGCGTGCGCCGCCATGCCTCGTCGCTCATTTCTCCCACAAAGGCCAATTCCAGCGTTCCGGCACAGTTGATGAGTATATCAATTCCGCCCAGACACGCAAGCAAGCTCCTTACAGCCTGTGCACAGCTCTGCGATGCGGTAACGTCGCATTCCCTGGCACAGAAACGCACGCCGCTCTTTTGCGCGTATTCCTCAAGATGCCCTGTATCTCTTACGTGCCTGCTTAAAACGGCGACGTCGCAGCCATTGTCCATGAGGCATTGCGCAATAGCAAGGCCAATGCCCTTTGTGCCCCCGGTGACAACGGCTTTTTTCCCCCGAACGGAAAATATGTCTTCTGCTTTATTCATGACCGCTTCCTCGTTTGCTGAATCCATATGAATGCGCTGCCGCCATCCGACGGCGGCAGCGCAGCAACCATTGCGGCAACGGTTATTTATAGTCGCCGCTTGAAATCGTTTTGGTCGGTTTGAAGACCTCAATGCCAAAATGTTCGGAAATTTCCGCAAGGGCTTTGGCGACGTCTTCCGCAGCATGATTGCGAATGTATTCGATCGGTCCGGGCGTATTATAGCCATACTTCATGGCCTTATCGCAGTCCTCGAGGCTGCAAACGCCTTCTTCGTACAGCTTCGTCGCCTCATTTGCCTGCACATAGAAGAACAAATCGCTGTTGTAGCGGCCGGTAGCGGCTTCCTTGCTGATGGCGGGCCTTGCGCCGTCCACCCATTTATAGAAGCCCTCGCCGGACTTCTTGCCCAGTTTACCTTGCGCCAAGAGGTCTGCCAGCACTTTCGGTACGCAGAACTCCTTGGAAAGATGCTCGCAATAGTAATCAAAGCAGCTGGCCGTGATATCGACGCCCGTGTAATCAATCAGCTCCATCGGCCCCATCTTCAGGCCAGCGTTCATCATTGATGCGTCGATATCCTCGGGCGTGACGCCGTCTTTCTCGATGCAGGCGCAGTTGTAAATATGCGCCGGATAGAAAATCCTGTTTGCGATAAAGCCGGGAGTATCCTTCTTGGCGTACACAGAGATCTTGCCGACCTTCTGGGCGTAATCAAGGGCAAAGCGCGAAGTTTCCTCTGCCGTTTTGTCTCCGTTGATGACTTCGACCAGCTTCATCAGCACGGCCGGGTTGAAGTAATGGGTGCCGATGAACCTTTCCGGCTTCTTCACAAAATTGCTGAGCATGGTGATACTCATGGTGGAAGTATTGGTAGCGATAATCGCGTCCTCGCGCGCGGCTTCAGAGGCAGCGCGCAGTACGCTCTCCTTGACGCTTACCTTCTCGGCCACAACTTCGATGATGAAATCCGCGTTCTTCACCGCTTCAGCAGTATCCGTAAAGGGTTTGAGCGCGCCATTCCGGGCCCTTTCCAGCGCTTCCGCCGGGCATCTGCCCTTGCTCACAAGCTTTTCCATGCTGGCGAAAATGCGGGACATACCGCGTTCCACAAACTCCGCCTTGATATCGCAGAGGTTCACATCGTAACCCGCCATGACCGCAAGCTGGGCGATGCCATGGCCCATATCGCCCGCGCCGATCACCGCAACTGTTTTCAAATCCTGCAATTTCATCGTCCGTTTCCTCGACTTTCTACACACCCAGATATGCCTTGCGCACATCCTCGTTGTTCATAAGTTCCTGCGACGAGCCTTCCATAACGATGTGGCCCGTTTCCATGATATAGGCGCGCGTCGCCACGCCCAGCGCCTGCACAAGGTTCTGTTCAACGATCAGGATGCTGATGCCGTCTCCCGAGACTTTGGAAATCAGCTCAAACATTTCCTCCACCACGATCGGCGCAAGTCCCAGCGAGGGCTCGTCCAGCATCAACAGCTTGGGGTTGATCATTAGCGACCGCGAGATCGCCAGCATCTGCTGCTCGCCGCCGGACAAAGATCCCGCGAGCTGATGGCGCCGCTCGGAAAGGATTGGGAACATTGAATACGCCCTTTCCTTTCCCTGGGCCGTCAGTTTGCGCGCATTGCGGGGATAGGCGCCAAGCTCAAGGTTTTCCTCAACGGTCAGCGTGCCCAGAATGCCGCGGCCCTGCGGGATATGGGAAATGCCAATATCCGCGCGCTTGGAGGCCGGCACCTTCGTCAGATCCTGGCCCTGATAGGTTATGGCGCCGCTCATCAGGGGTTCGAGGCCGGACAATATGCGAAGCAACGTTGTCTTGCCCGCGCCGTTCGAACCGATCAGGGATACAACTTCACCTTGTTCCACATGCATGTTGATGTCGAACAAGACTTGCAGATCGCCGTAACCGGCGCAAAGGTTTTTGATTTCAAGCATCATTCTTGTTGCCTCCTCCGATATACGCGGCGATGACGGTCGGGTCATTAAGCGCGTCGGTCGGCGTGCCTTCATACAGGAACTTGCCTTCGTTGAGGACGACCGCGCGTGTGCAAACGGACACAACCGCGCGCATAACGTGTTCGACGAACAAAATGGTGATGCCCCGACGGTTGATCTCCCGCACATAATCCAGGCTGCTGAGCATTTCGTTGGGGTTGAGGCCGGCCATAACCTCGTCCATCATGATGAGCTTGGGTTCGGTGGCCAGCACGCGCGCCAGGTCCATCCACTTGCGCTTTTCGATGGACAGCTTACTGCTGGGCGTATTTGCCAGATCCATCAGGGAGGACATTTCCAGGATCTCGCCCGCCTTTTTGCGGGATGTCTTGAAATCGTATTTTTGCAGGCAAATGGCGTACACGTTGTCGAAAACCGTCAGGTTGCCAAACGGTTTTGGCGTCTGGAACGTTCTTCCAATGCCCAAATGCGATCTTTGGGCGATGGTATCCCTGTTGGAAAGCAGCTTTCCATCAAAGTAGATCTTGCCACCATCAGGCTTGTAGGTTCCGGAGATCATATTGATGGTCGTAGATTTTCCGGAACCGTTGGGGCCGATCAGCGCCACGAATTCACCCTGTTCAAGTTCAAAGCTCAAATGCTGAACCGCTTTAATGCCGGAAAAGGAAATGGAAATGTCTTCAACGCGAAGTATTTTGTTCGCCATGATTACGCCCCCTTCACTTGTTTCTGGTTGCGGTTCACAAGCTTATAGAACAGATTCCTGAGAAGCGGGAACACGCCGGCAGGCCTGAACATGACAATCAGCACCAGCATAAGCCCATAAAGCACGTTGCTTGAACCAGACGCGCCCAGGAGCGATGCGGCCACCTCGATCAGCGGTATGATGATGAACGCGCCCACCACAGGCCCCCACAGGGTTCCGATACCGCCGATAATGGCAACGACGCCAATCTTGATGGACAGATCAAAGCTGCATGTGCTCACCGGTGAAATATACGACAGGAACGAAGCGTAGAAACAGCCGGCTACCGACATCATCATCGCGCTGATCTGGAAGGCTCTGAGCTTTACTTTGAATGTTTCAATGCCCAACGAACCCGCGGCGATCTCATCGCCCTTGATACAGCTCAGGTACCAGCCGGTTTTGGACACAGTGAACCGGTAAGTAAACACCAATGTCAAAAACAGCAGCACGAGCATGATGTAATAGAAGGGAGCGTCATTGGCAAATGACAGGCTCCAGAAATCGTGGCCACGATACGTGGAATACATGCCCGCGGCGCCTTTGGTGAAGTCGGAATAGGTGATGATGGAGCGCAGCGTCTCCGCAAAGGCGATCGTGGCAATGGAGAAATACGCGCCCTGCAGGCGGAACGTGCCATAACCGATCAGGGTAGACAGTACCAGAGACAGCACCATGCTGATCGGCAACGTAATGAATGGGGAAATGCCAAAGTCATTGCTGAAGATGAAATTGACATAGGCGCCAATGGCTACAAACGCGGCGCTGCACCAGGAAATCTGCGCGCCGTAGCCGCCAATGATGTTCCAGGAGAGGCCAAAGATTGAAAAGACCATACAGTTGACCAGCACGTTGGTAATATAGTTGCTGGTGACAAACATCGGCAGAACCGCCATGACGGCGAAAAACAAAATGGGGATGATTCTGCCGGCCGTAATCGTTTTCCGATTTTCCATTTGCTGCATCATGCCGCTCTCTCTCCCTTCCCAAACAGGCCGTAGGGCTTGATGTACAGAATAATGAGGAACAACAGACAGATGCCTACCGTGCCAAGGTCGGCGGAGATCATCGTGGAAACGACCTGTTCCACAATGCCCACCAGGAGGCCGGCGACCAGGGCGCCTTTGATATTGCCCATGCCGCCCATGACAACCACCATCAACGGCGCGGTGCGGAAAATATCACCCACGCTGGCCTGTACATAGTACATCGGCGTAATGATACAGCCGGACAGGCCTGCAAACGCAACGCCCAGAATAAACGCTACTGTATATGTACGCTGCGTATTGATGCCCAGCATCGTGGCAACCTCGGGCTTCTCGGCGGTCGCACGCATGGAGCGGCCCAAAATCGTCTTGTTGAGCAGGATGTTGACGCCGATTACCAATACCAACATAACGCCGAAAGCAATCAACCTCGGAACACTCAGGACGACCGGCAGGTTGGCAATGCTGCCGACGCGCAAGGACGCTTGCTGAAGCGACGACGGCACCGTGAGCGGCTGCGTTCCGAAAATCGTTTCGGCGAGGTTTTGCAGGAAGAATGAAAGGCCTACCGTAATCAAGATAAACGACGTGCCGCCAACCTTGATTACCTTGTTGATCGAAAGCTTGAATGTAACAAAGCCAAACAGCGCCATGCACACAATGACGATTGGGATCAGCGCGTAGGCGTTCAGGCCCGTTATGACATTAAACAAGTACGTGAAATACATTCCCCATACCAGATAGGCGCCGGCCGCGAAGTTTACCATCTTCATGACGCCAAAGATGATGGTGATCCCTACGCCGATGAGCGCGTATACGCCACCGGAAAGCAAACCGTTCAGCACCGCTTGCGTAATTCTCCAGAGAGTCATATCGCATCCTCCAATAAAGATTTAATCACAGCCTG
>DSTMC04003__coassemble_1068_pt1 | contig 23804 bp, 16 predicted proteins | sample DSTMC04003__metabat2_low_PE_048 | metagenome-assembled genome bin DSTMC04003
GGTGGGAACGGGCGTGGGTTCTTCGGTGGGAGCGGGCGTCGGCTCCTCGGTGGGAACAGGCGTGGGTTCCTCGGTGGGGGTAGCGCCGGGCACGGTGAAGGTAACGCTGTCGCTGGCGCTGCCGGAGATGCTCACGGTGTGGGTGGAGCCGGGTTCGAGAGTAACGGTCTTTTGGCCGGAGGTATAGCCGGGGATGAGGCTGTCAACGCGTTCGCCGTCGATATAAACGTCCACAGGGCCTTCCAGACCGCTGACAGACCAGCGGATTACGCCATCGCTATAACTGGCAGACAGCGAGGCCGCAAACGCCGTGGAAGTGAGCAGCGTGAGCAGCAGCACGGCAACCAGGATAATCCTAACCTTTTTCATACGTCTTTGTCCTCCTAGGATGTTGACAATGTAAGTTATTGCCGGATGCGCGCGCGAGGCGCGCATCCGAATTCACAGTTTACAGCGCCGCGCTGCCGTAGGTGGCGTACTCGCCAAAGCCCAACTCATCGGCGTCCGGATTGCTGACGACCTCGGCATAGATGAAGTCGCAGGTCCAGCCGGAGGGCACGGAGAGACCGGAGAGCTTGAAGGTGCCCTCATCATCAACCGTGCGGGTGGCAACGAAGCTGACGGTATCGCCGTTGGCCTGGGTGTAGCGCCAGGTGATGCGGACGTAGGCAACGCCGCCCTTGATGGGCTGGCAGCCCTCTTTCAGCTCGATCTTGCCGCGGTTGCCGGAACCGGTGATGGTGTACTCGGTGTTGCGAATCTCAATCGCCTCGACATAGTCGCAGCCGATGCCAGCGAAGTTGGCGCTGCTGCCCTGCGTCATCTGAGCGATGACGGCGTCGGCGACCATTTCTTCATAGCCGGCATTCATCAGCAAATCCTTGAGGCGGCCGGTTTCGGTCTTTTCCAGAGTGACACAGGTCAGCTCGTAAGCGCCGGTTTCCTCGTTGAAGGTGACTTCCGTATTGTGGGAGATGGCCGGCAGCTCGAGGTCCTCAATCAGCTCGCCGCACACAGAGCAGACGTAGCTGGCCAGGCCGGTGGATTCGCAGGTGGGCAGGGTTTTGATGACGAAGTGATTCAGGCCGTCCACTTCGCTATACATGGTGTGGCCTGCGGGCATATCGTCGTCAACCTCGGACTTTTCCGCATCGCAGCGGGTGCACTCGAATTCGTGAATGGTGCCGGACTCTTTGCCGGTGGCGCAGGTGGCGGGAATGGTGTTGACTTCTTCCCAATCGTGATCCAGCGCTTCGATGGTTTCGGTCACCAGGCGGTGGCAGATGGAGCACCAGTAGCTCTCGCTGCCGTCCTCGGTGCAGGTGGCGTCCTTATGGGCGACCAGCGTGCCAACCTTATGGCCAGCGTTCTCCTCAAGAACTTCGCTCGCGCCGCACTGAGAGCAGGTGCGAATCGTGCGGCCGACAATGCCCTTCAGGCAGTCCGCTTCCGTGCTGGTCACAACCCAGTGATGGCCCAGGGCGGGAATGGCCTGTTCCTCCGTGTAGTCGCAGCCCTCGCGGGTGCACTCCACCAGGCGCACGCCAGCTTCCGTGCAGGTGGGCTCAACCAGTACCTTCACAAACGCCAGCTCGGTGTGGCCAAGCGCCTCGACGGTCACATCCTGATAGTAGCCGCACTCCGCGCAGTTGTACAGCTCACGGCCGGTCTCGGTGCAGGTGGGCTCCACGTAGATGATGTAATCGCCATTGGCGTTGTGCTCGCCGGTGCCTTCCACGAGGAAGTCATGGGTCACATCACAGAAATCGACGTCGCATTCCACGGTCACATAGTAGTCGTGGCAGGTCGCGATCTCCTCAAACGGGTAGCTGACGGGCTCGCTGTCCGCGGCTTTCCTCTGCTTGTAGCCGACAATGTTCGCGTCCTTGATGAAGGTGTGCTCATCGGCAGGCTCGAAAGCCTGGTTGTACATGTAATTGCAGCCCTCGCGGACACAGCCGAACAGGATGGAATCGGCCTTGGTGCAATCATGGATGGTCTGGCCGGCCTGCTGGGCCTCCAGAATCTGGACATCGTGGCCCAGGGCAGGGATGACCTGCTCAATCTTGGCGCCGCACTCGTTGCAAACCACGGCGATATGGCCATCCGCGGTGCAGGTAGCGGCTGTATAATCCGTGGAGAGCGAACCGAGCGTGCCATTCTCGTCTTCGATTTCGCTCATGTAATTCTCGGTCCGGCCTTCTTCGATGGCGTCGTTCACCGTGACCGCGATGACATTGTCGTTCTCATCGTATTCCACGGTATAGAAGTAGGCTTCCTGATTCGCCTCGAGCCACGCCTGATGGTCCAGAACGGGCAGCTCGACGACGTTATCCAGCGTGCCTTCCTCGATATCGCCGCAGCGGTCGCAGACATTGGCCGTGCCGGAGGTGCCGGGCTCAGTGCAGGAGGGCAGGAGGTTGACGTCCTGCTCGGTGTAGATATGGCCCAGAGCGGTGCCTTCTTCTTCCGTCTCCTCGACATGGCCGCAAACCGTGCAGGTTCTGATGTTCTTGCGGTTCTCGGTGCAGGTGGGCTCCTGAACCTCAACATCGCCATAGGTGTGGGGAACCTTCTCGATGACGGTGGTCCACGATTCCACATCGCAGTTGGCGCAGCCGTAATGGGTCAGTTCGCCTTCCTCGGTGCAGGTGGGCTCTTTCGTCACCTTGGTCTGGGCGGGTTCCACGTCCTTATGGCCCGTGGCCGGAACGGTCACGCTGAACAGGCTGCCGCATTCGGTGCAGGTAAACCAATCAATACCATCTTTCGTGCAGGTCGGAGCCACGCTGCGGGCCTCATCCTTTTCGCCCGGAACGTGGGGAGCACACTCGGTATTGTCCTCGGCGGGTTCTTCGCCTTCAGTGGGTTCTTCACCCTCGGTGGGCGTTTCGCCTTCGGTGGGTTCTTCACCCTCGGTGGGTTCTTCGCCTTCGGTGGGTTCTTCACCCTCGGTGGGTTCTTCACCCTCGGTGGGTTCTTCGCCTTCGGTGGGTTCTTCGCCCTCGGTGGGTTCTTCACCTTCGGTGGGCGTTTCGCCTTCGGTGGGTTCTTCGCCTTCGGTGGGTTCTTCGCCTTCGGTGGGTTCTTCGCCCTCGGTGGGCGCTTCGCCTTCGGTCTGGATTGCAACGTTTTGATTTTCGGTTCCTTCAGTCGTTTCCGTAGCAAAGGCAACTACGCTCGTACAGAGAATCGCCAGTGCCATCAGCAAGGCCAACAACTTTTTCATTGTACCATTCTCCTTATCTGCCTCTTGATTTCAAGTTGAAAGGCAAAGACCGTTCTCTCCGACGCGCTGCCCCACGCGCACGCCATAGGGAAGAAGCCTTTGCACGCGCCGCTTGGCCGTTTCAAACAGCGAATTCCAAGCACGCCCTATCCACACGCATGGTAAAGCGATGAAAGCCCGCCCGGGCCAATTTCCAACCAAATGGCAACCCCCTGGCTGGCAACTGCTCCGCGCGTTCCTTCGGCCTCCGTTTGCGCCATGGACATGTTCCCCATCCGTGCGCACGCCATCCTCCTACATGGCTATCCCTTTTCACGATGCCGGGAACACTTCTGTCTCGAAATACCCGCGATGCGCACTTTCACAATCCATAATGAATTGCGCGCCTAAAAGACGCCTGCCATTACGGATATTTTCTTGCGCAATTATAACACCCCCCCCCCGGTATAAAATCAACAGACTTTCCAAAAATTAACATATTTACAGTGTATGTGGCGCAATCCGGACAAGCGCAAAATGCCCGTGCCGCCGGGCCAAAACGCCGCGCCGGGAAAGCAGTTTCTGTTCATTTTTCAGGAAGGATCTGGAAAACGATTGGATACAAAAAACCGAGGCCGGCAAATGCCTGACGGCGATTGCACGGTTCCCCGGTTTCATAATCTCCCATTGCCGTATGCTTCCGATGGATGCGGCGGCCTGTGAAACGCGCGCCGCGTCCGTTGTCGACTACATGCAGGCTGGCAAAACCGCATAAAAACCCCGAAGTCTCACCTGGCGGCGCGCGGCCCATTCCGCCCGTGCAGGTTCCCGCCCCTGCCGCTTTCGGCGCTGAACGCGCCGCGTTTCTCCGCGGCCCTTTGCTGCCATTTTATCGCCACGCGGCTCCGGAAAGCGCAACCGGCACGGCGGAAAATTCCCATCGCGCGCTCTGCGCCTGGTTCAGGACGGGACAGGCAGCGCGTGGGACGCCGCGACAGAGCGCAGGCGGCGCAAGGGAATTCCCGGAAAGGTTTCCAAGGCGCGCCCCACCGGTATGAGCCGGACGCCGTCAGCACATTTTCGTATCCCTCACCGCCCGCACGGCGCGCCTGCCCGCCCCTGTTCCGGCGCGGGGCGCACGTTTTCGGGCAGCGTTACCGTAACTTCGATGCGCCCGGGCAGGCGCGTCACCCGCGAAACGGCGGGCACGCCCAGGGCGTTCAGCTCCCGCACGGTGTTGAGCACGGCGTTGACAAACATGCGCCCATCGCGAAACAGGCGCGTCACCCGCGGCTGGGGATGCGCCGGCTCCTGACGGGCGAGCTGTTCGACAAGCGCCTCCAGGCGGCGCACGCTCATGCCCTCGCGCCCGGCCCGGCGCGCGGCCTCAAGCTGGCGCGCGGCGTCCGGCAGTTTCAAAAGCGCGCGGGCGTGGCGCTCGCTCAGCGACGGCGTTTCCCGCAAAAACGCGCGCACCTCCCCGGGCAGCTTCAAAAGCCGCAGGCGGTTGGCGATGGCCGAAGGGCTGCGCCCCAAGCGGCGGGCCAGCTCCTCCTGCGTAAGCCCATGCTCGCGCAGGATGGCGCGGCAGGCCTCGGCTTCGTCCAGGTAGTGCAAGTCCTCGCGCTGGATATTCTCAATCAGGGAAAGCAGGCGGCTTTCCAGGTCGTCCGCGTCCAGCAGCACGCAGGGCGCGCTTTTCCAGCCCAGCAGGCGCAGCGCCCGCAGGCGGCGTTCGCCGGCGATGAGTTCATACCCGCCCTCCACGCGGCGCACCGCCAGCGGCGAAAGCAGTCCATAGCGGGCGATGGACGCGGCCAGGGCGCGGATCTCCCCCTCCGCAAAGCCCCGGCGCGGATTGCGCGGATTGGGCGCAAGCTGGGAAACCTCCACGCGCACGGTCTGCAAATCGCCCCGCCTCCCGTCTGCTCGCCCGGCCTGGCCGGGCGCGGCCTTCGCCGCCGTATTATATATGAGGCCGGGGCGGCGGACAACCCTCGGCGCGGCAATTTTTTTCGCATGCGCCGCCGGGCGTCCTTTGGCCCGGCGTTCCCACCCCGGCGCGGGGCCGCAGGGCGCCAAAGCCTGCAAACGCGAAAGTTGCCCCGATCAACGAAAAGCCCGGGGGCAATCTCCCCTTCCCGCCTCAGCCGCACGTGCGGTCTGCGCTCACGCATGGCCATGCGCGCTTCCTTGCCCGCAAGTTTGCTTCCCTGCCTTGCGGGCTTCCCATCCCCCGGCAGCCTGTTGGCTTTGCCAGCATCCTGGCCGGTTGGCCGCGCATATGCGCCCCGGATGGCAATTTTTCCCGCTCCGGGGGCAAAATTGGCTGTCCCGCGCGGCATTTTTGGACAGAATCTGTTCAAATTTTACAAATCGTTGAAAATCATTCTGTCCCCCGTTGACAGCGCCGGATGCGCCTGTTATAATAAGGCCAGAAGTTATCCTGTGGTGTGCGCCACGCCTGTGCTTTTACCCACAGATTCAAAAAAGGATTCCGGGTCGGTTTTGTGGATGCCATGCCCCCGATCCCTGATCGCCAGGGGAAGGCAGCAAACAGCCGTAGGTCTCCGCCCTGCCTGAGCGGCGGGTGAAAAAGTAAGGGCGAACGGCACTTGCGGGATAATTCATTTTTTGGCGGCGGCATCCGGCTGCCGCGACCCACACGGCGGCAATATTCGTGTGGCATTTGGGGGCGGCAGCCATTGCGCTTGCTGCCCTCAATGTCTTTTGGGGCGGTTTCGCAAAAATTCCGCCCGCCTGGCTTGGCGCGGCTCCGGCGGTTTTATCCGGGGCTTTTCCCCTGCCGCGCCCCGGCGCGGTTCCGCGCGGGCGTTCAGCGGCGCGTCTTTTCCGTCCCGCCGGTCAACGCGGCGCGTTTGCGCCTTCCCGCCGCCCTGTCCGGCGCAAAATCCCCCGCGATTCGGCGCGCCCTTAAACCATTCAAGACATATTGCAGCCCGGAGGGGCAAATCTGTACCCAAAGTTTTACCTGGCTAAGAAAGTTACCAGACACATACCATACGCGCGGCCTTTAAAATGGAATCATCCCCAAGGAAAAGGAGAGGATTTCATGAAAAAGCTGACCGCCCTTGTAGCGCTCGCCCTGAGCGCCGTCCTGCCGGCGATGGCCGTGGCCGAAGAAGCGGCCCCGACGCCCGCGCCCGTCCCCGCCGAGGAAATCATGGCCTACAGCCAGGTTTACGAGCCGGAAACGTCCTTCGTACTTTCCTCCACCGTGGCCTGGAACGCCGACGCCACCGCCCTGGACGTAGCGGACGCGGATGTCCGCCCCGCCACCGCCCTGGTGTATGTGGACGCCGCCCTGCGCGTCACCGACGCCGCCGGCAATGAAATCGCCGCCTCGCTGGACGAGTACATCGCCGCCACCGCGGGCGCCATCATCCCGGCGCTGTACGTCTTCGACGCGGAGGCCGCCGCCGCCCTGAAGTTCTACCTGATCGAGTCCGGCCTGGGCGACGTGTTCGTGGCCGCCTCGCATGAAAACGCGGCGCTGGTCAAGGACGTGGCCAGCCTCAACCCCGTGCGCGGCCTGGTGGACTTCCGCGATATCGTGGAAGCCGACGAGGACGTGCTTGACGATATCATCGCCACCACCAACGGCAGCCACGCCAAGGTGTGCCTGATTTCCGAGGCCATTGCCACGGAGGAAAACATCCAATACCTGCAGGGCCGCTGCTCCACGGTGTGGGTGGCCGCCAGCTCGGAAAATGCCGCGCTGCTTGCGCAGTACACCAACGGCGCCAACGGCGTGCTGGTGGACGACTATCAGGCCGCCATCGACGCCCTGGGCTTCTTCCAGGACGGCGCGCCCTCGATTTTGCGCCCGTCGCTGATCGTCGGCCACCGCGGCATGCCCAGCGAGTACATTGAAAACACCACCCTTTCCGCCATCGGCGCCTATACCGCCGGCGCGGATTCCATCGAAAACGACATCCACCTGACCGCCGACCGCGAAATCATCATCAACCACGACGAGTCCCTGGCCCGTCTCTTTAACCGCCCGGATATCGAGAACCTCAACATCCTCACGCTGGACGAGATTCTCGCCATCCCCTTTGTGAACGACACCGACACCGGCGTGCAGGCCGCCAACAACCAGGGCGCGGACGAATCCCGCTACGGCTACATCCGCTACCTGTCCTCCCAGCGCATGCCCACCCTGCGCGAGTTCTTCGAGCTGTTCGCCGACAGCGAAGTGGTGCATGATACCGAAATCAAGACCAACGACCCGGCCATCGTCATCGCCCTGCGCAACCTGGTCAACGAGTACGACAACTTCGGCGAATTGTTCACCATCTCCTTCAACGTCAACATCCTCGAGGAAATGTACGCCTCCTGGCCGGAGATGTCCGTGGGCGCGCTGGGCATGGAGGGCTACGCCGAGGAAGGCTCCAACCTGCCCATGTATCAGCCCTACGGCGAGATGATTGCAAACGGCGAAGCCACCGTGGAGGAATGCGTGGCCATGCTGTATGCCGAGCTTGACAAGTGGAACGCCACCTACAACCCCGCCACGAACTTCTCCTACGAGGTGGTGTCCGCCGGCCGTCATCGCGGGCTGACCGTGTGGCCGTGGACGTATAACGACCCCGAGGCGTTTGCCGAGGCCTATCTCAACGGCGTGTACGGCCTGACCACCAACTTCTCCTACTGGGCCAGCGATTTCATCGTGGACATCGACGCCGCCGACGTGACCGTCGCCGCCGGTGCGGAGCTGCCCGCCCCCGTGGTCACCACCCAGAACGGGCAGCAGGTGAGCGCGGACGGCCTGGAAATCATCGTGCTGGAAGGCGCGCTGGACAGCGAGGGCGAGGCCCTGGCCATCTACCGCCTGGAGCAGGAGCTGGTGATCGAAGGCACGTCCTACGGCAGCTACTACCTCTACTCCAACCCCTTCACCGTGACGGTGACGGCGGCGTAAAGCGAAAGTACCCGACGGGGGGGAAAAGGGCATTTGCCCTTCCCCCCGCTTCTTCCCGGTTGACAGGCCGGAAAATCTGTGCTATGCTGATGGAGAAGAAACGGGTGCGCACCTACCGGCAGTCAGGCGAAATGCCTGGCTGTTTTTTCTTCCATACGTTTGCGAAAGGGTGAATCTATATGGTTTTGCGGGAACTGGGCCTGCGGGACGAGGCGGAAATCTTCGCGGTCATTCGCACCGCCTTCGCCGTTGCGCCCTGGAACGACGACTGGCACAGCGCGGAGGAGTTTCACGCCTATTTCCTGGACATCCTCGGGAACCGGAATTCCCTGGGGTTGGGGCTGTGGGAAGGCGAGGCGCTGGTCGCCCTGGCATTGGGCAGGCTCAAGCACTGGTTTGACGGCGTGGAATACTGCATCGACGATTTCTGCGTGCGGCCGGACTGTCAGGGCCAGGGCGCCGGTTCCGCCCTGTTGGGCCAAATCCGGGAATATGCCTGCCGGGAGGGGTTTAAGCAGGTATCGCTTTTTACAAACCGCACCGCCCCGGCCTATGCGTTCTATCAGAAAAACGGCTTTGCCGAGGTGCAAAACCGCGTCTGCCTGGCCCTGCCGTGCGCGCCGGAGCGGGCGTGAACGCCGGTTGGGACAAGCTGTCTCCCGGACACGCGCAGGCGTGCGTACGCCGGGCAAAATGCGGCCCCGCCTTTGCGGGCGGGGCCTTCGCTTGTCAAAAACATTGCGCGGGGTTGCGGCGGAAGCGGCGGCTTTCGGCCTTCAGGCGGCATTCCGCCCTTTTGAACCGCCAAGCCCCGCCAGGCTTATTGCTGCGCTGCCGCCGGGAAATCTTCGGCGTACAGGGCGTGCTGGAAATTATCGTCGGCCACGCCGGAATCGTCCATGCCCGCCGCCTGCCGCGCCGCGCGCACGGCGGCCTCGGTGCGGCGGCCAAAGATGCCGTCCGCCTCGTCGTCCAGATAGCCCAGGTCAATCAGGCGCGTTTGCAGCGCCGTCACATCGTCGCCACGGCTGCCGTTTTGCAGCTCGGCATAGACGATGCGCTCCTCCAGCAGGAAATAGCGGCTGACCCGCTCCCCACCCTGGCAGTATGTAAGCACCAGATGGGTCATTTCCTGCCCCTCGGCCTGGTCGAAGCGCTTATAGAGGGTGGCGCTTTCGCCGCCCGCCACTTCCGTGCCATAGCTGCCGGCGATTTCCGCGTCCATGAGCTGATAGCCGGTTTCCTGCGCGCCGTTCTCCCCTTCCAGCGTCAGCCAGAAGGCGTTTTGCGGCACGATGGCGGCGTCGCTTTCGTTGGCGATGGTGACCTGCGCCCCGGCCTGCGTGCCGTCGAATTTGTACAGGCGGCCGTAGTTTTCCTCAAAATAGGCGGGCGAAAGGTAATTGTCCAGCGTCAGGGTCAGTTCAAAGGCCGCAAAATCCGTTTCCGCGGCGTCCAGGCGCGGCGAACCGTCGGCAAGCACCTCGGCGCTGAACGCGCAGGCTTCGCCCAGGCGGTAGGGGTTCTCCCGCGTGCCCTTTTCCATCTCCCCGGCGGCGACGGACCCGGCCAACAGGCATAGCGTCAGCAGGGCCGCGGCGCGGCGCAGCATCTTTTTCACGGTCATCCTTCCCTTCCCGGTTTTTCCCCTTCATCATATCACAAACGCCCGCCGCGGGCAAGCGGCAGGAGAAATTACCAATGTATCCAGGGATGTAACTGAGCTGTAATTTTGCCAACAATTTACATAATCCCCCCTCTTTCACGGCCACATAAATTTGCGAATTGTTGAATTTGAACATTCTCTTTGGCGGAAATTTGCGCTATAATAAGGAAAAGAAAGTCAAGAAAGAGGTGACGGCGGCCATGAACCATACCGCGCGCAAGGTCAGCATGTATACGCTGATGGCGCTTTTGCTGGTTGCGACCGCCGTGATGGTGTTCCTTTCCGTGCTCTCCTACGACCGGACGACGCAGCGCGAAGCGCGCGCCGCGGCCCTGGGAAACATGTCCGCCCGCATCGAAAGCCGGGGCAAGCAACTGCGCCTGATTCTCGAGGACCGGCTGGACGCCCTGGAGGGGGTGGCCGGTACCCTGCAAGGGCGCCCCGGGGACGCGGAAGATTTGGCCACGCTCCTGCGCGCGCCGGCGCGGGCGATGGGGCTGCAATGGCTGTGCTTTGCCGGTGCGGACGGTCAGGCCGTGCGCGACGACGGCGAAGTGTTGGACCTTTCCGGCCTGTCCTGTTTCCAAAGGGCGCTGGCGGGCGAATCGCTGCTGTGCGACGGGGAGGGCGATTATGCGGGCTACCTGTTGCTGGCCGTGCCCGTGGGCGATGGCGAAGGCGCGCTGCTGGGCATGCAGAACATGGCCGGCCTTGGCAGGGATCTGTTCCCCGGCGGCATCAACGTCTGCCTGCTGCGGGCGGACGGGCGAATCCTCACCGCCGCGCCGGAGAGCCCCCTGGCCAACCGCGTCGGCGAAAATCTGTATGACATGCTGCAGGTGGACGGCGCGGCGGCGGAGGCCGTCAGCGCGGGCGAAACCACAATCCAACGCGGCTCCTCCGCCATGGGCGATTTCTATGCCGTCTGCGTGCCGCTGGGCACGGAAAGCAACTGGCTGCTGTGCGGCCTGATCCCCGTCTCCGCGCTGGAAACGCAGTTTTCCTTTGTAAACGAAGCCGCGTTCGTGCTGGAGGCGCGTTTGGGGCTGTGCGCGCTGGTGCTGATTGCGCTGGTGGCGTGGTTTTCCTGGGCCAGCAACCGCCGCCTGCGCGCTGAAAAATTGCGCCTGGAATGGAGCGAGGAGCGCTACCGCATACTCGCCGAGGATTCCAACGAAGTCATTTGGGAATACGACGTATTGAACGACCGGCTGCGCCTGGGCGAAAACTTTGCCTATATTTACGGGCATGAGGGCGCCCATACCATAGAGGAGCTGCTTGACAACGCCCATCCACAGGAGCGCGAGCATCTTGCGCAGGTTTTCAATGCGCTTCGCACCGGCGCCGGCTCCGAAACGCACGCCACGGTGGATTTCCGCGTGCGCATGGGCGCGGCGGACAGCGCCCGCTATACCTGGTGCCGCGCCCACATGAGCGTGTTGTTTGACGGCCGCCGCCGGAGGCGCTGGCTGATCGGCAAGCTGACGGATATCTCCCAGGAACGGCTCAACGCCGAGCGCCTGGAAAAACGGGCGCGCACCGACGCGCTGACCGGCCTTTTGAACCGCGCCGGGCTGGAGGACGCCATCCGCATGCGGTTGGAGGGCGGGCCGCGCCGCAAGTGCGCCGTGGTGCTGCTGGACATTGACGACTTCAAGGAAATCAACGACTTTTACGGCCACGATGTGGGCGACGACGTTCTGCGCACGCTGGCGGACTTTTTGCGCGGCCATTTCCGGGGCACGGATATTGTCGGCCGCCTCGGCGGCGACGAATTCATGGCCCTGATGGAGGGCGTGGACAGCGCCGAACGCCTCATGCACGCGCTGACGCGGCTCAAGCAGGGGCTAGCCCGGCTGCACGCCGGCGAGGTGCGCGTGGGTTGCAGCGCCGGGGCCGCGCTCTTCCCGGAAAACGGCAACAGCTTCGACGCCCTCTACAAAAGCGCCGACGTGGCGCTCTACAACGCCAAGCGCGCCGGGAAGGGCCGCTTCAGCCTTTTTGCGGAGGAAGCTGACTTCAGCCCCACGCCGCAGGCATTGGAACACATGGAATACGCCGCCTATGTGGTGGACCCGCGCACGCGGGAGCTGCTGTTTGCCAACGCGAAGATGTGCGCCCGCTTCCCCAACCTGCGGCCGGGCGAAAAGTGTTACCGCGCCCTGATGGACGGCGCGGAGGCCCCCTGCGAAGGCTGCGACGCCAAGGCGCTGCTTGCGCAGGCGCGGGAGGGCGCGGCGGACGGCGGCGCGCTGTGTGGCGAATGGCTGCGCGCCTCGCTCACGCCGGTGCGCTGGCCGGATGGCCGGGAGGCGTTGCTTTTCACCTGCAAGCGCGGCTGACGGCCGTCCAGGGTGTCGCCAAAGCCCGCACCGGCGAGGCGGCGCGAAATCCCGCCAGGCGGGAGGAACCCATATGGGCGCGGGTGGCCTGCGCGTTTGGCGCGAAGGCGGGGGTTTTCAAGGCAGTTTTCGCGTTTGTGAACTTTACCGGCGCTCCGGGGCGCTTTTCCCCGGCTCGCGGCGGCGATGGAAGCGGTGCGCGCGCCGCTTTCATCGCCGTCAGGAGGTTGACAAAGCCGGCAGACTGCCAGAGGGATGCAAAAGCCTGCAAGACAAGGAAGCAAACTTGCAGGCAAGGGAGCTTACATGGACGTAAGCGGCCGCGGGCTGCATGTGCAGCTGACGCAGGAAGTAAAAATTGCCTCTGATTTTTCTTTAATCAGGGCAATTTTTGCGTTTGCGGACTTTGGCAGCGCTCTGGCGGCGATGGAGGCGGTATGCGCACCGCTTCCATCGCCGTTTTCGCCGTGGGGCGGGAAATTTCGCCCGTTTCCGGAGCGCCGCCCTCTCTCCGCATTTTTTCGCCGTTCGACGCCTTTTGCCTGAATTTTACCCGCAAATCGCGCGATTTGTGTTGACGGATGCCGAAAATGGGTATACAATCTATCTGTAACTGGCGAAAATGTTCGCCTTTTTTCGCTCAAGAGGATATGTGGAGGGAAGAATCGATGAAAAACTGTTTGCTCTGGTGCTTTCCCTGATGCTCGTCTTCGCCTTTGCCGGCTCGGCGCTCGCCTTTGAGCCCGTCCCCGCGGACGAAATCAAGGTCGGCTTCGTCTACATTGGCGACCCCAGCGACAAGGGCTACACCCTGGCGCACCATGAGGGCACCCTGGAAATGCAGGAAGCCCTGGGCCTGCGCGACGACCAGATCCTCGTCAAGACCAACGTCACCGAAGACAGCGCCTGCGAAAACGCCATCCTCGAGCTGATCGAGCAGGGCTGCAACGTTATCTTCGGCAACAGCTTCGGCTTTGGCACCTACATGGCCGAACTGGCGGAGGAGTATCCCGAGGTCATCTTCCTCCACTGCTCCGGCAACCTTTCCAACGACGTCAACTTCGCCAACTACTTCGGCCGCATCTGGGAAGCGCGCTATCTGGCCGGCATCGCCGCGGGCCTGCGCACCGAGAACAATCACCTGGGCTATGTGGCCGCCATGCAGATCCCCGAGTGCATCTACTCCATGAACGCCTACTTCCTGGGCGCGCGCAGCGTCAACCCGGATGTGACCATGGACGTGCTGTTCACCAACACCTGGTATGACCCCACCATCGAAGGCCAGGCCGCGCAGGCGCTGATTGACATGGGCTGCGACGTGATCGCCCAGCATCAGGACACCACCATGCCCGTGGCCGCCGCTGAGGAAGCCGGCGTTTGGGCCTGCGGCTACAACTGCGATATGACCGAGGACGGCCCGAACGCCCACCTCACCGCCCCCATCTGGCACTGGGGCATCTACGTCACCGAGCAGGTGCAGGCCGTGATCGACGGCACCTGGGAGCCGGTCAACCGCCTCGAAGGCATGAACGAAGGCTGGGTGGATATCTCCCCCCTGACCGAGAACTGCGCCGAGGGCACCGAGGAGGCCGTTGAGGCCGCCCGCGAAGCCATCATGAGCGGCGAGCTGCAGATCTTCTCTGGTGAGATCACCGACAACGAGGGCAACGTCGTCGTGGCCGAGGGCCAGACCCTGACCGACGAGGAAATCCTTCAGATCACCTGGTTCTGCGAGGGCATCACCATCAACTAAGGTCCCCTCTCAAAATACCACCGGGGCGTGGAAAACCGCGCCCCAACCAAAAACGGGGCGGCGTGCTGCAAAAGCGCGCCGCTTTGTTGTGCAACGAACCCCCGCTTCGAGCGGGGGTTCCGGAGAGCTTATAGCTATACCAGGAATCGTCAAACCCTTTTCCAACAAACGGGGGACGTGCTGCGAGAGGCATGACGTAAAGAGGGCAAAGAGCTGCTTTGAGCAGCATCCAGGGAAACTGGTGCATGAGCCGGCAATTCAGAGCGCGTGAGCGCTGCCGGGATCATGTCCTTATAGGGCTTCGTCAAACCACCGGCTTAGCCGGTGGTCATGATTGTGCGAAGCTCCTCATTGAGAGCGGGGCAGGATATTGACAAAGTCAACAGGCTGTCAGCGGGATGAAAAAGTTTGCAAGGCAGGAAAGCTTGCACAGACGTATGGGAAGGCCGCAAGTGCCGCCGGAAGCAAAAATTGCTTCCTTCTTTCGTTTTGAGAAAGCAATGGCGTTTGCAGGCTTTGTCAGCGCTCTGAGTTTCGCCTTTGGCGAAACCTCTTCCACCACCCCTCCAATTTTTCCAATCGTCAAAAGCGGCCGTCTTGAAAACCCGAACGGTTTCAACCTGCCGCCGGGTATGATTAAAGTGCGAAAGGGGGTTCCGCCCTCTCGAGAATTTGGGGACAGCCTGCCCGGCACGGCGTGCCGGGCCTTTTTTGCCCCGCGCCATGCTTTTTTCTTAAAGCGCCCGTGCTATAATGAAGCATACTTTGCAACGAAGGGCGGAAACAGCATGGATGCTTTGGACGGCTTCAGCCGCGAGCAGCTTCTGGAGCTGATTGACATTTACGCCAAAAACTGGCTGGCGTTGGACGGCGTGTGGTTCCAGTCCATCGAACAGGCCGAGGGCATGGACGCGGCCATGTTCCACGATGAGCGGGCCTGGGCGCGCTTCACCGCAATCGAGGCGCGGCGGATCAAGCAATTCCTGGGCCTGGACGAGCATCCCGGCCTGGGAGGGCTGGAAAAGGCGCTGGCCCTGCGCTTTTACGGGCGGCTCAACCAGGACGAATGCGCCTATGAAAACGGCCAACTGATTTACACCATGCGCAAATGCCGCGTGCAGGCGGCGCGGGAGCGCAAGGGCATGCCCTTCCACCCCTGCAAAAGCGTGGGCATAATCGAATACGCCGGATTTGCCCGCGCCATCGACGGCCGCATACAGTGCCGGTGCCTGAGCTGCTATCCGGACGTGACGGACGGGCGCTGCGCCTGCAAGTGGGCCTTCTGGCTGGAGGACGGCGCGCAGTAGAAACCATCTTTGACAAACAGACAGGGGATATCGCCCATGCGAAAGACATACGTCACCAAAATGCCGGACAAGGCGGGCGCGTTTTTGCTGGCCAGCCGCATCATCGCCGGTGGCGGCGGCAACATCGTGCGCGTGAACTACAACAAGGCGGTGGATTTGCACACGCTGTTTATCGAGGTATCCGCCACGGCGGAGCAACACGAGCGCATCGAGCGCGGCCTGGCCGCGTGCGGCTATCTGCCCGAGCGCGAGGAGAACCGGCGCATACTGATGATCGTGCTCACCCTGCCCGACCGCCCCGGCGCGGTCGCCCCGGTGCTGGAGGTGCTCAGCCGGCGGCGGGTGAACATATCCTACATCAGCTCGCAGGAAAATGGCACGCCCTTCCAGCACTTCAAGATGGGCCTGCTGATTGAAAACACCGGCGAAATCAAGCGCCTGATCGACGATATCTCCCAAATCTGCGAAATCAGCATTCTCAACTACGAAGTGACCGACCGTCTGCTGGACGGCACGGTGTTTTACATCACCTTCGCCAACGAGATGCGCGAAATCCTCTCCCTTTCGCAGGAGCAGACCAACGCCGTGCTCATCCACGCCAACCGCCTGATGCAGCTGCTCGACGAGCAGAACAAGTCCCCTTTGCAGACGTTCGACTACATCCGCCGCTTCGCCCAGTTTGTCACCAGCCACCGGGGCGAGGGCTTCTTTGCCAACATAGACAGCGTGCGCCTGGCCGACGGCCTGCTTTTGCACGCCATCGAACCGCCCTGCGGCAGCAATACCTACGCGCTGGAATACCATGGCGAGCTTTTGTTTGTGGACTGCGGCTTTGCCTGCTACAAGGGTGAAATGCTGCGGCTGCTGGAGGAGCGTTTCCCGCGCTTTTCCCTGCGCCGCAAGGAAATATGGCTCACCCACGCCGACGTGGACCACGCCGGGCTGCTCCCCCTGTTCGACGAAGCCTGGATGAGCCAAAGCTGTTACGAGAACTTTGCCCTTGAGGCGCGCGGCGAGGCCAATTTCCGCGAACAGAACCCCCTGCACGCGCCCTATTGCGCGTTGAGCAAGATCATTTCCGCCTACGCGCCGCCCGATTTGTCCCGCTGCCACGCGGTGGGCGAAAAGCGCGACGCCGCGCCGCTTTCCTATATCGGCTCGCGCGCCTTCGGCCCCTGGAAGTTCGATTTTTACGAGGGCAACGGCGGCCATGTGCGGGGCGAAACGGTGATCGTCTGCGAAAAGCTGCAGCTGGTGTTCAGCGGCGATATCTACGTAAACATCAAGGGCTATTCCGCGGAGCAGCGGGAATTCAACCGCCTGGCGCCCTTTTTGATGACCGGCGTGGACAGCAACCCGGCGGCGGCGCGGGAATGCCGCGCGCTGCTGACGCAGAAATACGCGGGCTATCTGTTCTGCCCCGGCCACGGCCCGGTATGCCGCTTGGAATAGGCCGCGCGGCCGTGTGCGGCGGCCGGGAGCATCCAAGCCGCGCAAAATGCGCGCCCCCGGTTGTTTGTCCCGGCGCGGGGTGGGAAAACAGCCGCGCCGCCAAAGCCTGCCGGGGCGGTATCCAGCGGGCGGCGCGAACGCGCGGCCCCCGGCACGGCCTGTGAAAACCATTGCGCCCCGTTAAACGGCGTGGCCGCGCATGCGGCGAGGGCATAACGCCTGTTGCGCTAAATGCCCGCTTCGCCCGTTTTGCCCCTCGGCACGCGCGGCGCGGGAAGCCGTTGCGCGTCGCAAACCCAACGTGGACGCGCATGCGGCGAGGGCGCAACGCAGATTGCGCAGAATGCCCGCTTTGGCCATTTTGCCCCCCGGCACGATGCGTCCTGTAAAAGCCGTTGCGCAAAATCCCCGCTTCGGCTGGCGCGGCGCGGGAAAGCGGGCCATGCTGAATTTGCCTGTGGCCACGCACGAACCCGCCGCGCGGCGAATAAACCGAAGAAGAACGGTCAACAATGGCGTCGGGGGTGATGGCATGACCTGTATATTCTGCCACGAGCGCTTCGGCGAGGGCGAGGCGTTTTTCTGCCTGTGCCCGGAATGCACATCGCGGCTGGCGGGCGTAGCGCCGGAGCGCGCGGAATACCCGTGGTTTATCGCCGCTGTGCGGCGGGCGCTGTTTGGGTACTGAACATAAGGAAACCTGGCCGGGCGCTTTGCGGGCGTCCGCCAATCCGCGCGGGCGCTCCAGAATCCGCGCTTTGCAGACCGGCCGTCAGGAGGCAAGCCGCGTGCAGCCCCCTGATTTTTTGCGCCCTCTGCATCGTCTGATGGCAGCGGAAGCGCAACGCCTTGCGGCAGGCCCCTCTGACGCCACGCTCCCTGACGCGCATATCTCCTGCCCGCTTTGCCTGCCGGTAAAAATATGTTATAATGGTGGTAAATTCGTGGCAAACCGGTTCGAAGGCTGCTTCGCGCCGGGCTTGCCATATGGGAGGGACGCTGTCCATGCGTAAATCTGCCCTTCGCATCCTCCTGCCGCTGCTGGTGGCGGCGCTTCTGGCGCCGCTTTTTCCCGCGCCCGCCATGGCGGGAACCCCCGAATTCGTCAATCTGTACGACGCCTGCGATTACCTGCGGGTGTGCATGGACCAGCGGATGACGGAAATGGAGCTGTTCCTGACCGCGGATTCCTGCCCGCGCTGGACAGACGAACAGCTCAAAGAGGCCCTGGAGGATACGCTTTCCTATTGCAGCCACCATTTGGTGCGGGTCACCCGCTACGCCGACCGGAGCGCGGATGTAAAGATCTCCGCGATCTACTGCGACGCCGTGCGCATGGCGGACGCCTATTTCAGCGGGGACGCCTCGGGCCTGTCCGCCGAGGAAGCCGAATGCCTGGCCATGGCCGTGGAGATCGCGGCGCAGCTGAAGGCGCAGTACGGCGGCGGCCTGGAACTGGAGCTGGCCATTTACGATACCATCTGCGCAAACATGGCCTATCAAACCGCTCCCGTGGGCTCCGACGCCTTTTCCCGCCTCACAACCGTGTGCAGCGCCATGAAGGACCATGTGGGCAACTGCCAGGCCTACTCCCGCATGTTTTACCTGTTGGGCACGCTGGCCGGGCTGAAGGTAGGCTTCCTGTCCGGCTGGTACGCGGATCAGGAAACGGGGCAGCATATCTGGAACACCATTGAGCTGGACGGCCAGCTCCTGATGGTGGACGTGACCGACGGCGACATAGACAGCGCCGCCGCCGATGGCCCTCAGGTATACTACCGCTGCTTCAACATCGGCTGGGACCGCGTGCCGGAAAGCGGCTGGAACTGGTGGCCTCCCGCCTGCACGGACCGCGTCAGCAACACGACCGTCCCCTCCCTGTCCTATTACAACAACCAGCCCGGCTTTGGCGGCTGTTTTTACAGCCTTTCCGACGCCGCCGACGCCTGTATCCAGCAGGCGTTTGCCGGGTATATGCAATACCAGTTTTGGCTGCCCAACCAGGTTGCCAGCGACACGGAAATGCACCAGGCCCTTCGGGACGCCGCGAACCGCTGGAACCACGCGGCCAGCTGGCGGGTGTGGTGGTGGAACGCGGAGAACGGCACCACCTTCCATGTGCAGTTTGATTCGTTTTAGGGCGCGTGCCCTGCCGCTTCCTTCCCAACCGCAAGCCCAAGGCGGGAAGCGGGATATCTGCGCGCGGTCATGGCCACCGGCCCGGTCTGCCTGCAAAGCCAACAAACCGCCAGAGGGATGAAAAAACCTGCGAAACAGGGAAGCAAACTTGCGGGCAAGGGCGCTTCCCTGGACGCAAGTGACCGCGGGCCGCTTGCGCAGCTGGCGCGGGAAGCGAAAATTGCCTCTGATTCTGCCTGATCGTGGCAATTTTTGCGTTGCGGGCTTGGGCAGCGCCCTGGGCCGCCGGCTCTGCCGCTGGTTTGGCGAAGCCCAATAAGGGCATGTCCCGGCAGCGCCCACGCCCCTGGCCGGGTGCCTGCGCCAGTTCCCCAAACGCTGCTCAAAACAGCCGCTTGCCGCTTTGCGCCGGTCTTGCCCATGCGCTTTTTTGCGGGGAAAGGGGTTGGCCTTTTTGCGCATGGCTGTGCGCGCTTCGCAACCCCCGCTCCGGGGGCAATATGCAATAAAACAGCCACGCCCCAAAGCAAAGCCCTGAGACGTGGCGTTTGCGGGGAACCTGCCGCTCCCCATGTTATCATGCGCGGCGCGCTGGGCGCGCCCATTGCCCCGAAGCGCCGGATGCGGCGCTTTTCCCGTGGGAATGCCGCCTTCAAGGGCGCAACGCGGCGTGGACTGCGGCGCCGGAAGCCGCCGCTTTCGCGGTGGGCATGGCGCAAAGGCCGTCCACACCCTGGAGTACGTCCGCATACCGAACCGCCCGGACGCGGCGGGATTTTTTGCGCCGTCAGGGCGCTTGCCCCGGGAATAGCGGCGATGTTTTCAAAGGAAGCGCGCGGCGGTGATTGAGGCCAAAATCAACCGCCCGGACAGCGGCCTTTGCCCGCGGCAACGCTTCCGCATGGCGCAAAAGAACCGCTAAAGACGAGCGTTGGGCGGTTGTGAAAACACGCCCTAGCCTTCCAACAATGCCCGCAGCCCTTCGGCCGCTTCGCCGGCGTCCTCGCCCTGGGCGATGACGGCCAGCGGCAGACCGCGCCGCAGCTCCATCGAAAGCACGCTGATCAGCGATTCTATGCGGATCGTCCGTCCTTCGCTCTCGATGGACACATGCGCGCGGTATCTCGAAGCGCACTCGGCAATGCGGGCCGCGATCGTCGGCGTTAAGCCGTCGGCCATGCCGTAGCGCGTTTCGAGCCGAACCGTGTCCATTGGCAAAACCTCCGTTTCCATGTCAGATGTTTGTTTCTTCCCCTTCGCGGAGGCTGGCGGCAATTTCCCGCAAGCGGCGCAGGCGCGAATTCACGCCCGATTTGCCGATTGGCGGGTCGCAAAACTCCCCCAGCGCGGCCAGGGAATCATCCGCGTGCTCCGCACGCACGCGCGCCATTTCCCGCAGGGACGCGGGAAGGCGGTCCAGCCCGATTTCGCGCTCAATCAGCGCGATGTCTTCCAGCTGCGCCTGGGCGTTTTCCACCTGCCTTGCCAAGTTGCGTTCGTCACAGTTGATTTGGCGGTTGATGCGGTTGCGCACTTCCTTTTTCACCCGCACGTTTTCCAGCGCCATCATCGCGTTTTTTGCGCCTATGAGCGTCAGCGCGTCGGCAATCTGCTCTCCACCTTTTAAGTATACCACAAACTTTGCTTTTCTGCACGTCTTTTTTGCGGAAATTTCAAAATAATTCAGCAACATAATAACAAAATCGGCAAGTTCCTCGCTCGGCGCGGCAAATTCCATGTGATAACTGCGCTCCGGATTGCTCACCGCCCCGGCGAGCAGGAACGCGCCGCGCAAAAAGGCCTTGCGGCAGCAGGCGTAGGGAATCGCCTCCTCTTTGGGCACGGGGCGCACGCCAAAGAGCGCCTGCGCGTCCAAAAGGCCGCAGGCGTCGAGGATGGCGGCGCTGTCCTCCTCGGGGGGCAAGAGCTGGTAGCGCGTCTGGCCGCGCAGCTGGTCGGTGCGCAGGGTGCTGATTTGGGCCGTGACGCCGAAAAAGTTTTTCAGGATGGTGAAGAAATGCCGCGCGACAAAGGCGTCGGGCGACACCAGGCGCAACCGGTAGCGCTCGCGGCCGCGATAGGCAATGCCGCCGCCAAAAAGCAGCGCGGCGGCAAGCTCGGCGCGGGCGCAACAGGGCTGATCCACCCTTTCCCGCGTCAGCTCACCCCGCGCGTCGGACGCAAAGGACATTTTCTCACCTCCAGCCACCGCATGCGCCCCGCGCAATCAAAAGGGCCGCGCCCAAGCGGCACGGCGCAAAGCCGCCCCTCCCGGGCCGAACCCCCGCGCGGGCGCAGGCGGCAAACGTTCAAAAAGACTGCGCGCAATGCGAATGCTTCGCGCGCTGGGGCGGCGGGAAACGCAAAAGCGCCGGGCCAAACCGCTCCGGCGCAAACAATGGCCGCCGCTTTGCCAGCGGTTTGACGAAGCCCCGCAAGAGCGCCATGCCAGTTCCCCGGCGGCCGCCCTTTGCGCCGGCGTTGCCCACGCGCTTCCCTGCCAGCAGAAAGCGGTTCGGACACTTTACGCGCAGCGGCAAGCCCCACGGAACCGCTTCAGGCGGGGCATTGTGCAAAGGGGCCGCCGCGCCTCACTGGCCCGCTTCGTCCGTGCCGACGATGCGCACTTCCGTTTCCAACCACACGCCGGCGTGCGCCTGCACGCGGCGCTGCACTTCCGCAATCAGCTTGAGCACATCTGTGGCGGTGGCGCCGCCAAGGTTGATGATGAACCCGGCGTGCTTCTCGCTCACCTGCGCGCCGCCGACGGTCAACCCTTTCAGCCCCGCCGCCTCAATCAGCGCCCCGGCAAACTGGCCCACCGGCCGCTTGAACACCGAACCGGCGCTGGGGAAGGAAAGCGGCTGCTTTTCGCGGCGCAGGGCGTTAAAGCGCCGGGCGCGCTCCGCGATGGCCTCCGGGTCGTCGCGCGTAAGGCGGAAGCGCGCCGAAAGCACGGGCAGGCCACGCTTGAGCGGCACGGTGGAGCGGTAGCCCATTTCCATCTCCGCGCGGGTGAGGGTGGCCGCTTCGCCATCCAGAAGCACCTGCGCGTCCACCAGCACATCGGAAACCTGTCCGCCGTAAGCGCCCGCGTTCATGGCCACGCCGCCGCCCAGCGTGCCGGGGATGCCGGCGGCAAATTCCAGCCCGGAAAGCCCGGCCTCCTGCGCGGCGGCGGCCACGCGCTTGAGCGACGCCCCGGCCTGGGCGGTCAGCTCCTCGCCCTGCACGCGGATGCGGGAAAAGCGCTCGCCCAGGGAAATCACCAGCCCCCGCACGCCGCCGTCGCGCACGATCAGGTTGGAGCCGTTGCCCATCAAAAGCGCGGGCACGCCCAGTTCGCCCGCCCAGGCAAGCGCCTTGGCCACTTCCTCAATGCTGTCGGGCAGGAAGAGCACGTCCGCCGGGCCGCCCACGCGCATGGTGGTGTGTTTGGCCATTGGTTCGTTTACAAGAATCTGTTCGTCGGTGGCGAGGGTATGCAACCGCTCAAGCAGCGCGTCGATCAAGGCCGGTTTCCTCCATTTCCCTCACATTCCCGCCGCGGGCGGGCGTTTTTGTTTGCGGATATAGCGGTGGGCGCGGTGCGCCTCGGGCACGGTGGTATCCGGCGGCGGGCTGAGCGCGGCCTTGAGGATGAGCACCACCACCGGGCCGAGCAGCATGCCGCCAAAGCCCATCACGCACAGGCCCGCGTACATGGCCGCCATGGTGACCAGCGGGTAAAGCCCGAGCTGCACGCTGACCACGCGCGGCTCGACGATTTGCCGGGTGACGATGGTAAGTATGTACAAAACTGCCACGCCCACGCCCATGCCGATATCGCCGGTGATAAAGCCGATGGCCGACATGGGAATCAAAAACAGCCCCGCGCCGATGATGGGCAGCGCATCCATAATGCCGATGAGCAGCGCCAGCAGCACCGAATAGGGAATGCGCAGAATCACAAAGCCCACCGTCAGCTCCACGGCGATCAGCGCCATCATAATCAGCGCCGATTTGATCTGCCCGGCGATGCCGCGGAACACTGTATCCTTGAGCATTTTCACCTTGCCGGAAGCGCGCTCAGGCAGCCAGCGGCGGAAGAAGGCGAAGATGCGCTGCCGGTCGGACACCATATAGATCGTGCTCATGATGGTCAAAACGATAAAGAGGATGATCTGCGGCAGGTTCATCACCGTGGAGATCGTCCAGTTGCCCACCGAGCCGAGCAGCTCCAGGGAGAAACTGCGCAGCCAGTTCAGGCCCTCGTTGATGGCGCTGTTGATAAACGAGAGTATTTCCGGCGGCATCTCCAGCATGTGCAGGCCGCCCCCGTCCGTCCACTGCTGCACCCATGCGCTGGCCTCGCTGACCCAGCCGGGCACGGCGGCGATGAGCGAGCGCGTTTCCTCCACCAGCCGCGCGCCAATCAGGAACAGGATGACGGAAATTACCCCGTACATCACCACCACGGCGATGAGGCTGGCCAGGCGCGGCGGCAGCTTGATTTTGCGGAACAGGTTTTCCAGACGCCGCGCTACGGGGTGAATCACCCAGGCCAGCGCCATGGCGATCACCGACGGGGCGATATAGGAAAACAACGACGCCAACACAAACAGCGCCGCCAGCACCAGCAGCACAATGGCGACGCGGCGCGGCAAATCGTTCCACCGCTCGTTAAACCGCTTGACATTTTCCCAGAATCCCATGGTTCCTCCTTTGCAGGGAGGGACGCATTCCGCGCTTCCCAAAGAAACAATCCCTATTTTATTATACGGGAAAGGGCGGGGGTTGTAAAGCAAAATGACGTATCTTTCATCCAATTCCAATCTACGGCGGGCAAGCGGCAGGCATTTTCCCCCTCCGGCAACAAAACGCAAATATTCCCGCAAAATCCCCCGCAAACGCTGGACAAATGCACGCCGAATACCGTCTAATCTGTGAAAGGGGGAAGCGCAATGGAGCGAAGCGAACGCGACCGCTGGCTGGAGGGAGCCATGGCCCGCT
>DSTMC04003__coassemble_1070_pt1 | contig 23787 bp, 20 predicted proteins | sample DSTMC04003__metabat2_low_PE_048 | metagenome-assembled genome bin DSTMC04003
CGGACATCCCCGATGGGACGCAGACCTATACGGTACAGCAGGGCGATACGCTCTCAGAGATTGCCGCGCGCTTTGGCACCACCGTGAGCGAACTGGTGCGGCTGAACAACATCAGCAACCCGAATCTCATCTACCCGGGCCAGGTGCTGATCATCCGCGAAAACGGCTCGACCACGCCGCCCAGCGGCACGATTACCTACACCGTGCAGCGCAACGACAACCTGACTAGCATTGCCAATCGCTTTGGCACCACCGTGAGCGAGCTGGTGCGGCTGAACAACATCAGCAACCCGAACCTGATCTACCCGGGCCAGGTGCTCATCATCCGCGAAAATGGTTCGGACATCCCCGATGGGACGCAGACCTATACGGTACAGCAGGGCGATACGCTCTCGGAGATCGCCGCGCGCTATGGGACAACCGTCAACGAACTGGTGCGGCTGAACAACATCGCCGACCGCGACCTGATCTATCCGGGCCAGGTGTTGATCATCCGCGAGGGCGGCACGACCCCGCCCAGTGGCACGACGACCTACATCGTGCAGCGCGGCGACACGCTTACGGAAATCGCCGCCCGTTACGGGACGACGGTCAACGAAATCGTGCGGCTGAACAACATTGCCGACCGCGACCTGATTTACCCCGGCCAGGTGCTCATCATTCCCGAGGGCGATTGCGTGGACGCCTACATCGTGCAGCGCGGCGACACGCTTTCGGGCATCGCCGAACGCTACGGCACCACCGTGGCGCGGCTGGCGGCTATCAACAATATCCGCAATACCGACCGCATCTACGTGGGACAAATCCTCTATCTGGGCATCTGCTGAGGAAACAGCGGCGGGGGAACGCTTCCCCCGCCATCTGTTTGCCCTTATCCCCTGAATATGCTGAAAGCCCCCAACGCCAACGCTGGGAGGCCGGTAAGATGTGCGCGTTTGGCCAGACCTGCGTGCTTTCAGCCAGTGAATTGCCGCTGGATCGCCGCGCGTTGGCGCCTGTCAATGCGAATATGCAGGCGTACATGGCGCTATTTTCCGTGTTGATGCAATAGACCTGGATACTTCCGCTCGTCTTTGAGCGCCCTGCTGCCCGTTTCCTGGTTGTCCGCGCAGATTTCAGCCATTTCCTGCAAGGATTCCCTTTCTGCCTTGGTGCGCGCAGGGCGCTATCCATCCTGTCCGTTCAAACCAATAAAAGTAGCCGCGCATGTCCGCTCCTGTCAAGCCACTTGTGTGCGGCCTGGTTTTGGGGTATAATATCCGGGAAGAAGGGAGCGCTGCGCTTGAAAAATTTCACCCGCCGGATTTTGCCGCCGCTGACGGCGTTTTTGATTATCTGCTGCGTCTACGCGGGGGTGCATCTGGCGCTGGGCACGCAGCCGTTTGCCCATTCGGATTATGATTCCTATACCTTGCAGGCGCTGGCCTGGCGCGAGGGGAAGATATCGCTGGGGCAGGATTATCCGCATTTGGAATTGGCGGTTTACGAGGGCGACTGGTACGTGAGCTTTCCGCCGGTGCCGTCGCTTGTGCAGCTTCCGCTGACGCTGCTTTTTGGCCGTGAAACGCCCGATGGCCTGTTGGTGAAGCTGTATGTAACCGGCGCATTCTGGATTTTATACGATTACTTCCGCCGCACCCGCCGTCTGCGGCCATGGCACGCCAGCCTGTGGGCGTTGTTCCTGGTGTTTGCCACGAATATGGTATCCGTGTCGCTGGATGGCGGCGTGTGGTATCAGGCGCAAACGCTGAATTTCCTGTTGCTCACCGGGGCGTTTTCGGCCATGGCGCGCCGGCGGCCGACGCTTTCGTGCCTGCTTTACGCGCTGGCGGTGGGCTGCCGGCCGTTTACGGTGCTGTTTGGCCCGGTGTTGCTTTTGATGTATCTGCATAAAAAAGAGCGCCCACGGCTGTGGCCGGGGTTGGCGGTGGGGCTGTGCGTGGCTGCCTGCTATGCCGCCTACAACTATGCGCGCTTTGGCAACCCCTTTGAATTTGGCCACAACTACCTGCCAGAGTTCACCCGCGTGGAAAACGGCCAGTTTTCCCTCGCCTATGTGGCCGGGAACATACGCACTTTCCTGTTCGGGGCGCCCTTTTCTGTGGAAAACGGCGTATGGACGCTCAATAAGTTTGGCTTTTCAATGTTTTTGTGTAACCCCGTGTTATGGATGACGCTTGTTTGGCTCATTGAGGCCGCCGTGCGCCGCCGCTTGCGGCCGCAGATGGTTTTGTGCTGGCTGCTGATGCTCATCCATCTTTTCTGCCTGCTTTTGCACAAGAGCTTTGGCGGCTTCCAATTCGGCGCGCGCTATACGCTGGAATTGATCCCCTACGCCTTCGCCATGCTCCATTTCGCCCCCCGGCGCGCGCCGCGCGCGTGGGAGGCGACGGTGTTTTCGCTGGCGCTCTTATTCAACGCCGTAGGCGCGGATCTGCTCAACCGCTGAGCGTGCCTTCGCGCCGGCGTTCGTATTTGCGGCGCGTGGCCATGCCGCCGCGCAGGTGCCGTTCGCGGCGGTTTTTATCCAGCACGGCGCTGACCTCGGCAAACAGCCCGGGGTCGATTTCCTTGAGGCGTTTGCGCATGTCCTTGTGGATGGTGGTCTTGCTCACGCCGAAGCGTTCGGCGCACTGACGCACGGTGGCGCCGGTTGCCAGGATGTGCCTGGCGGCGTCGGTCACGCGAATATAGATCTCCCGCTTCACCCGCATCCCCTCCACGGCATGCTATGCGCGCCGGGATGCGCAAATGCGGGAAAGGCCGCCCCGCGCCATGCGCGCGGGGCGGCCTTTGGATTGCGTATGTTGCGTATGTCAGGTATGTTCCACGGTATAGGCGGTCTTGCCGCCGTCGGTTTCGATCAGCACGGCCGAACCGTCGGCGGCGATGAGCGCGGAAACGGCGTAGGGCAGCGCCTCCTGGGTCAGCTCGTTTCCATGCCAGTCGATCAGATGCCATTGGCCGCTTTCATCCTGCGCCTTGAGCAGCGTGCCGTCGCCGCCGGGGAAGGGGGAGATGGCGGCGTAGTCCGTGCGCGTGAGCGTACCGTCGGCGGCGGCAATGAAAAGCTGGCCGCGGTTGTCGGTGAGGACCATGCTCAGGCCGACGATGGTGACGTTTTTATAGTCCACCGGGAAGGCGAGCGCGCCGTCCGCGCCGGCGTAGTTGTAAGCGCCGTCCCGCTGCACGCAGCTATAACCGCCCACGCGGCTGGTATAACCGCTGCCATAGCGCAAATACTCGATGCCGTCGAATTCGCAGGGAACCACCAGGTTGCCGTCCAAGTCGATCAGGCCGCATTTTTCGTCCTTTTCCACGCGCGCAAAGCCGTTTGCGTCATAGCCGTATACGGCGTCGTATTCGCAATCGGTCAAAAGGTTGCCCTCTAGGTCGCACACGCCGATTTTATAGCGATCGTCGCTGACAGAGAGCCGGCCGGCGCCCAGTTCCGCCCCGAAGCGGTGGCCGGGAAGAATTACCGCGCCGGTGCTTAAACAGACCACGTCGCCGTTTTCGGTGGCGTAGGCGTTATAGGGACTGGCAAGGCCGTCGCGCACCAGGCGCAGGTTTTCATCGTAAATGGCCACGTCGCCGTCACGGTTCTGCACGTAGAGATAGTCGCCGTGGGCGCGGATAACTTCGCAGCCCTGATGGGTGAAGTATCCCACATAGCCGGGGCCGGAAAGGTCATAGACATCGTAGGAAACGGCGTTGTAGTCCAAGTCGTCGATATAGTCCTCATAGTCGCAGGGCTGGATGCTGGTCACTTCCAGCGTCACGCCCACGGCCCAGCGCTCGGAAAGGAACAGTATATCGCCATACTGGAAGGGGATGACTTCGCTCCCCCGCGCGTCCAACGCCCCGCGCACGTTGAGCCCCTCTTCCGTCTGGGCGACGTAATAGCCCTCTACGCCGTAACCGCTCAGGCTTTCGTAGGCGCAGGGGATGAGTTCATTGCCCTGCAAATCGAACAGGCCCTCGAGATAGTCCTCGTTCGCGTCGATCACCAGGGCGCAGTCGTCCTCGAAGTAGGCGTAGTTGCTGAATGTGCCTGCCGGGGAGAGGGAAATCTCCGCCGCGGCGAGGGCAGGGGCGCACAGAAGGAGCGTCAAAAGCGCGCAGAGCCGTTTTTTCATAGGGGTTCCTCCGTTGGGTACACTTCACGGGCACGTCGCCGTGCCCGTGAAAAATCCGTTTGCAAATGTGTTTAGCCCAGCAGGCCGATTAAATCCTGGATAGCGTCAAGGGTATCCGCGCCGCTGTCAGAGCTGCTGTCCGTTTCCGCGGCAGGCGCTTCCTCGGCTTCAGGAGCCTGTGCCGTTTCCGGCGCTGCCGCTTCCGCCGTCTCGGGCGTTGCCGTTTCCATTGCGGCAAGGCCCGGGCGCGTTACGGTATAGCCGGCCATGCCGTCCTCTGTCTCCGCTAGCACGGCGCTGCCGTCCGGGGCAATGCGCATGGCGGAGTTGTAGCTATATGCAAAGTCCAACAGTACGTTGCCATGCCAGTCTACCAGGCCCCACATGCCCTCGGCATTCCCGGCCTTGAGCAGCATGCCGTCGCCGCCCGGATAGGGGGCAAACTCGGCGTAGGTAGTGGGCGTGGCGGTGCCGTCGGCGGCGATGATGTACAATTCGCCGGTAATATCCGGCACAATCATGCTCAGACCGATCACGGTGTGCTGGGCATAGTTGACTGGGCAGGTGACCTCGCCGGTGGCGAGAGAGACATATCCATACTTGCCGGCCTTTTCCACGTAGGCGTAGCCGTTGAGCCCGTACACATAGTCCCCGCCATAGTTGAGCATTTCGAAGCCGTCGTATTCACAGGGCACCACCAGGTTGCCCTGGCTGTCCACCATGCCGTAGAGGTCGCCCTTGACCACGCGGGCATAGCCGTTGGCGTCGTATTCATAAATCTGGTCGTACTCGCCAAAGGGAATGACGATATTGCCAGCCAGATCCACCGCGCCGATGTCGTAGCTGTCATTGCGCACGGTGAGCAGGCCGTTGCCGATGTCGTCATAGTAGCTGTAGCCGGGAACGACCACTTCGCCGGTGCTGAGGCTGATTACGCCCTCGTCGGAGCTGGCGTAGCAGTCGTAGAAGGAATCCGTGGCGCCCACAACGGCCAGGGTTTCATCGTAAATGCTGATCGTGCCGGAACGATCTTCGATATACAGATAATCGCCGTAGGCGTTGGCGTTGTTTAACTGCTGGCGGGTAAGCGAACCCACCATGCTGCCCGCGGCAAGGTCGTACACGTCGTAGGCGGTGACGATGTAATGCTCGTCGCCCAGGAAAGCCTCGTAGTCATAGTCATCGCTGTCGGTTTCTTCCAGTTTCACGCCCAGCGCCCAGCGCTCGGAGAGAAAGTCGATATCGCCGTATTCCATGGGAATAACCAGTTCGCCCGCGGCGTTGAGCGCGCCCGCCTTGTTGACGCCGTTTTCGTTCTGCACGGTATAGTAGCTGCACTCGCCGTATTCTTCCAGACTACCGTAGGCGCAGGGGATCAATTCGTTCCCCTGAATATCGAACACGCCTTCGAGGTATTGGCCGTTTGTGTCGATAACGCGGGCGCAGTCGTCCTCAAAGTCGGCATAGTCGCTGAAAGTTCCAGCCGGGACAAGCGCGATTTCCGCACTTTCCTCGGCAAAGGCAGGCAGGCACAGAACCAGCGCCAGCAGCAAAAGGCACAGCTTTTTCATAAAGAATCCCCCTTTTTATAGAATGCCTATACTATTATTATAAGGGAAACCCGTGAAAATATCATCAAAAGCCGGAATAGCTTTGGTTAAGCCATCAGCCCAGCTCCTCGCCTACCACCATGCACAGATAGGCGGCGGCGGCGTCGAAGCGCGCATCGTGATAGTGGTCGCCGCCGCCGAACCACTTGCGGCACTTGCGCGTTACCAGCTCCGGGGTAATGCCAAAGTGCTTCATCAATTCCTCCAGGCGCGGAGGCTTGAGCTTGCTGGGGTTTTGCTTGAGCGGTATGTTGGCTTCCTTCGTATAGTGTTGCAGCGTGCAAAAGCGGGGAATGTCGGGGAACTCCACGCCGATGCGCGCGAACTCATCGCGCAGGTAGCGCATGTCCCCGGCCACGTCGTGGCCAATGACCATGCCGCACTTTTCAAAATCGCGGTAGATTTCGTCGGCGTGGTGGGCGAACAGGTCGCCGCCGGAAAGTTTGCGCAGCTGCCCCACGCCCAGCCCGTGCACCTTGCGTGCATGGCGGTTGATGGCCTCCACGGAGAAATAAAAGTTCTTCCCCCGCACGCGACGGCCGTCGATGATGAGGTAGGAAAGTTGTATAATGCGGCTGGGGCGCATGCCGTCCAGTTCCGCGTCCAGCGCGATCATGCGCTTTTTTTCATGCTTGCGTCCAAACAAGGGTGGCCCTCCTAAGTCTTAAGGCGGAAGCGGACGCAAAGGCGCTGCGCCCGCTTCCGCGCGTTCCGGGCAATGGGGAAATCCGCTTTACATGCGCAAGGCGCGCTCAATGCCCTCCAGCCCGGCCTGTATATTTTTGCGCTGTGTGGCCAGGTTGAGGCGGAAAAAGCCGCGGCCCTTTTCGCCGAAAAACAGGCCGGAGTTGAGGCCGACGCCGCCCACGTCGATCAGGCGGCGGAACATGGCTTCGTGCTCCACGCCGGTTGCGCGCATATCCAGCCACACAAGATATGTGCCTTCCAGAGGCTTGAGACTGATTTCCGGCAGCCGCGTGCCGATAAAATCATAAACCAGATTGCGGTTTTCGCAGATATAATCAATACAACCATCCAGCCAGGCGTCGCCGTGCTCATAGGCGGCGCGTTGGGCGGCCATGGCAAACAGGTTGGGGTGGTCGGCGTTGACGCGGTGCATCTCTTTGGCCAGGCGCGCGCGCACTTCCCCGTCCGGCACAATGACGGACGACTGGCGCAGCCCGGCAAGATTAAACGCCTTGGTGGCAGAGGTGAGCATTACGGCGCGGCTGGTGAGCGTGAGCAGCGGCGTGTGCACATGCGGAGCAAAGGCGAAGGAGGCGTGGATTTCGTCGGCAACGATCATGACCTGATACTTTTCCGCCAGCGCCACCAGGCGTTCCAGCTCCGCGCGCGTCCACACGCGGCCCACCGGGTTGTGGGGGCTACAGAAGAACATGCACTTTACGCCGCTCTGGAAGGCCGCTTCCAGGCCGTCAAAGTCCATTTTCCAGCCCTCGTCCGTTTCCAGCAGCGGGCTTTCGGCCACCTCGCGCCCGGCGCGCAGAACCGTCTCGCGGAAGGGCCCGTATACCGGCGGCTGAATCAGCACCCGCTCGCCTTCCCGCGTAAGCGCATAAAGGGAAAATAGCATGCTGTCCACCACGCTGGGGCTTTGGAGAATCCAGTCCGGTTCCACCGTCAAGCCAAAGCGGCGCCGCAAAAAGCGCACCTCCGCCATGCGGTTTTCCGGATCGTCTTGCGTATAGCCGTAAATGGGATGGGCGGCGCGCGCCTTGAGCGCCTCGACGATTTCCGGGGCGCAGGCAAAGTCCATATCCGCCACCCAGAGGGGGATGACGTTTGCGCGGCCGAAAACCTCTGCGCGGCCGTCCCACTTTTCGCAGGCGGTGCCGGCGCGGTCGATAACGGCGTCAAAATAGGATGGATCAAGCTTCATTTGTTTCCCTCCGTGCGTATTGATGCGTACCCTTCCTATTATACTTCTGAAACGGAAAATATGCAATACAACATTTGCGCAATTATTTTTCATCAAAATGAAACAATATGGTCGCACTCATGCCACATAAATGCGGTAATATAAATTGTCAACGGTGGATTATCCCTCATCCCATTCCCCAACCCCTCCACCGTCGATCGGCGGCGCCTCATGTGGGGCGCCGTTTGTTTTGCCTTCGATGGATTTTGCCGAATTTTGTCAATAAGCGTAACCTTGCCGGGCTTGACACGGTATAAATTGCATGCCTATAATAGAAACGCAAATTTGAGGGGGTCTTGCCATGTTCCATAAAGCAAAGCTCGCGGATGGCGAGCGTTCGCTGCCGCGGCATCAGATCTTCGCGGTAGGAATTATCCTGTCCATGCTCGCCGGGTATCTGGAAGCCTATACCTATATACTGCGCGGCGGCGTATTCTGCAATGGGCAGACTTCCAACATTGCCCTGATGATGATCAACTTTGTCCGCGGCGATTTTTCCCGCGCGCTGTACTATCCGATTCCGATTGCGGCCTTCTTTTTCGGCATTGTGTTTGCGGCGTTTTTGCGTTCGCATATGCACAACCTGAAATGGGCGCGCGTGGAAATGTTGTTTTTGCTGCTGGAAATGGCGCTTTTGTTCATAGTGGGATTTGTGCCGCAGGGCGGCGGCGATACGCCGGTGAATATTGTGGTAACGTTCATTTGCGCGGTGCAGTATGAAATTTTCCGCGAAACCAGAGGCCTGCCCTACGCCAGTATTTTCTGCACCGGCAATTTGCGCACGGCGGCGGAGTACTTTTACGCTTTTACTAGCCAGCGCGACCGTCAGGCGGGGGCCACCTGCCTGCGTTATCTGATTGTCATTGGCGCGTTCGCATTGGGCGTGTTTGGCGGCGCACAATTGGCGCGCGTGTGGGACGTAAAGTCCATCTGGGTGTGCTGTGTGATGCTGGTGGCTTTGATGCCGCTGATGGTACGTGTGAAACCCAACTAAAAAAACCGTGAAAAAAGCTGTCCGCTTAATGCGGGCAGCTTTTTTAAAACATTTCGTTCAGTTCGCGTTGACATAGCGCACTTCACCAGGCATAATCAGCCCCAGTTCATCCCGCGCAGCCCGCTCAATGTACTCGTCGGTCTGGGCGAAATTGATTTCATCCTGCAACGTGCCAATTTCGCGCACGAGCTGGTCGCGCTGCGCTTCCAGCGCCGCGACTTCGGCAGCCGCCGCATCCAAACGGTTGCGCGCCACCAGGAAACTCACGGAAAACACCAATGCCGCCGTCAGGGACAACATCAGCCAAAAACGGGGTTTGATATGATATTTGCCGACCATACGCTTCCCTCCATCCCGAACATATCGTTAACAATTCGACATGCAGGGCCGCATTCCTTTTAACGAAAAATGACTTTAATAAGACGAAATTTTGCGATACGGCGCAATATTCGTCGAATAATATGCCCAAGACGCGCGCAGAGCGCCCTGCCGGCGCGATGCAGGCCCAGCGCGTAAAGGGCAAGGCCCGCGCCCGCGCCCAGAAAGGCGTACAGGCGCGCTTCACCATAGTTGGCAAAGGTGAGCATGCCGCCCAGTACGACGGCCGACAGCGCGCCGAAGGCCAGGTCCGCGGCCAGGGAAATCAGCGTGCCCGCCTGCAAAAGCCGCCGCACCAGCGCCAGCAGCCCGTAGATACAGCCGACCAGCACGCCCGCGACCATCATCGCCGCGAACACGCGCCATTGGCCTATGGTGGAAAACAGCATGGCGCGCCCCTAGCGGAACAGGCGGCTGAGCACGCCGCCCTCGCGCCGCGGCCGGCCGGAATACTCTATGGAAGCGATTTCGCCCTCAATGACGAGTTGGCCGTCCTTGAGGTTCAGGTTCTCCACGTGCAGTCCCTCGCCGGTGACGGTCATTTGCCCGGCGTCGGTCAAGAGCACCACAAGCTGCTCGTTGAAGCAGTCTACGTCGGAAACGCCGGTGATTACGGCGCGCTCGCGCCCGGTGAGGTTGAGCGTGTGGCGGATGGCGGCGGCGGTCTGCTGCTGCATGGAAAGGCCCCCTCTCACGCCCATTGTATGCGCGCGCCGGGCGGATATGCGCTCAGGCCGTCTCCCGCGCGGCGCGCAGGTAGGCCGTGAGCAGGGCCTGCACATCCTTGTTTTCCCCGGCATATGGCCCGAATACGGCAAGAAAATCCTGCGTGGCCGCTTCCTTGAAGGCAAAGGCGGCGTAGTATTCGTGCATGGCCGCGCCGAAGGCCTCCTGGCCCAGGGCCTGCTCCAGCCGGTAGAGGAAGGCCGCGCCGCGCTCATATACGGCGGGGGTATAATCGCCCTTCAATTCCCCGTAAGAACAGTCAACGCAAAGGTCGGAAACGTTCTCCGACTCGTTCACGGCCTTTGCAAAGGCGTCCATTTGCGCCGCGATGTCACTTTCGTCTTTCCCGACGGCGCGCCAATACACCTGCTCGCTGTAGGCCGCAAAGCTCTCGTCCAACCAGGCCTCGCGGTACTGGTTGTTGCCTACCACGGCATAAAACCACTGATGCGCAATTTCGTGCGCCACCGTGCCGGCCAATTTTTCTTCCCATTCGGCGCGTTCCGCCGCGTCCACATCGCCGCCAAGGAACCAACTGTACATCTGGCTGATGCGCACCAGCCCCGGCGCTTCCATACCGCCGAATTCGTAGTTGGATTCCACAATGTCCAATTCGGCGTAGGGGTATGGCCCGTAGGCGGCCGTAAACGCCTCCAGCGCTTTCTGCGCGACGAGCAGGGAGCGTTCGCCCTGAAGGCGGTGGGTTTCGTCGCCGCGGGCGTAGTAGCTGTTGACGGCCACGCCGCCCGCATCGGCGCTGACCGCGTCCAGCTCGTTGCTTATGACGATGGTCACGTCCCGCATGCGTTCCGCGCGGATGCGCCACTGTCCCGGCGCTTCCTCCGTCTCCTCGCCGCTGGCGGCCACGGTATCGCCCTCCGGTACGCGCAGGCGGATGTCGTAATCGGCGCAGCGGGAATAGAAACACTCGCCGTCCACGATATAGGGGTCGGCGACCCATTCGCCGTTTTCGTAGACGGCCAGCATGGGATAGAACTGCGCCAACTCGAACGTGCGCCCCTCCCCGCTTTCGGCGTTCAGCGGGAAATAGCCGCAGCGCAGGCCGCCTTCGGGAAGATCCGCCGCATAGGAAAGCGCGATTTCGCAGCTTTCACCGCTGGCGAGGGGCGTTTTGAGCGCCACATGGACGATGGAGGCGTCCGCCGCATCCACACGCACATCCAGCGCCGCGCCCGCGCAGGAGGCGGAGAGAATGCCGCTTTGCAAATCCAGCGCTTCGTCCGTGCGCGTGCGCGCCTCGGCGATGACGCTGGCCATGAAGTCCCGGAAGCAGAGCTCTTCCCAGGGGTCGGTGCTGTCGTTGGTCACGGTGACGCGCATTTCGACGCCCAGGGAGGCGCTTTGCGCGTCCAGCCATACGTCCATGGCGTAGGAAAGATCCGTTTCGCCCTCGGCGCGGGCGGGGATCAGGAAAAACAGCGCCGCGAAGAGAAACAGCGCCGCGCCGAAAAGGGCGCGCCGGGCGGAAAAACGAGGGGTATACATGGGAATCACCTTCCTTTCGTGTCTGTACGCATGACGCGCCGCGGCCTGCAAAGGTTGGCGGGCATGCGAGGATTTTCGCAAAAATCCGCCGCGCTTGACTTCGCCGGGCGCATCTGTTATAATCTGCACTGTCAACGAATGTACAGGGCCATCCCCGCCGCGAGCCGGGAATGGCGCTTTGCTGTGCCATAAAGGAGGTCTCCCCATGTCCCACACCTATGACGTCATCGTCGTCGGCGCCGGCCCGGCCGGCATCTTCACCGCCCTGGAACTCACCGAAAAAATGCCCGAAGCCCGGATGCTGCTCATTGATTCCGGCCTGCATATCGACCATCGAACCTGCCCGGCGCGCAAGCTGCACCGCTGCGTACACTGCAACCCCTGCAACATCATGAGTGGTTGGGCGGGCGCGGGCGCTTTTTCCGACGGTAAGCTCTCCCTTTCCGAAGAGGTGGGCGGCCACATCGTCGATTACCTGCCCCGGCAGGAGGTGCGCGATTTGATCGCCTACGCCGATTCCATCTACCTTCGCCATGGCGCGCCCACGCAGGTGCATGGCCTCAACGACCCCAAGGTGGACGAGATCATGTACGAGTGCTCGCGCTACAACATCCAGCTCATCGCCTGCCCGGTGCGCCACCTGGGCACCGAGCACGCTTTCGACGTGCTGCGCGATATGTACAACACCCTCGAGGCGCGACCCGGCTTTGAGTTCCGCGAGCGCACCACCGCCGAGGGGTTGTTGGTGGAAGATGGCCGCGTGGCCGGCGTATACATGTCCGGCCCGGACGGCAACCGCGTGCTCGAGCGCGCCCGCTACGTGGTGGCGGCCCCCGGGCGCGGCGGCGCGGCCTGGCTTTCACAGATGGCGAAGGAGAACAACATCGAGACGCATAACAACGAAGTGGACATCGGCGTGCGCGTGGAGGTGCCCAATTCGGTGATGGATCATCTCACCGAGCATCTCTACGAGGCCAAGATGGTCTACTATTCCGATACGTTTGAAAACAAGGTGCGCACATTCTGCATGAATCCCGGCGGGCTGGTCAGCGAGGAACACTACGAGGGCGGCCTGGCCGTGGTCAACGGCCACAGCTATGCCGACAAGAAACTGCGCACGCGCAATACCAACTTTGCCATGCTGGTGTCCACGCGCTTTACCGAGCCGTTCAACCAGCCCATCGAGTACGGCCGCTACATCGCCCAGCTCGGCAACATGCTCACCGGCGGCGGCGTGATGGTGCAGCGCCTGGGCGATTTGCTCAAGGGCCGGCGCACGGACGCCTCGCGGCTGAAAAAGTCCACCACCATCCCCACGCTGGAGACCGCCGTGCCCGGCGACCTTTCCTTCGTGCTGCCACACCGGCACCTGACCAGCATCATCGAAGCCATGCGCGCTTTCGACCACGTGGCTCCGGGGCTGTATTCGCAAAACACACTGCTTTACGGCGTGGAAGTGAAGTTCTATTCCTCCAAGCTGTCTGTGGGCGAGCGCTTTGAAACCGCCCTGCCCGGTTTCTACGCCATCGGTGATGGCGCGGGCGTCACCCGCGGGCTGATGCAAGCTTCCGTCACCGGCGTGGTGGTGGCGCGCGACATCATCAACCGCCTGGGCGCAATGTAGATTGCACAACAAGACCGGCCCCTCCGCTGTGGGGCCGGTTTTGTTGTGCAGCGCCCCCCGCTTGGAGCGGGAGCCCGGAGAGTTTATACTTTTCCAACAAACGGGAGACATACTGGGAGAAGCCTGACGCAAAGAGCCGCTTTGAGCAGTATTTAGAGGAACTGGCGCAAGAGCCGGCAATGCAGGGCGCGTGAACGCCGCCTGGATTATGCCCTTATAGGGCTTCGTCAAATCACCGGTTTGGCTGGTGGCCATTTATCCCCGGTTCGTTTCCCGCAATACCCGATACAGGTTCAGCCCGGCGATCTTTTCAATCTGTGTTTGCGTGTAGCCGTGCTTTTGAAGCGCTTCGAGCAGCTTCGGGAAATCTGCGGGGGAGGCCAGGCTTTCGGGATGCCTGGAAATGCCGTCGAAATCCGAGCCGAACCCCACGCAGTTTTCTCCGCCCAGAGCCATCATTTCATCAATATGGCGCACCACGTCGTCGATGCCCGCCTGTCCGCTTTCGCACAGGAAGCCGGGATAGAAGTTCATGCCGATGAAGCCGCCGCGCGCAAAAATTGCTTTTGCCTGTTCGCGCGTCAGGTTGCGCGCTGCGCCGCACAGCCAGCGGCAGTTGGAATGGCTGGCCACCGGGGGCAGGGCCGAATGCTCGCACACATCCCAGAACCCGGCTTCGTTCAAGTGCGAAACGTCCGCCAGGATGCGCAAGCGGCCCATTTCGCGCAGGAAGTCCTTTCCACGGGGCTTGAGGCCGGCCGTCTCCCCGCCCAGCGCCGGATAACCCAGTTCGTTTTCAAAGTTCCACGTCAAGCCCAGCATGCGCAGGCGTACCTCCCGGTCCAGCGCCCGCAGGTTTTCTACCTCGCCCTCAAACAGTTCGCCGCCTTCGATGGTGACGGCCGCGTGCGGCGCGCGGGGCGGCGTTTCGGGCAAGTCGCCCGTCAGAACCGGCACACCGAAGGAACGCAGGGCCTGGAGCGCTGGGGCAACGCGGTGAAAACCGCGGTGCTCATCTTCGCCGGCGAATATGGCCAGCGCCTGCACGCCTACGCCGCCCAAGCGCAGGCTTTGAGCCGTCACCGACCGCTCCTGTCCCAGCGTCATGCGCAAAAGCGCGTCGCAATGCGCATCCGCTACAAACATGCAAACCACCTCCGGAGCGATTATACGCCGGTTGTGCAATGCGCGCAAGTATGGCAAAACCGAAGCAAATATTACTTTTTCGTGAAAACCGCATCGTCAAAAACCGTTTTTCAGGGTGCTTGGACACGTCAAAAAGAGCCGGTTTCACCCGTCAATGTTGAAAAGTTGGCCGAATACGGATTTGTAGAAAAACAGTCATATACATATTGTTTGTGTAAATTATGAATTTTTCAGGGAATCCAGATGCAATTTGCGCTTGCAAACCAGCCATGCTTCTGCTATAATATATCCATTACCCGTTCACATTTGTTCCGGTTTCTTTAAGCCCTGACGGGGCAAGCCCGTTGATATAGGGAAAACTTTGTAAGGGGGATTATCATGAAGAAACTGCTTTGCATGCTCCTGGCGCTGACGGTTGCGCTGGTCGCTTTCGCCGGCCTCGCTTCCGCCGAGGAAGAAGGCACCTGGAAGATCGCCATCCTCACCGGTACCACCTCGCAGGGCGAGGAGGAGTTCCGCGCCGCGGAAGCCCTCAAGGAGCAGTATCCCGACAACGTCATCACCGATACTTATCCGGATCAGTTCATGGCTGAGCAGGAAACCACCATTTCCAAGCTGGTCGCCTTTGCCAGCGATCCTGACGTGAAGGCCATCGTGATGTGCCAGGCCGTGCCGGGCGCCATCGCCGCTTTCAACCGCATCCGTGAGATGGGCCGTGACGACATCCTGCTCATCGCCGGCGTGCCGCAGGAAGACCCGGCCGACATCTCCGCCGCCGCGGACGTCGTCATGTATGCCGACGAAATCAAGCAGGGCGATTCCATTATGGAAACCTGCGCCAACTGGGGCATCGAGGTGTTCGTCCACTACTCCTTCCCGCGCCACATGGCCATGGAGCTGATTGTCGGCCGCTACAACCTGTTGCAGGAGAACGCCGAGGCGCTGGGTATTCAGTTTGAACCCGTGACCGCGCCCGACCCGACTGCCGAGGCCGGCGCTACCGCTTCCCAGCAGTTCATCCTCGAGGATGTGCCGCAGCAGCTGGCCAAGTTCGAGGGCAAGAAGGTTGCTTTCTTCACCACCAACTGCGGCATGCAGGAAGCCCTGCAGACGGCCGTGCTCGACGAGCCGAACGCCTACTATCCGCAGCCCTGCTGCCCGAGCCCGTACCATGCCTTCCCGGCCACCCTGGGCCTGGAGTTTGAAATCGGTGCGGACGACGAGGCCGCCCTGCAGGCGATTGCCGCCGCCCTGGCCGAGCACGACGCCGTGGGCCGTTTCTCCACCTGGCCGCATCCTGTGAACATGGCCATCGTCAACATCGGCTTTGAGTATGCCAAGGCCTGGATCGAAGGCACCGTTACCGAGCGCAACGATTCCGAGGCTCTCAACGCCCTGTTTAACGAGGTTTACGGCGAAGGCGTGGCCACCATTGAGAACTACACCAATGCTGACGGCGAGACCTTCGACAACTACTACACCGTGATGCTCACTCCCGTGGACTTCAACGACTATCTCGTCGAGGATACCGCGGCCTAAGAAACATTCCCGGGTAGAAAGCGGCCCGCCTCTTTTCGGGGAGGCGGGCCGATTCCCCGTCTAAAGGGAGGAACACGCATTGGGCGCAGAATACGTGCTAGAAATGAAAAATATTACCAAGCGGTATGGAGAGACCACCGTGCTTTCCGACGTATCGCTTTCGGTGCGCCCCGGTGAGATCCACGCGCTGCTTGGTGAAAACGGCGCGGGGAAATCGACGTTGATGAACGTGCTGTTCGGCATGCCGGTGATTCACACCACCGGCGGCTTCGACGGCGAGGTGTGCATAGACGGCGAGAAGGTCAACATCCACTCGCCCAACGATGCCTTGAACTTGGGCATCGGCATGGTGCACCAGGAATTCATGCTTCTGCCGGGTTTTACCATCACCGAAAATATCAAACTCAACCGCGAAATCACCCGGCCCACCATTCTGAGCAGGGTTTTGCACAATAAGAGTCTGGAAAATCTGGATATGGCTGCCATGCGCAAGGATGCGCGCAAGGCGCTGGACAGCGTGGGCATGAGCCTGGACGAAACCACGCTGGTCAAAGGTTTGCCCGTGGGCTACATGCAGTTTGTGGAGATTGCCCGCGAAATCGACAAAAAGGGCATCCGCCTGTTGGTATTTGACGAGCCGACCGCCGTGTTGACTGAGTCTGAGGCGGAACAGCTCATCTCCGTGATGAAGCAGATTGCGCAAAGCGGCATCGCCATCATTTTCATCACCCACCGTCTGGACGAGGTGATGGCCGCCGCCAACAACATCACCATCCTGCGCGACGGCAAACTGGCCGCCACGCGCAAGACGCAGGAAACCTCCCTGGTGGAGCTTGCAGAGCTGATGATTGGACGCAAGGGCGAGGCCGTTGTGGAATCGTCGCCAAAGGCGGAGAATCCGAACGCCAAAATCGCTCTTTCCATAAAGAACCTTATCGTGGATATGCCCGGCGAAGAAGTCAAGGGCGTTGATCTCGAAGTGCGCGAGGGCGAGATCCTCGGCATCGGCGGCTTGGCCGGTCAGGGTAAGATCGGCATTCCCAACGGCGTGATGGGCCTTTATCCCGCTGCGGGCGAGGTAAAGCTGTTTGGCGAATCGTTGCCTCTCAACGATGCCCAAAATGCCCTGAAAAGCGGCATGGCCATGGTTTCCGAGGACCGGCGCGGGGTTGGCCTTTTGTTGGACCAGTCCATCGAGGACAACATCGCCTTCAACGCTATGCAGATTAAGGGAGACTTTTTGCGCAAGATACTCTTCGCCACCACCAAGGATAGCAAAAAGGTGCGCAGCCATGCCGGGGAGATGATCCGGCAGCTCGATATCCGCTGCACGTCCTCCCGGCAGGCGGCGGGCACGCTCTCGGGCGGCAACCAGCAAAAGGTGTGCGTGGCCCGGGCGCTGACGATGAAGCCGAAGTTCCTGTTTGTTTCCGAACCGACGCGCGGCATTGATATCGGCGCGAAAAAGTTGGTTCTGGAAACGCTTGTCAAGCTCAACCGTGAGCAGGGAATGACCATTGTCATGGTTTCCTCGGAGCTTCAGGAGTTGCGTTCCATCAGTGACCGCATCGCCATTATTTCCGAGGGCAAGGTGGTAGACATACTCGCGCCGGACGCCTCCGACGCGGATTTCGGCCTGGCCATGTCGGGCATCAAACCTACGAAGGGAGGCGAAGGCGCGCATGAATAGCCGTTCCAAATCACAGACGATTGCGTTTGTCGTTCTGCTGGCGGCAGCAGTGGTGCTGATTGCCGGGGGCGTCTTCGGCGTCATCAACCGCACCAGCGATTCCGGCGAGCAGATGCTCAGCGATATGCGCCTGACCGCGCTGTTGACCACCGCGGGCGAAGGCTCCAAGGAAGCGCTGGTCGAAGCCGAGATCGAGGCCGCGCGCGAGGCGGCCCGCGCCGCCGGAGGCGGACTTTCTGAAATCCGCGAAGCTGTGGCGGCCGCGGAAGAAGAAGCTCGCGCGCGCGTGGAAAACCTGACCATCGAGGTAGACCTTGATACCGTCGATACCAGCGCCCTGGTTCCGGCCGTGGAGGAAATGCTCGCGGCGCAGCGCGCGCTGGGCGTGCAGACCGATGCGGACGAGGCGGCTTATGCCGAGCAGATGCTGGCGCAGATGCCCGACGAAACGACCGCCGCTGAGGAGGAAATTCTCGAATCCGCGCCCACAGACGCCGAATCCGCCATGGATATGGATATGTCTGAGGACGAAATGATGCTCGAGGAAGAAGAGCCGGAGGTGGATATGTCCGGCTTTGTGGCGACGGAGGAAATGAACGCCCTTTCCGCCGTGGTGGATGAAAAGTTCGCAGCCCTGTGCGACGCTTTGCAGGGCGTTTCTCCCGAGCTTTCCGACGAGGCGTTGGAAACCCTGCGGCCCACCATCGAATCGCTCATCTATCAGCGCGGCGATACCTATGAAACCCAGTACGACCGCCTCAGCGCCTATGGCACGGCAGGCTTCGTCTCTTGGGTGACGCGCTATGGCGACGATTTGATTACCGTGGGCGTGGCGCTGACGCTGGTGGCGGTGATGGTGCTCTTTGCCAAGCCGCTGCTCAAGGCGCTGGGCATTCCGCGCATGATTATCTCCTGTTTCTTCCTGCTGATGTGCGTGCTGGCCGTGATTTACGATTTGTCGCTGACCACGCTGCTTTCCAACACCGTGGTGCGCATGGCGATGAACAGTATCCTGGTGCTGGCCATGCTGCCGGGCATTCAGTGCGGCATCGGCCTGAACCTCGGCCTGCCGCTGGGCATCGTCGGCGGCCTGCTGGGCGGCCTGATGTGCATCGAGTTTGGTTTCTCGGGCCTGCCGGGTTTCCTGTTCGCCATCGTCACCGGTTGCCTGATCGCGGCTCTGGTGGGCATGGCCTACGGCGTGCTGCTCAACCGCCTCAAGGGCAGCGAGATGTCCGTCACCACCTATGTGGGCTATTCGGTGATTTCGCTGATGTGTATCGCCTGGCTTTTGTTGCCCTTCCAGTCTGACAAGCTGCGCTGGCCGTTGGGCAACGGCCTGCGCGCTACGCTGACGTTGGACGGCGCCTACCGCCATATCCTCAACGATTTCCTGGCGTTTGACATCGGCTCGTTCACGGTGCCGACCGGCCTTCTGCTGTTCATGGCGCTGTGCTGCTTCCTGATGTGGCTGTTCAGCCGCTCAAAGACCGGCGTGGCCATGCAGGCGGTGGGCAACAACCCGCGCTTTGCCGAGGCCACGGGTATCTCGGTCAACAGGATGCGCATCATCGGCACCACGCTTTCCACCATCCTCGGCGCGGTGGGTATCATCGTATACAGCCAGAGCTACGGCTTCATGCAGCTCTATACCGCTCCCAGGCAGATGGGCTTCATTGCCGCTTCGGCCATCCTCATCGGCGGCGCGAGCGTGTCGCGGGCGAAAATCAGCCACGTCATCATCGGCGCGTTCCTGTTCCAAGGCGTGCTGACGCTGGGCATGCCGGTGGCCAACGTGCTGGTGCCCCAGTCGACAATTTCGGAAACCATGCGCATACTGATTTCCAACGGCATCATCCTGTATGCGCTGACCAAGGCGGGAGGTGGCTCGCGTGGCTAAAAGGACATTCGGCGAATGGATGCGGCAAAATATCGTTACGGTCGTGTTCATCATCCTCTGCGCTTTGTGCTTTTTCCTTTCCGGCGAAACGCCCGCCTATGTGGCGATGGAGCTGGTGGACCGCATGGCGCGCAACGCCTTCATCGTGCTTTCCCTGATTATCCCCATCGTGGCCGGCATGGGCATCAACTTTGCCATTACCATCGGCGCAATGGCGGCGCAGATCGCTCTTTTGTGGGTGCTGGAGTGGCAGATTCCCGGCATCGGCGGCTTCCTGGTAGCGGCGCTGATGACCATTCCCATCGCCACGCTGTTCGGCTTCCTCGTCGGCAAACTGCTCAACAAGATGAAGGGCCAGGAAATGATTGGCGGTATGATCCTTGGTTACTTTGCCAACGGCCTTTACCAGCTGCTTTTCCTGTTCGTGTTTGGCAACCTCATCCCCCTGCACACCGATGGCTTGGTGATTCAGGGCTCCACGGGTGTGGCCAACACCATGGACCTCTCCGGCGCGAACGGCATCCGCAAATCGCTGGATAACCTGATTTCGCTGGAGTTTGCCCCGGCGCTGTACCTGTTCGCGGGCATCATCGCCGTGGTGATGGTGATCTTCTACGTGCGCAAGAGTATCCGCCTTTCCCGCCTGATCGCGGTGCTGGCAGTGCTGGCCGCGTGCGTGATCGCCGTGCAGTTCCCGGCGGTGCGCGATATCTTCCGGCTGGTGCGCGTGCCTGTGGTCACCTTTGCGGTGGTCGGCGTTCTGTGCCTGTTCAACATCATGATTATGAAGACCCGGCTGGGCCAGCAGTTCCGCGCCGTCGGCCAGAACCGCGTGGTTGCCAACGCCGCCGGTATCAACGTGGACCGGACGCGCGTTATCGCCATCATCTTCTCTACGGTGCTGGCAGGCTTGGGCCACCTGATCTTCGCGCAGAACCTGGGCGCGCTGCAAACCTACGGCGCGCACGAACAGGTCGGCCTGTACGCGGGCGCGGCCATCCTCGTGGGCGGCGCGTCCATCGTCAAGGCCTCCAACGGCCAGGCGCTGTTGGGCTGCCTGCTGTTCCACCTGCTGTTCATCGTCGTTTCCGGCGCGGGCCGCGCTGTATTCGGCGACGCCGCCATTGGCGAGTACTTCCGCGTGTTCATCTCCTATGGCGTCATTGCCGTGGCACTGGTGATGCATGCCTGGAGTTCCAGCGTCAAGCGCAAGAGTCCGGAGGCGCAACTGCGCGCCGCGTCCGAAAAGGCGTAAACGCAAGGAATCCGCTCCCTTCCGTCCTGCCTGGGTGGAAGGGAGCTTTTTGCGCAACAGAGCCCCGCTTGTGGCCGTGGGTTCATGTCCGGTACCCGGAGACAAAACGAAAGGAACCGGACAGGGCAGAAGGGAATCCGGGAAAAGGGCAGTAATGCGATTTGCCTGGCACATCGCGCGTATGGACGCTGGTACAGGGGTTGCCCTGGCACGAATTGCTGGCGGCTTTGTCCTGAAGGCGGACTTTTCATTTGCCCCAAGCGCTGTTATAATGAGGGTATGGAGGGATGAATATGCAGCTTTATTGCGAATGTATGCACTGTATATTGGAACACCATTGGTCGTTGGTGAAGGATTGCACGGATGAGCCGCGCCGCGCTGCGTTCATGCGCGAGGTGTGCAAGACCGTGGCGGAGGCGGATCCAAACATGGCCGCGCCGGTACCAACGGCGAAACTGCAAAAACTGTATGCAAAAATGTTTGCCGCGCAGGATGACTATCCGCGCCTGAAGCGCAAGTACAACGAATTGCTGCTCTCTTGGCTGCCGGAGCTGCGCGAAAAGCTGGCGGCGGCAAATGACCCGCTGAAGCTGGCGGTATGGATGGCGATGGCAGGGAATTACATTGATTTCGGGGTGCTGAAAGAGGTGGACGACGCCCGGCTGCGGGCTATGCTGGCTACGCCGGATGAGAGGGCCGTGAATACGCCGGAACTGGAAAACCTGCGGCGGGAGGCGCGCGCGGCGAAGAAACTGACGTATGCGTGCGATAACTGCGGCGAAATCGTATTGGATATGCTGCTGATGGAGGAATTGAAGCGGGAAAATCCGGGCCTTGAAATCACGGCGTTGGTGCGGGGCGAAAACGTGCTCAACGACGCTACTATGGAGGACGCCGAAACCGTGGGGATCGGGCGTATTGCGAAGATTGTGGGGAATGGGTCGAATATCGGCGGTACACAGAGGGAATATCTGGGAGAGGAAGCAAAACGGGCGCTGATGGAAGCCGACGTGGTGATTGCCAAGGGACAAGGGAATTTTGAAACGATGACCGGCGCGGGCTGGAACGCCTATTACCTGTTCCTGGCCAAGTGCCCGCATTATCAAAAGTGGTTTGGCATGGAGCATATGTCCGGCCAGCTTGTCAATGAGCGGCGCTTCACAAGGGCCTGACGCGCCGCATAACCACACCATCCGTAACCCCGCCGGAGGCAACTGGGAGATTCTTAAGAACCTCAGGTTCTTAAGCAGGTCTGGGCAGCGCCCAGCGTAGCCCCGCCGAAAGCGGAAAATAGCCCGTAAGGATAGAAGTATAGCGCAGCATACGCCATGCCCCGCTCGCCCGGATGCCGCCTTGGATTTTCAAAGCCGGAGTAAACGATAACGCCACATAGCCCCGACAGGGCGCGCCAGCAACAAAGCGTTCCCTGCCCCAGGGGGCAGGGCAGCGCCGCCCGACACTCACCCAGCGCCCCTTGCCAAAGGCAAGGCAGCGTCATCCGGAGAACAAAAGGCAACAAGCCAGCGCTTCTCTGTATCCTTGGCCAGAAGCGTAACCATACCGTCCGGCGTACCCGCGCCCATTGTCAAGAACAAGGCCACGCATCCAACCCATGCCCGCGCATTTTGCCGTGGGGCAGGGCGGCACCGCCCAGCACATACCCAGCGCCCCCCTGCCAAAGGCAAGGCAGCGTCATCCGGCGTACAAAGGCAACAAGCCAGCGCTTCTCCACATCCCTGGCCAGGAGCGCGGCTACACTATCCAACATACCCGCGCCCATTGTCAAGAACAAGGCCACGCATCCAACCCATGCCCGCGCGTTTTGCGGTGGGGCAGGGCAGCGCCGCTTCAGGTACATCCAGCACGCAAGAACCATTGGCCAAGGGCGTGGCGCGCGACCCCGCCGCCCCTGCGCGTTTCCCGCCAAGGGCAGCGCCCCGCGGCCAGCCCCACACGCAGCGGCATTGCCAGGGCGGCCCTGCCGTCCGCCGCCAAACGCCCGTGCGCCAAGCGCGAGCGGCATCAAAATCCGGCCAAGGGAACGCGCAACGGCCAGCGCGTTCCGGTACAGGCCGCGCGCCCTTGGAATCTCCCGGCCGCCTCCGCAAGACCGCGAAGGACGGAACCCGGCGTGCCACACCCGCCGGGTTGACAATTCCCCCCTGCGCGCGCTACAATAGACATTCAAGGATATCGGGAGGATTTCGGCATGTATGTGGTGGTAGGGCTGGGAAACCCCGGCCGCAAGTATGAACACACGCGCCACAACGTCGGCTTTGACGTTGTGGATGTACTCGCGCAGCGCAACAACATCTCCCTCGCCCGCCTGCGCTGCAAGGCCGTCGTCGGCGAGGGCATCATCTCCGGCCAGCGCGTCGCCCTGGCCCTGCCCCAGACCTATATGAACCTGAGCGGGGAAAGCGTCGTCCAGCTCGTCAACTGGTACAAGCCCGAGCGCGACCAGCTCATCGTCTGCTTTGATGATGTGGATCTCCCCGAGGGCAAGTTACGCTTCCGCCCCTCCGGTTCCGCCGGTACCCATAACGGCATGCGCAACATCATCTACCTCCTCGGGCGCGATGATTTTCCCCGCCTGCGCGTGGGCATCGGCCGCCCGCCCGAGGGCTGGGATCTCAAGGACTATGTGCTCACCGGCTATCGCACCGCTGCCGACCGCCAGACCATGTTCGACGCCTTCGTCGCTGCCGCCGAGACCGTCGAGCGCCTCATCGCCGGCGGCGTGGACGCGGCGCGAAAGCGCGTGGCCGAATTTAACAACGCCAATGGCTGATCAAGGGGGGAGAACGCCGTGCAGCGCGACAGCGAATTTCTCGCCACCGAAAAACCATCCCGGCTGCTGGTAAAGCTCGCCCTGCCCGCAGTGACCGCGCAGCTTGTCAATATGCTGTATAACATCGTCGACCGCATGTATATCGGTCGGTTGGAGGGTATCGGCACCGACGCGCTGGCTGGGGTGGGCGCGTGCCTGCCGGTCATCCTGCTCGTCAGCGCTTTCGCGGCACTGGCCAGCATGGGCGGCGCGCCCCGCGCCTCCATCTTTATGGGACAGGGCGACCGCGAAAGCGCCGAGCGCACCATGGGCAACTGCATGACGTTTTTGCTGGTCCTGGCCGCCGTGCTCACCGCCGCGCTGCTCTTCTTCCAGCGGCCCATCCTGCTCGCTTTCGGCGCGTTGCCGGAAACGCTTGGCCACGCCCTCGAATATATGAACATCTATGCCCTCGGCACCGTGTTTGTGCAGATTGCCCTGGGCATGAACGCCTTTATCACCGCGCAGGGCTTTTCCCGCACCAGCATGCTCACCGTGCTCATCGGCGCGG
>DSTMC04003__coassemble_1087_pt1 | contig 23346 bp, 14 predicted proteins | sample DSTMC04003__metabat2_low_PE_048 | metagenome-assembled genome bin DSTMC04003
TTTGCGCCTCGGCGCGGCTGTACTGGCCGTGCAGGCGCACGCCGCAGCCCTGGGAAATCATCGTTTCGCCATCCTGCGTGAACATCTCCACATGGCCTTCCAACTCGTCCTCGCGCCAGAAGTTCGCGCCGGTGTAGGGATAGGAGGCGCTGGCGTTGGGGCCGGTCATGTACAAACCGTCGGTTTCGTCGAACATCTCGTAGGGGTCGGCCACCAGGGAAACCACGCGCATTTCGTGGTCCGCGCCGTAGAGGTAGGTCTGCGTTTCCACAAAGGAGGGCAGGCAGCCATTTTCATAGGCGCGGGCGCGCACCACGGTAGTGGCGGAAACGGTGATGGGGCCGGTATAGAGCGTGTCGCTCTCGTCCGGCGCAGAGCTGTCCAGCGTATAGTAGATGCGCGCGCCGGGGGCGGCGGTCAGCTCCACGGTCAGCGTTTCGCCCTCGTCATAGAGGCCGCCGGCCACAGAAGCCTCGGGCGAACCGGCGCGGCCCTGATAGCCCTCGGAGGTGTTTTGGCGGTTGGGGGTATCGTCGGTGGCGTAGAGGAACGCGCCGTCGCTCATGCGGGCATAGGAGACGGCCGTGTACTGCTCAGGCACGAACACGCGGTCGAGCAACGCACCCGAAGCGTCTGAAAGCATCAGGTTATAGCCGCCGTCGGCGCTTAAGCGGAACGATGCGCTGAGAATACCCGCGCTGGTCACGCCGTCCGTTCCCGACATATACAATGTAAGGTATTCCCCGGGCTGGATGACCGTGCCCTCCGGGAAGCGCCACTTGCGCGGGGTGGCCCCGTCGTCGGAAAGCCCCCAGCCGGATACGTCCACCGCCTGCGCGGACGAATTGTACAGCTCCAGCCAGTCGTGGGGCTGGTCGTCGGCGGAGGTCATGAACTCGTTGATGTATACGCCGCTCGCGTTGCCCTGCGCCACCGCCGCGCGCAGGCTTTCGGCGCTCTGGGCGGTGTTGGGCAGCCCCGGCGTAGGCGCAAGGCCGGTGGTGTATTCGCCGTTTTCATCCAGCGAATAGGCCTGATCGCTCAAAAGCGCGGGCAGGTCGATGCTGGAAGCGGCTCGCCCCTCCGCGTCGCAGAGGATGAGCGATTCCCCCTCCGAGGAGAGCTTGAAGGAGGCGTGCAGCTCGCCATTCGCGCTTTCCGTGCGGCCGGAAGCGTAGACAAGCGCATAGCCGCCCGCCGGCACGGACGCGCCTTCCGGGAACGTCCACTTGGCAAGGTCGTCCTCATCGTCCGAAAGCGTATAGCCGCTCAAATCGACGGCCTCGCCGGAGGTGTTGTAAATTTCTATGTAATCGTGGTATTCCCCGCTGGCGTCGCGGGCGTAGGTGCGGTTGGCGGAGGCAGCCTCGGAAATCACCAGCGGGCTGTCGCTCGCCTCCACGTCCAGGGTGAGGTGGTTTTCCAGCGTATTGTCCATGCCGGGCGTATAGTCGCCGCTCAGCTCCCAGTCTCCGGATTGCTGGTTGCGGCGGTAGACGTGGTTCCTTTCCAGCGCGGGCACGTCTACCACATCCACGCGCGCACCATCGGCATCGTACAGCCCCAGCGTCACCCCGGCCGCGTCCAGGCGGAAGGGGGCGTGCAGGGTGTAGCCCGCCGCGTTGCGCTCCACGCCGTCGCAATAGACCAGAAGGTAGTGCCCCGGCTCCAGCGTGATCTCCGGGAAGGTGAGCGGGGCAAGGGCATCGTCGGCGTTCAGGAGCGTATAGCCTTCCAGGTTCACATCCGTCGCGCCTGTGTTGACGATTTCCACCCAGTCGCTGAACTGGCCGTTATCACTTTGCAGCGCCGAATCGTTCGAGGACATGACCTCGCTTATGCGCACCATGGAGGTGGAGACGACCTCCTCGCCGGCGGCCTCAATGCCGCGGGGCATAAATTCTTCCAGCAAAAAGCCGGCCGCCAGCGCCAGCGCGCATACGGCGGCCAAAACTGCGAGGCTGCGCCGGGAGGCGTCCACGCGGCGCGCCGGTTTTTTCCGGCCCGCCGGTTTTGCCCCGGGGCGCGGCTGTTTTCGCTGTGGATTGGGCTTGCTTGTGGCCAAGGGCTACACCTCCAGGCTGGACAAAAGGAGCATATATGAGTAATATTACACGTCTGCGCTGAAAATACAAGGCACTACGGCGAAATTTCACGCATTTTTCCAAAACCGGTGCGTCCCAGCTCGTCGCCTTCGCGCGAGAACTGGCCTACGCACACGAGGCTGTCCTCCGTAACGCCGGTGGCGCGGGCGATGAGGCGCGTTTCATCGGCAAAGACGGCGTTCTTGCGCTCGCCATCGACGAGTATATCGCTGAAGGTGGTGAAGTTTTTCCCGTAGACGCTGATGGTGGCGGTGGCGGAGTCGTAGGTATAGTATTCGCAAACCACCGGCTCGGAACCCATTTGCAGGTCGGTGGGCGTATAAGGGGAATCGCCCTCGTAGATGTTGTGGTCGCCGTAGAGCATATCGTATTCGAGCACGCGCAGGAAGTTGATGTAATCATCCTCCTCGCAATCGGGCGCGAAATTCTGATGGAAGCGGGTAAGGACGCCGTTGTGGATCTCAAGCTGCCCCAGCACATAGGCGGTGAGCTGGAAAGCCTGCAAGTCGCCGCCCTGCATCTCCAGGCCGAAGTTGTTCCAGAGGACGTAGGTGGTCTGGTACATATCGCCCGTGCGCAGCTCCTCGTTTTCAATGCCGAGGGCGGGCAGGTGGTCGCCGTAGAGCACCAGCACCACCGGCTCGTCCCACTCCTCCAGCGCCGCGATCAGCTCGCCGATGAAGGCGTCCACCTCGTTTAATTCGTTGATGTAGTTTGCAAGCGCCACCGCGTCCACCGTTTCCGGGGCGGAGAGCACCTCGATGCCCCCCAGCCCTTCCATGGGCGTGGAGGGGTATTTGCCGTGGGACTGCACGGTGACGGTGAACACAAAATCGTTGCCCTCGGTGGTGCGAAGCGCCTTGAGCACCTCGCCAGTGAGCACGCTGTCGCGCGCCCAGCCCAGCTCGTTGTAGGTCAGGCCGTTCATGTACTCCAAGGGCACGAAGCGGTCGAAGCCCAGCTGGGAATAGACGGTGTTGCGGCCATAGAAGGTGCCGGTGTAGTTGTGGATGGCCGTGGCGGTATAGCCAAGCTCCTTTAAGTTGAAAGCGATGGTTTCGCAGGCGGTATCCTGCAAGATGGTATTGTAGGGGAACTCGCCGGCGGCGAAGTAATCCAGGTTCATGCCGGAGAGCACTTCAAATTCGGTATTGGCCGTGCCGCCGCCCACCGAAGGCACCTTGAGCTGGCCGCCGGGCCAGTTTTCCATCAATTCGCTGAACACGGGGATGGGGTTTTCGGAGTATTCGGCGCCCAGAAGGTCATGGACGTTGAAGAAGGATTCGAGCTGCACAAGCACCACGTTGGGCGTGATGGCCTGTTCCTCCACCGCCACCGGTTCGGGCGCGGCGGTCGGCTCGATGACGTCGTCGGCAATCTCGTCCACCAGTTTTTCAGAATACTCGCTGGGGCGGGAGATGCCGAAATCGGCGAAGGTATAGGTAAAGCCATAGGCAAAGCCGTAGTTCTGATAGGCGTCCACCAGGCTGGTTTTTTCCCAGTCGATATTGCCAAATTCCACAGACAATTTGCCCGCCACCAGCGTCAGCGCCGTCACCACGCAAAAAACGCTCAGGCTGACGGTGCGGTCGAAGTTTTCGCGCTTGCGGCACTTGACCACAATCAGCACCAGCCCCACAATCAACAGCGCGCCGCCGGCAAACATACCGATAATTTCATACCAGGAGAAGTATACGGTGATCATCTTCAGCCCGTCGGGGATGAGCAGCACATCCCGCGTGGTAAAGGGCAATACCCGCGTCCTTTGCACGATATAGTTGACCACGCCCAGCACCAGCCAGAGGATGCCCAGCAGCCAGCGCGTGCCGCGCCGGCGGCGGAACAGCTCCGCAAACAGGAAGGTATTGAAAATGATCTCCACGTTAAAGAGGAACATCCATGGATGTTCCATCAGAAATGCGAGTAATTTTGCGGGTGTATGATGGTTGAGCAGCTCGATGACGAGCGCCAGAAGAAGCGACACCGGGAGCATATACCAGCATTCCCGGACAAACTGTTTCAGCGCCTTTGCGCGACCGGAAGCCATTTCCTCTCCCTTTAACCCCCTGTTGCTCCATTTACCGCCGCCGGCTTGCCCGCGGGCGCGGCCTGTGTTTCCGCCTCCTGCGCAACCGCCGCGCCGCGCGCGAGCGTCTCCCGGGCCGGATAGCCTTCCGCGCCGGGCACAACGCGCTTCATTGATTCAATGGCGCATTCGATCATGCTGTCGTCCGGCTCGCGGGTGGTGATATGCTGTATGGCCACGCCCGGGGCGGAGATAATGCGGGTGAGCAGGTTGTCGTGCCGGCCGGCGAACTGGATCAACTCATAGCCGATGGAAATGAGGATGGGAAAGGTGAGAATCTTCAGCGCGGTGCGCAAAACCGGGTTGCCAACGCGGATGAACATGGAAACGATGATGCCCACCAGCAGCATCAGCACCAGGAACGACGTGCCGCAACGGGGATGGAAGCGCTTTTGCTTGCGCACGTTTTCCACCGTCAGCGGCAGGCCCTTTTCGTAGCAGAAAATGGTCTTGTGCTCGGCGCCGTGATACTGGTAGGTGCGGCGGATATCCTTCATCAAAGCCGTGGCCATCACGTACGCCAGAAAAATGACGATGCGGATGACGCCCTCAAACACGCCGCGCAGGAAGTAATTTTCGGCAATCGAAGGAATGGCCTGGGAAAGCCAGGTATACAGCTGCACCGGCAGGTACATGAAAAGCAGCACCGCCAGCACCACCGCCAGTACTGTGGCGATGGGCATCATGAACTTCTCCAGCAAATCCTCCGCTTTCAGCGCCCACTTCGATTTCTTGGCGCGGCGGGCTTCCTTTTCGGCCTCTTCCTCCTCGGCCATGCCGGAAAGGTCGGCCGAGCGCATCAGGCACTTGTAGCCGATGGAAAGGGAATCAATCAGCCCGAATATGCCGCGAATGAACGGCTTTTTGCAGATGGCGGGGCGCTCCTTGCGCACGGTTGGATACATCTCGATTTCTATATCGCCGGCGGTATTGCGCACGGCCATGGCCGTATGCACGCTGCCGCGCATCATCACGCCCTCCAGAAGCGCCTGGCCGCCGATGTTTGTGTATTTGCTCTTGGCCATATTTTTATCCTTTCACGCGCGCGCGTGCGCGCCATACACTTTCCTATAATTATACACCTTTGTCCGGGCATGTCAAACGCACCATTCGGACATAAGTGTGTCATTTGCGTGTCAGCGGTTCTTTTTGCCCCAAAACCGTGAATAAACCGTGAACTTCCAGGTTAAAACATTGTATCTTTGGGCGGTTTGTGCTATAATCAGACCCAACCGCACAACGACAAGGAGGAACTAGACCCATGACCCTGAAGCGAATTTTCTGCGCCCTTTTGTGCCTTTTGCTGATTGTGGGCGCCCCGGTGATGGCCGAAGAGGACAAGGACGCGCGCATCGCCGAACTGGAAGCCCAGGTGGCCGAATTGCAGGCGCAGGTGGACGCCTATCACCTAAAGGAAATCGTCGCTTCGTTCGACGGCGGCGAGGTGCCGCTGGAAGACGCCGAGCAGCTCTACAACGAATACGTCAACATGTACGCCCAGTACGGCATTGATATAGCCGCCTACGGCATGGAAGACATGCTGCGCGAATCGGTGATCACCGCCCTGGCTGAAGACGCCATCGTAGGCTATATGGCCGGTCAGCTCGGCATGGGCCTGACCGAAGATCAGGAAACCGCCTTCGCCGAGGAAGCCGAAACCACCTACCAGAGCATACTCGATTCCTACTACCAGAACTACTTTGCCAGCCAGTATGAAACCGAGGAGGAGGGCCGCGCCGCCGCCGAGGCTTACCTGGCCGACATGGGTTACACCAGCCAGTACGTGCTGGACGGCCTGCGGCAGACCCAGCTGAACACCAATGTATATGACTATGTGACCGGCGATGTGACCATCTCCGAAGAAGAGGTTCAAACCGCCTACGATGAATACGTGGCCGCGGACGAGGCCAATTACACCTCCAGCGCCTATTCGTTCGAGACCGCTTTCACCAACGGCACCACCATCTACTACACGCCCGAGGGCTACCGCAACGTCAAGCACATCCTCTTCCGGTTTGACGACGATCAGGCCGCCCGCTATGAAGAGCTGGACAGCCTGCTGGTCGATTTGGAGGCCGAGCAGATTGCCGCCGCTGAGGCCGAAGCCGCTACCCCCGCCCCCGAGGCGACCGAGGCCGCCGAAACCGACGCTGCCGAGATGGCCACCGCCGAACCGGAAACCCATCGCCTCGCCAGTGAAATCGAGGCCGACATCGCCGCCGCCGAAGCCGAGCTGGAGGCCCTGTATGCCGAGCTGCTGCCCGAGGCCGAGGCCGCCATCGAGCGCTTCAACAACGGCGAGGATATCGAAGCCCTCATCGAGGAACTCAACGATGATACCGGCATGCCCGATACCGGCTACGCCGTATCTGAAACCGCCGAGGTTTCCAGCCAGGCCTGGGATCCCGCCTTCACCGAGGGCGCGCTGTCCATCGAAGAAGTGGGCGGCCTGTCCGCGCCGGTGTACGGCTCCTACGGCATCCACCTGATCTACTATGTGGGCGACCTCACCGCCGGCGCCACGCCGCTGGAGGATGTGCACGACACCGTGGAAAGCCTGGCGCTGCAAAGCAAGATCGAGCAGACCTATTCCGACCAGATGGAAGCCTGGAAGGAAGAGCTGAACCTGGCCACCTATCCTGAAAACATGGCGTAAAATCCGGCTAACTGTCCCGTTCCGCCGGGCGACATGCTCCCTCTGAGAAAGACGGCGAAAAACAGCGCCGTCCCAAACGGAGGGAGCATTGTTTTATGGTTTTTCGCCGTCCCCGCGACGGCGCTCGCTCTGTTTTCCCTTGTCGCGCGCATCCTCCCCGCGCAGGCCCTCGGGCTTTCGCGCGTAGCTGGACGATAGGTTCCCACATCGCCGCCCGCCGCGCCCGGAGGACGGCAACGGCAGCGGCTCGTCGGTGAATTCGGCGATGAAATCAATGGATACGTCGTATAGCCGTGCCAGGCGGATCACCAAAGAAAAGGGAATCTCCCGTTTCCCCTGTTCGTAGTTTGTATAGGTCGTCTTATGCATTCCCAACAATTCCACAAGCTGCGTCTGCGTGAGATCGTGATCCTCGCGCAGATCTTTTAATCTGCGATAATACATTGTCATCCTCCTCCAAAAAGCACTTGACATGGTACATCATTTGTGGTATTCCATCGTCGAAAATACAACATATGATGTATTTAGGAGGGGACACACATGGAGTACATGCCGAAAGAGAAAGAGAAAACCAAGTCCAAATGGTTGGCGTTTTTCCTCGCCTGGGCGTGTCAGCTGCACCTGCTGTACCTGGGGCGGCCGGGTGAGTTTTTCAAGCGGACGCTCATCGGGATCACGCTGATCGGTATTATTCCCTGGGCCTACTGGTGGATACGCGACATGGTTCAAATCGCCACCGGCAAGATTCACGAGGACGCCAACGGCGTGCCGCTGCGCTGAACGCGCTGGAAGGGGGATGTGCCTATGAGCGATTATGCGCTGCGTGCCAAAGAGTACGCAAAAGAGGAAAGGGCGCGGCGGGCGCTTTTGATTGAGCAGACGGAAAAGTCCGTACAGTTGATCTTTTCCCGCAACGCCGCGGCACAGGCACGGGATAACTGCCGCCAGGCGCTGAACACGGAACTGCTCAGCGACGGGGGCTACATCGCCAAAGAGATTGCGCGCGCGCTGGTCAGCCGGAACACACTCTTCTTTCTGGTCGGCTCCTGCATATTGCTCCTGCCGATCTGGGCGACGTTCGATTTGCAGATGGACACAACCAGCATGGTCGTGTGCTGGCTTCTGCTGATGCTGGCCATACGCATCCTTTTCGTCCTCATATGCCTGAAATTGAGCGGCGAATTGGAAAATTACGGAAGGTTTCGCACATACATGGAGAAAAACAGGGCGACCGTGCAAGAGGAATGGGAGGAAAAGTGCAAGGAGGTTGACGCGCTGAATGCGAAGCTCGCCGACCCAGAATACTGCAATATCTCTGCCGACTATCAACACGCTGCCGGAAGTCTGCTTTACTACATAAAATCCGAGGGCGCTTCTTCGATAAATGAAGCCATACGCTGTTACAAGACGGATGTTAACAATAGAGAAAACAGGGAGAAGCTTGACAAAATTATCCGGCAAAATCAGGAAATCCAGGAAAGCGTGTATGAAACCCAACGCAATCAGGCGTTGCTCGAGGGCTTGATGGTATACCACACCTTTTTCCAGCACCGCTGACGCATCCCCCGGCGAAAGCGCCACACAACAAATACCGCATGCGCTCCCCGCAAAAGGCAGCAGGAAACGAAACTGTCCTTTGCGGGGAGCGTTGTCATGCCGCGCGTGGGGCGGGCTTTATTTGCGCCTCACAGGGTTGCATAATTTACATAGGCATGCTATAATACGCCAAAGCCGGCTCTTGCCGGCGCGATTCTTGATATGCGGAGGATACGCCCGGAATGACTTCCAGGAAAAACGACCGCCAGTGGGACGCGGTAATCCGCCCCCGCAACGGCTGGTTTGACATCAACTTGCGCGAGCTGGCGCACTACCGGGATTTGATCTTTCTGCTTGTGAAACGCAATATCACCGTGCTTTACAAGCAGACGGTGCTCGGCCCGGCCTGGATTTTGATTCAGGCGGCGCTCAATTCGCTGGTGTTCACGGTGGTGTTTGGCGGCATCGCCGCCCTGCCCACCGACGGCATGCCCCAGTTCCTTTTTTACATGGCGGGCAACATCGTATGGGCCTACTTTTCCAACGCCCTGAAACAGACCGCCACCACGTTCATTGCAAACCACCAGCTCTTTGGCAAAGTATACTTCCCGCGGCTGGTGATGCCCCTGAGCGTGGTGCTTTCCAAGCTGTTCAATTTCTTTGTGCAGTTTGCGCTGTTCGCCGTGTTTCTGGTCTACTACGCGGTGCAGCCCAATTCGCCCGTGCACCCGAACTGGCAGCTGATCGCCTTTGTGCCGCTGGTGCTGATTCAGGTGGGCATGCTGGGCATGGGGCTGGGCATCATCATTTCCTCCCTGACCACGCGCTACCGCGACCTGTCTTTGCTGGTCAACCTGGGCGTGAGTTTGTGGATGTACGCCACGCCCATCGCCTACCCGGCCTCCATGGTGATGGAAAACTATCCGCAGCTCGTCGGCCTTTACATGCTCAACCCGGTCACGCCGATCGTGGAGTTTTTCCGCGCCGCCTTCCTGGGCACGGAGAGCTTCAGCCTCGCCTACATGCCCCTGTCGGTGGGGATGACGCTGGTATTCTTCGTAGGCGGCGTGCTGCTGTTTTCGCGCATTGAAAAGACGTTTATGGACACGGTTTGACAAAGGAGACGCAGAAAATGTCTGAACGCACGCTGGAGATCGACCGCGTCTCCAAGGAATACCGCCTCGGCGCCATCGGCGCGGGCACGCTGCAAGCCGACCTGCGCAGCTGGTTCGCCCGCCTGCGCGGCAAGGAGGACCCCAACCGCAAGATTGGCGACGAAGCGCCGAAAAATGGCCACGAATACTTTCTCGCCCTGGACGATATCTCCCTCAATGCCGACCGCGGCGACGCGCTGGCGCTGGTGGGGCGCAACGGCGCGGGCAAGAGCACGCTTTTAAAGCTCATTTCCCGCATCACCGCCCCCACGAAAGGCGAAATCCGCCTGCGTGGGCGCGTGTCCACCCTGCTGGAAGTGGGCACCGGCTTCCACGGCGACCTCACCGGCCGCGAAAACATTTACTTAAACGGCGCGATCCAGGGCATGCGCCGCGCCGAAATCAACGCAAAGCTCAAGGAAATCGTGGAGTTTTCTGAAATCGAGCAGTTTATCGACACGCCGGTAAAGCGTTACAGCTCCGGCATGTACGTCAAGCTCGCCTTCGCCGTGGCCGCGCACCTGGACCCGGATATACTCATCTGCGACGAGGTGTTGGCCGTGGGCGACGTCAACTTCCAGCAAAAGTGCCTGGGCAAGATGGCCGACGTCTCCCGCGGCGGGCGCACGGTGCTCTACGTCAGCCACAATATGCGCACCGTCAAGCAGCTGTGCACGCGCGGCGTGTATCTGGAGCACGGCCGCTTGCTCTACGACGGCACCGTGTCCCACGCCATCGACCTTTACGCCGGCAGCGGCGTGCGCGCCGTGGACCGCGACCTGGATTCCATGCGGCGCGGGCGGATGCTCGGCCAGCAGATGCGCATGCTGCGCCTGCGCATAGACAATTCCGAAACCATGGAATACCAGATGGACGATGCCATGGAGTTTTCCCTCACCTTCCGCGCCGGGACGCGCGAACACCGCTGCCGCCTGCGGCTGGTGCTTTTGAACAACGCCGCCGCACCCGTGGCCATGACGCAAACGCCGGAATTCCCCGTGGAAAGCGGCGATGAAAAAACCCTGAAAGTGCACTTCCCGCTGGAGAGCATCGCCCCGGGCGAATTCAGCATACAGCTCTCGCTGGTGGGCAGCGACCCGCGTGGCAGCAGCATTTACTACGACATGTTGGAGGACGTGGGCCACTTCGTCGTCGTAGACGACCCCTCCCGCACGGCGGGCTTCGTGTGGACGGAATCCCTGTGGGGAAACATGCGCCTGCGCGAAATGGAGCTGATGGAAGGATGAAAAGCGCAAAAACGGTGGCCGCCATCCACGATTTAAGCGGCGTGGGGCGCTGCGCGTTGACGGTGGTCATGCCGGTCATCAGCGTAATGGGCGCGCAGGTGTGCCCCGTGCCTACGGCGGTGCTCTCGGCGCACACGGCCTTTTCCGGCATCGCTGCGCACGACCTGACCGGCTTTCTGCCCGCCTACCTGGCCCACTGGCGCGCGTTGGGGCTGCGCTTTGACGCGGTGTACGCCGGTTATCTGGCCGGGCCAGAACAGGCGGCGATTGTCGAAGGTTTCCTCAACGGGCAGAGAGACGCCCTCAAGGTGCTCGACCCGGTGATGGGCGACGACGGCCGTCTCTACGCCGGCATGCCGGAAGACATGCCCGCAAAGTGGCGCGGCCTGTGCGCCCGGGCGGACGTGGTCACCCCCAACATGACCGAATACGCCCTGCTCACGGGCGAGGCGTACTCCCTCGAGCCGCGCACCATGGCGCAGGCGAAAAAGATGCTGGACGCCCTGTTGGAAATGGGCGCGCGCAGCGCGGTGATCACCTCCCTGCCGCTGGAGAAGGGCCTTGCCAACGCCTACATGCGCCGCGGCGACAAGACAGCGGGCATATGCGCCTTTGAACGGCTGGAGGCGCACTACCCCGGCACCGGCGATTTGTTCGCCAGCGTGCTCACCGGTGCGCTTTTGCAGGGCAAAGCGCTGGAAGCGGCCGTGGCGCAGGCCACTGCCTTCACCCGCCGCGCCGTATCGCGCACCATGCGCCTGCCCACCGAGGTAAACTACGGCGTGGATTTGGAACCGCTCCTGCCCCTGCTGTGGGAGGGCCAGGCGGACGAAGCCTGAAAGCGCGGGGCAAAGCCGCCGGAACATCCGGCTGTTTCCCGATCGGATCGTTCTGCCGGGGTTCCGAAACCCGGCGCGGCGCGGAAATGCGGGATAACCCATGCGCCGCCTGTGAACAGGCGTTCCCGCGTTGCCGCCTCACCAATCCAAACCGCTTCCGTGAACATCGGGGCGGCTCTTCTTTTGCCCCTTCCCATGGGAAATGGCCGTTGCCATGGGGAACGCCCCGCCCTGCAAGCGCCTGTGGGCGCGGACTGAGCGCGCCGCCGTTTTCAAAACGCGCTGCGCGGGGCGTTTCCCATGCGCCGGTCATGGTTCAATCCGTTCCCGCCTGTCCCCGCTCAGGGCGCACGCGCCCGGAGCAGGCGGATACACATCACGGTCATGTCGTCGCGGCGGCTGGAGGGGGTCCTTTCCTCCGCCGCGCGCAGCAGTTCCTCGCTCAACCGGTCCGGCGCGTGCGCCAGCCCTTCTTCCAGCGCGTCCTCCAGAACGCCTTCGCCGGCCTCCATCGCGCCGTCTGAACCCATGACGATCACGTCTCCTTCCCGCACTTCCACCTCCTCGCATACGGGCGTCACGCCCTCGAGCACGCCCAGCGGCAGCCGGCCGCCCTCGATGACCAGCGTTTCCCCCTCCCGGGCAATCAGGGAACGGCTGGCCGCCTGCTTCCAAAACTGCGCCTTCCCGGCGCGCGTGTCGATCAGACAAAGGTCCACCGTGGCAAACATGTCGCCCGCGCCGCGCTTGATCAGGAGGGCGTTGGCCGCCGCCATCGCCGCCTCCGGCTCCACGCGCGCGGAGAGGAACCGCCACAAGAGCCGCACGGCGCGCTCGCTCTCCTCCCGCGCCGCCTCGCCGCTGCCCATGCCGTCGCAAATCAGCGCCAGCGTGCGGCCGTCGCTTAAGCGGCGCAGCAGGTGCGCGTCGCCACTGGGCGCTCCCGGCGTTTGCGAGCGGGCGCTCGCGCCCCAGGCCACCGCCAGGCGCGGCGGGGAATCGCGCGGCCGGGAACGCCATCGCGCCGCCTCGCCGAGAATGCGCTCTGCCTGCCGGAACATCTCGCCCGCGCAGGTTTCCGCGTCGCGCCGCACGCGCATGGCGCTGGCCTCCTCCCGCGCCAGGGCGCGCAACCGCTCCCCGCGGCGGCATACGCGCAGGACGTCCGGCGGCGTTTCCGCCTCCATCCCCATCGGGGCGGAAACTTCGTCCGCAGGCGCGGCGGCGTCGCGCAGGGCCTGGCACATGAGGCGCACGGCCCGGCCGTCCTCCCCGGCCCAGCAGCGCTCATAGCCCGAGCATTGGGCGCACAGGCGCTTTCGCATATCCAGCAGCACGGCCTGCTCGTCCGGCAAATTGGCCACCCCCGCCGCCAATTCGCCAAAGGCCGCGCTCAGGGCGTTCAGGGCGCGCGAAGCCTCCTCCCGCGCCGCGCGCTCGCGCCCGCCGGGGCGGAAAAAGCGCTCCACAACGGCGTCCAGCCACGCATTGGGCATGAGCACATAGGCAAGCGCCGCCAGCGCCGGCGCCACCGGGCCCGGATAACTCCCCGGCGCATACAGGCCGGTCAGCCCGGCGGCCAGCACGAACCCGGGCGCGGCGTACAATTTGCCGCGCGGGCGCAAAAGCCCCGCCACCGCGCCGCCCAGGCACACCGACACCGCCATGACCATCGCCCCGCCGCCGCACAGAAGCGCGCACAGCGACAGCGCCCCCAACGCCGCGCCCGCGCCCAGCGAGGCATGCGCCGCCGTCAACACGGCAACGCAGGCCAGGAAATAGCCCCCCGGCGGCCACAGCGCGCAGGCGCCCATGAGCAGGGCAAAGAGAACCAGCGCCGCGCAGGCGCGCGCATCCACGCCCACAGCTTGTCCCGGCCGCCAGGCCAACACCATTTGAAACGCAGGCGCGCTGGCCACGGCCACCGACGCGGCCAACAGCGCCAGAAATGAGGAATAGACCTCCAGCTGCGCCGCCGCCAACCCCGGCAAAAGCGTGCCCAGCCCGGCAAGCAGCGCACACAGCGGCCCCTCCTTCAGCCGCGCGCGCAGTTCCGGCCGGTCGGAAAGCAGCGTGCCCAGCAGCACCAGCGCACAGCCGGACAGGAGCAGCAAATCCGTCTCCGCCAGCGGGAAGCGCACCGCGCCCAGCGCGCAGCCCAGCAGAAGCGCCGCCGGGCTGAGGCGCGCCTGCAATCCGGCCGCAAACAGCGCCAACGCGAACGGCGCCAGGCCGAGCATCACCTGCGCGCGCGCAAGCAGCGCCATGGCCGCCAGCGCCACCGCAGCACGGACAAGGCGGGCAAGCTCCGGATGGCTGTGCGTCTGCATATTCAACATCGTCCATTCCCCCTCTCGGTGCGAATTTTTTATGCCTGCCGGGGCGCGGACATGCCTGCGGAGGCATTTCGTTTCCATCTTTTCACGATTCGGTCACGTTTTCTTCGCTTCTCTTTCCCGCCGGAATGTGGTAAGATGTAGAAGTAAAATTCTGCCGTGCCGGACGCGGCGGCCAGAGAGGTGTTTTTTCTTGCAGGAAACAATGATCCAGATCATGAACGATTACGGGTATCTTGGCATTTTCTTCCTGATTTTCATAGAGAACGTATTTCCCCCCATCCCCTCGGAGGTCGTGCTGCTCTTTGGCGGCGCGATGACCGTGCTCGCCGGCCTGAACGCCCCCACCGTGGTGGTTGTGGCCACGCTCGGCTCCATCGCCGGGGCGATCGTTTTATACTTGCTGGGCCGCATCCTCAAGGCCGAGCGCCTGCGCCGCCTGTTCTCCGGCCGCTTTGGGCGCATCCTCCGCCTCAAGCCGGAAGACGTGGACAAAGCCACCGCCTGGTTTACCAGATATGAAAAGAAAGCCGTGCTGATCTGCCGTTGCGTGCCCATCGTGCGCAGCCTGATCTCCATCCCGGCGGGCATTGCGGAGATGAACGTGCCGCTGTTCCTTTTGCTGACCACGCTGGGCAGCGCCGTTTGGAACACGGTGCTGGTGTGCCTGGGTTCGTTCCTCGGCAACCAATGGGAGACGGCGTTGCCGTTCTTTGAAAAGTATTCCGACGTCATCCTGGTCATCGCCATCATCGCCGTGGTGGCGCTGGTGGTATGGTGGTTTGGCTTCCGCAACCGCAAAAAAAAGACGCGCGCGAAGGGGCGGCATTAAATGCTGCGCCTGCTGACCGGCCGCAACCGCACCCTGGGCGCGACGCTGAAGCGCGAAATCGCCGCCGCCCTGCAAACGGGCGAGGACGCGCTGCGCGTGGTGGTGCCCAAACAGCTCACGCTGGAGACGGAACTTGACCTGCTCGACGGCCTTCATCTGCAAGGCTCGTTCCGCTTGCGCGTTTTGAGCCCGGAGCGGCTGTGCGGCCTGATCTTTGACGACGCCGGCCGGCCCGAGGGCGCGCGCGTGGACGAGCGCGGCCGCGCCATGCTGATTTCCCGCGCCATGAAGGAACTGGAGGGCGGGTTGACCGTCTATCGCGGCGCGCAGGGGCGGCGCGGTTTTGTGGGCCGGGCGGCCAAGCAGGTGGAAATCTTCCGGCAGGCGGGCATGGGCCCCGAGGACGTGCTTGCCTGCGCCGAGGGGGAAACCGGCGCGCTCAGGCGCAAGCTGGAGGACGCCGCTGCCATCCTCGCCGCCTACGAACGCGCCCTGGAGGGGCGCTATGAGGACGGCGAGGGCGAGCTGACCCTGGCCGCGCTGAAAGCCGCGCAGGCCCCGTTTTTGCGTGGAGCGCGGCTGTGGTTTTATGGCTTTGACATGATGCCGCCGACGCTGCACGCTCTGATCGCGGCCGTAGCCGCGGCGGGAGAGGCGACGCTGCTTCTGCCGCTGGAGAGCGACGCGCGCGCCCGCGACGCCGACCTGTTTCGCCCCCTGCACGCCTCGGCGCGGCGGCTGGAGACGCAGGCGCGTGAGCGCAATGTGCGCGTATCCTGGGAAAAGGTGGAAAACACCGCCCAGGGCGCGGCGGAGCTGCGCTTCCTTTCCGACGAACTGTTCGCCACGCCCGCACAGGCGTGGCCGCAAAGGCCCAACCACATCCAGCTTTTTGAGGCGCGTTCCCCGCGCGAGGAGGCGCGCTTTGCGGCGGCGCTTACACGGCGGCTGGTGCGCACCCGCGGCTGGCGCTTCCGGGATGTGCGCGTGCTCGCGCCATCGCTGGACAGCTACCGCCAGCCCCTGCGCGAAGCCTTCGCCGCCTGCGGCGTGCCCCTGTTCCTAGCCGAAAGCCGGCCCTGCGCGCGCCATCCCCTGTGCGAATGCCTCTTGACGGCGCTGAACATGCTTTCGCGCGGGGCGCGCGATGAGGACTTGCACGCCTGTCTGGCTTCGGGCTGTCTGGATATAAGCCGGTGCGACGCCGACCGCCTGCGCAATTATGCCGTGTCCTGGGGCCTGCGCGCCAACGCCTTTTTCCATCCCCTGAAGCGTGGCCCCGCCGCGCTGGTAGAGGCTCTGGAGCCGGTGCGCGAAGCGGCCATGGCCCCCATAAGCTCCCTGCGGACCCGCCTGCGCGCGGCCAAAGACCTGCGCGGCCAGCTCGAGGCTGTATTTGCTTTTTTGACGGATATACGCGCCTACGACCGCAGTCTTGAACGCCAGAAGGCGCTGTGCGAAGCCGGGCTTTACGAGGCTGCGGGCGAGGAAGCGCAGGTGTGGAACCGCATCGTCGGCGCCCTGGATCAGATGGCGGAGCTGTTGGGCGAGAAAAAACTCCCCGTGCGCGAAATCGCCGAACGCCTGCTCGAATCGCTGGACGCGGCGGTGGTCAAGCCCCTGCCCCAGTCCGGCGACGCGGTATTGGCGCAGGACATGGGCAAATTGAGCATGCGCCCGGCCAAGGCCGTGCTGCTCATCGGCCAGGTGGAGCGCGCCACCGGGGTGCAGAACGCCCTGCTTTCCGACCGCCAAATCGAGGCCGTTTCCCTACGCGCGGAACGCTATATGGGGCTGACGCCCTCAGAAGCGGCGCGCACGCGGCTGTTTTACGCCAAGGCGGGTCTGGAAATGGCCACGAACTATGTGTGCGTAACCTATCCGCTGGCGGGCGCGGACGGCGCGGCGGAGCGCCCCGGCCCCCTTGTGGCGCAGCTGCGCCGCGTGTTCCCGGCCCTGCGGGCGCGTGGCGGCGTGGCGGGCGACGCGGGCGCTGAAGAAATGCTGCTCGAGGCCCCGGAAGCGGCCCTGCCGCGCGTGGCGGCGGCGCTTTCCGGGGAAATGGGCGAGGCGGAAAAACGGGCGCTGTTTGCCCTGGCGCGGCAGGAAAATATGCGGCCGCGGCTTTCCGCCCTGCGGGACGCTTTGGATATGCGCTCCGCGGCGCAACGGCTGCGCCCGGAAACCGCGCAGGCGCTCTACGGCGGCCTGCGCACGGCCAGCGTTTCCCGGCTGGAAGCGTTCGCCGCCTGCCCGTTTGCCCACTTTATGCGCTACGGCCTCAAGCCGGAGATTGTCGAGCCCTACGCGCTCACCACGCGCGACGAGGGCGTGTTTTTCCACGCCGCCATCCGCGGCTTCCTTTCCGAGATGATGGACGGCGGCACGCCCGACCCCGAGCGCGCCGAGGCGAGCATGGAACGCGTAGCCGACGCGCTGCTGATTCCCCTGCGCGACGGGCCGCTGGGCCAAAGCGCCCTCAGCCTTGCCGAGGAACGGCGGCTGCGGGGCGTGGCAAAGACGGCGGCGCGCCTGCTGGCGGAGCAGCTTGCCGACAGTGGCTTTCGCCCGGTGGGGCTGGAAGTGCGCTTCGGCCCTGACGACGGCGACGCTACCTTGCGCGTGGGCGCGGACGGGCGCTGCGCGCTGTATGGCTCCATCGACCGCGTCGATCTCTGGGAAGCGGACAGCCCCTATGTGCGGGTGATGGACTACAAGCGCGGTTCCAAGCCCTTCAGTCTTGCCGAAGCCTGGGCGGGCTTGCAGTTGCAGCTGCTTGTGTATCTGGCGGCGGCGGCGAAAAAGCGCGGCGCGCTGCCGGCGGGGGCATTTTACTTCCGCATGGACGAGGGCTACATACTCACCCCGGAAACCGACCCCCAGGCCGTGGCCGAACTGCGGCGCAAAAACTTGCGCATGGACGGCCCGGTGGTGGACGACGAGGGCGCGCGCGCCGCGCTTTCCGGCCATCCGGAGCAATTCTACAAAACCGGCGCGCCCCTTTCGCGTCCGGCAATGGAGCGCCTGCTTTCCCATGCGGTGGACATGGCCGGCGCGCATGTGGACGCCATCCGCGCGGGCGAGGCCGATCCCGCCCCGGTGAAGGTGGGCAAAAATTCGGCCTGCCGCTTCTGCGACTGGCGCGGGGCCTGCCTATTTGACGAAAGCACCGACCGGCGGCGCGTGCGCCGCGTGGACGCGGACAAGCGCGCCGTGCTCGAACGCCTGCTCGCCGGGGAGGAAAGCGGGAAATGACGGCAAAGCGCCCTGCGGGGCGCTGACGGCTTCCGGGCCCCGCCCAAAGGATAACGGGCAGGCAATGAATACGGCATCCAGACAAAGGAGGCACACATGCGGCCCATCGACGATATGCTGCGCGCCGCGCAGGGCAGAACGCGTTTCCACATGCCCGGCCACAAGGGGCGCATCCCCGCGATTCCCGCCGCCCTGGACATGACCGAGCTGGCGGAGACGGACGACCTCTACGCCCCGCAGGGCGGCATCGCCAAAGCCGAGCGCCTGCTTGCGCGCGCGGCGGGGGCCGGGGCATCCATCCTCGTGCCCGGCGGTTCCACGGCGGGCATACTGGCCATGTTTCTCGCCTTTGTGCCCCCCGGGGGGAAGGTGCTTATGCGCCGCGACGCGCATCACGCGGCCCAGTCCGCCTGCGTACTGGCGGACGCGGAACCGGTTCTTTTGCCGCCGGAGGCCGATATGTGCGCGGCGGCGCGGGAAATCCCCTGCGACGCCATCTACATCACGCGCCCGAACTTCTACGGCCGCGTGGAACCGCTGCCGCGCGCGAACGTGCCCGTGCTGGTGGACGCGGCGCACGGGGCGCACTTTTCCTGGTGGGAAAGCCCGCAAAACGCCATGCGCGCCGGGGCGGACTGCGCCGTGGAAAGCGCCCACAAGACGTTGGGGGCGCTCACCGGCGGTGCCTGGCTGCATGTGCGCGACGAAGGCATGGAAGGGCGGCTCCGGCGCATGCTGCGCATGGTATGCACCTCCAGCCCCTCTTTTTTGATCCTGCGCTCGCTGGACGACGCCCGCGCCTGGATGGACGAGCGCGGGCGCGAGGCGCTTCATCAGCTGACGCTTTGGTGCGACGAGGCCCGCGCGCGCCTTGACGGCATGGGCTTTGCCTGCCCCAGCCTGGGCGACCCCACGCGGCTCTATATCCGCACGGACGGTGTGGGGTTGAGCGGCTGGGAGGCGCTTGACCAGCTTCACAAATTGGGTGTGGATATGGAAATGGCCGACGCGCGCGGCGTGGTGGCCATCGGCACGGTATACGACCGTGCGGAGGATTTTGAGCGCCTTGTAAAAGCGTTTTCCCGCCTCAATCCCGGGGTGGGCGGCGTGCGGGATTTCCCCGCCCCGGCCTACGGCGAACGCGCCATGCCGCCCCGCCGGGCGGCGCTGGGCAAGACCCGCTTTGTGCCGCTTGAACAGGCGGCGGGAACCATTGCCGCGCGCGCGGTGGGCGCTTATCCGCCCGGCTGCGCCATTGCCGCCCCCGGCGAACGGTTGACGCGCGCCTGCGTGGATTTCCTGCTTTCCTCCCGCGAACTGGGGGCCACGCTTTTCGGCGCGGAGGGCGGCATGATTGAAGTGGTGTACGAAGGAGAGAACGGCGATGTATGACTATGTGCTCTTTGACCTGGATGGAACGCTGACGCGCTCGGGCGACGGCATCAAAAAGAGCGCCGCCTACGCCATCGCCCGCCTGGGCTATGCGCCCCTGAGCGACGCGCAGCTTGACAAGTTTGTCGGCCCGCCGCTTTTGGAAATGTTTATGACGCTGTGCGGCATGGACGAACCCACCGCGCTCAAGGCCGTGGGGTTCTATCGGGAGCGCTTTGAAAGCGTAGGCTGGCGCGAAAACGCCGTCTACCCCGGCATCGCCCCGCTTCTGCGCGCCCTGCGCGCGGCGGGCAAGTACGTGGCCATCGCCACGGCCAAGCCGGAATACTTCGCCGTGCGCATCGCCGAATACTTCGGCATGGCCCCGTATTTGAACGCCGTGACCGGCGCCTCCATGGCCGACCACCACGCCGACAAAGCCGCGCTCATCGCCCGCGCCTTGCCCGCGGGGGCGGACAAGCGCCGCGCCGTGATGGTGGGCGACCGCAAATTCGACGTGCTGGGCGCAAAGGCGGCGGGCGTGCATTCGCTGGCCGTGGGCTACGGCTATGGAAGCCGGGACGAGCTGGAAGCGTGCGCGCCGGATTTGTTCGCCGCGGACGTATCTTCTCTGTTTTCGCTGCTGGGCGTGGAGCGCCCCAGGGGCTGCTTTATCACCTTCGAGGGCACCGACGGTTGCGGCAAATCCACGCAGATGGCTTTGGCGGCGGACTGGCTCAGCGAGCGCGGCTGGGAACTTGTGCGCACGCGCGAACCCGGCGGCTGCCCCATCTCCGAGCGCATCCGCCAGATCGTGCTCTCCGACGCCAGCGACGCGGACGCGCGCGGCATGACCGACGAATGCGAGGCCCTGCTGTTTGCCGCCAGCCGCGCCCAGCACGTCCACGACGTAATCCTGCCGGCGCTGCGGGCGGGCAAGATTGTGCTTTGCGACCGTTTTTTGGATTCTTCCATCGTCTATCAGGGCTATGGGCGTGAACTTGGAGAGGATTTTATACGTCAAATAAATAAACCGGCACTAAGCGCCCGCCCTGATCTTACGCTTCTATATGAAATCGACGAAAGGGAGGCGCTCGGCCGCGCCACGCGCGACGGCCACGCCGACCGCATCGAGGCCGAGGGCGCGGCCTATCAGCGCCGCGTACAAAGCGCCTACGCCCGTCTGCGCGATCACGAACCGGAAAGGCTGCGCGGCGTAGACGCGACCGGCACGATTGAAGACGTGTTTGCAAGAACACAAAAGGCCCTTTCGGACTTCCTGGATACGAAGGAGTGAACCCCATGGCATACGAAAACAAATGTATGTACTGCTTCGAAGACCTCAACGGTCACGACGTGTGCCCGCACTGCGGGCGCGATTCGCGTGCCGCGGTGCCGCAGATACAGCTCCTGCCCGGCACCATGCTCCACAACGGCCGCTTCCTGGTCGGAAGGGCCATGGGGCAGGATGCCAGCGGCATCGTCTATATGGCCTACGATACCAAGCGCGAGGCGACGCTGCGCATCCGCGAATATCTGCCGCGCGACAGCGCCCGGCGCCTGAACGATGGCTCCGTGGCGCCCGTGGCCGGGGCTGAGGACGCCTTTGAAAAGGGCATGCAGCGCCTGAAGGCCAGTGTTGAGGCCGTGGAAGACCCCAAAAAGCGCCACTTCTATTTTGAGGAAAATGGCACCGCCTATATCGCCCAGCGCAAGTCCGCCTCGCACGCCTCGGCCTCCGGCGCCGGAGCTGGGGAGGAAAGCGAGGGCCGTTCCACGCGCCAGTGGGCGCTGATCATCGGCGGCGCGGCGGTGGCCGTGCTGGTGGTGGCTTTTGTGCTCATTCGTCTGCTTTCCAACGCCTTTGACACCACCACTACCCCCACATCCATGCCCACGCTGGCATCGGATTCGCTGTGGACGCCGGCGGTCACGCCCTCGCCCACGCCCTATGTGCAGACCACCTTCGCCCCCATCACCGATCCGGACCTTTCCTGGATGGATTATATCTCCGGAACGGATGAGAATCAGAACTACCAGAACCAGGCCGGAAACGTGCGCACGCCCACCCCGGCGCCCAACGCCACGCCGCGGCCTACCAGCCAGGTCATCAGCGGCAATTCCTCCAGAGAGGAAATCACCAGCCTGCAATGGCAGCTGATCGCCCTGGGTTGGCTGGACGCCTCGCAGCCCACCGGCGTGTATGACAGCGCCACCCGCCAGGCCGTGCGCGATTTCCAGACCTATATGAACGAAACCTACGCCATCGACCCCAAACTCACCGTGGATGGCATCGCCGGCCCGCAAACGCTGTATTGGCTGGATCAATCCTCCATCGCCGCCAAGCCCACGCAGAGTCCGGCTACGTTGCCGCCGGTGGTCACCGAAGCGCCGGAGGACGATTTCCTCATCGACGAAAACTCCTCCAGCAGCGACATCCGCCGCGTGCAGCAGTTGCTCATCACCCTGGGCCAGCTTCCGGCCGGTTCGGATGATGGCATCTACGGCGCAGCCACGCGCGGCGCAGTATGGGAGTTCCAGTCCTTTGTGAACAGCTATTACGGCCGCCAGGTGTTGGAAGTGACCGGCGAGGTGGATTCCGCCACGCGCGATTACCTGATTGTCTTTGCCGACTGGTGGGAGAGCACGCGTCCCACGGCCACAGCCACCGTCGCGCCCACCACCGCCGCGCCCACGCCCACAGCTACGGCCACGCTTGCGCCCACGGCTACGGCGGAAAGCGGCATCGGCCCGAATTCCTCCACGGAACGCATCCGTTACCTGCAAACCATGCTGCGCGATCTGGGCTTCCTGAATGGCGTGGACGGCGTTTACGGCTCGGCCACCTCCATCGCCGTGCGCGATTTCCAGGTGTGGGCCAACGAACAGCAGGGCTACAACGCCCTGACCGTCAGCGGCAACTGCGACGCGGCCACATTGAGTCTGCTTGAATACTACGTGGACCACCCGGTCACTCCCGCCCCCACCACCCAGGCGCCCACGCAGGCGCCGGCCACGACGCCGCCCGCTACGCAGCCCCCTGCCGGCGATGAGGACGACAACGTGCTCGTGGACGCAAACTCCGACCCCGAGTCCATCCGCTATATGCAGGAGCAGCTGGTCTATCTCGGCTACCTGGACAGCGCCGACGGCGTGTTCGGCTCCGCCACCACGCAGGCGATTATCAACTTCCAGCAGCAGGTGAACGCCGATCTGGGCTATGAGGCGCTCACGCCCAATGGCGTGTTCAACGCCCGCACCCAGAACTATCTGGAAGAATACGTCTATCGCGCCCAGCTCGCCACGCAGACGCCCACAGCCGCGCCCACGCCCACTCCGGGCGCGGTGGGCGAGCCGCAAATCACCTTTGAGGGCGCGTCCGGTGAAAGCGAAGGCATCATCCTTACCCAGGGCGACCTTGGCGTACGCTGGACGGCGGAGGGCGCGGCCGAATACCACATCCTCTTCACCGATGAAAGCGGCGCGACCGTTTATGAGCACACCTACGCTGGCGACAGCACCGGTATGACCATCCCCGCCAACATACTCACCACCAACATGGTGTACGAACTTTCCGTCACCGCCGTGCCCGCGGGTGGCGGCGAGGGTTCCACGGCGTTGGCCTGGGTGATGCTGGTGCGTGCGCAGGCCACGGAAACGCCCATCTCCGCGCCCCAGATCGGCGCGTCGGCCCCGGGCTATGACGATGGCGGCGTGTACGTCTTTGACACCACGGCGGCCTTCTCCTGGTCCGTCGACGGCGAAGTGGGCGGCTATACCGTGACGCTTTACGACGCGCAGGGCGGCGTAATCAACACCGGCTCTGTCTCCGGCAATTCCCTCGATCTGTCCGGCTTCAGCCTCACCCCGGGCATGGATTATACTCTCGAGGTTGTCGCCCATCCCGCTTCCGGCGGCGAGGATACGGC
>DSTMC04003__coassemble_1130_pt1 | contig 22286 bp, 24 predicted proteins | sample DSTMC04003__metabat2_low_PE_048 | metagenome-assembled genome bin DSTMC04003
AGATGGTGGAAATTTGATTATTGAGGACGATGCGTTGGAGGATTTTCTTGCAAAAGACCCAAATGCGAAAAAATTCATTCGCCCTCTGGTGGGCGCGTCTGAATATATTAAAGGCAACAAACGTTGGTGTCTTTGGCTTGTAGGAGCTTCGCCTGAAGAATTAAAAAAGTGCCCACTGATCATGGAACGGGTCAAGAAATGTAAAGAAGTGAGAGAAAACAGCATTGCCGCCGGAATCCGGAAATTTGCCTCGACTCCTACTTTGTTTGCACAGCGAACACAGCCCACAGACAAAGATTTTATAATAGTTCCTCGCGTATCATCTCAAGCAAGACGATATGTTCCGATGGGATTTATCAAAGCAGGAACTATTGTAACAGACAGGGTACAAATCATTCCTGATGCTTCATTGTATGATTTTGGTATCATCATTTCAAATGTACATATGGCATGGATGCGTACTACCTGTATGAGATTGAAGAGCGATTACAGCTATTCAAAAGATATTGTCTATAATAACTTTCCGTGGCCTATACCCACGGATGAGCAAAAAACCAGAATTGAACAAACGGCACGTGAGATTTTGACTGCCCGTGCCCTCTATCCTAATAGCAACCTCGCAGTGCTCTATGATGATGTATTGATGCCTCCCGAACTGCGCAAAGCCCACCAAGATAACGACCGCGCTGTCATGCGGGCATATGGCTTTGATATCAAAACCACGACGGAAAGCTCCTGCGTTGCTGAATTGATGAAGCTGTATCAATCCATGACAAACGCAAAGTAACCATCGGCGGCAGGCGCGATGTACGCCTGCCGCCAGAGTTTTGCTCAATAGACCACTACAATTGTGCCCTCATCGCAGTTTTCATAAATCCACTTCGCGTCCTCCACTTGCAGGCGCACGCAACCATGGGAAGCCTTGCTGCCCAGGGCATACACCGAACCATAGCGCAGCGTGCTGGTATCCGGCGCGTCATAAAGCACGGAATGGAACCAGATATCGCCGGTGATGCGGAAGGAATACTGCGCCCAGCACTCAAACTTCTGGAAGTATTGCCAGCGGTTGAGCGGCTCCGTCGTGGTGGTATAGATGCCCGGAGGCGTGCTATTGCCCAAACCTGTGGAGCAGATAAACGTCCGATCCAGCTCGTATTCGCCAAAGGTATTGAGACCGTAGACATAGACGCGCTGATCATCAATGCTTACCTTGAGCTTATATTTGGTATTTTTGCCCATGGCATTTGCGGAAAAGAGCGCGCGCTGCGTCTCCTCATCGGCCACGCCCGTTTCCTCCAGGCGGTTGTTGGCCTGGAATTCGCGGATGGCCGCCTCAGTCTTGGAACCGACCTCGCCGTCAATAATTGATTCGGAGATATAGTACAGCGTATAAAGCCGGCGCTGCACGCGCAGGATCTCCGCCTCGGAAGCGCCGGAGGTCACATCCTCGCGGTACACAAAGAAATCCTCGTCGGCCAGCAAATCCTGCGCCGCCGCCGTCACGCCGTCGTACATGGCAAAGTGCTCGGCGTAGGGGCTACCGTTTTCGCTGAGGTAGTTGTAAAAACGTTCCAACGCTTCTTCCGTATCCGAGCCGTATTTGCCGTCCGGCTCCGCCGCCAGCATACCGTATTGCGCCAGCGCCGCCTGCACGGCCTCTACCGCCGCGCCCGTATCGCCCGCGTAGATATCGTGCGCCACAAAGCGCTCGGACGCAGGCGCGGACGTGGAAAACAGCGCGTCAATGGTCTGCTTGTCCACCGTGCCGGTGACATTGAGGCCCGCGGCGCTCTGAAACGCCCGCACCACATCCTCGGTATAATCGTCAAATGCGCTGTCAGGCGTATCATCCAGATAGCCAAGGGCACGCAGGCGGCGCTCTACGCGGCGCACCTCGGAATCTTCAACGCCAAGACTCAAATCCTTCAGGTATGTAGAACGCGCCTCGTCAAAGAGATATTCTTGCGTCACCGGCGTCGCCTCGCCCGTGGAGGCGACGCGCGACACGCCCTGAGCAATGAGATGCTCTTGAAAGGCTGCTACCGCGTTTTCAGTATTTTTGCCATACTTTCCATCGGCATCATCATCCAGAAAGCCGAGCAAGATGAGCCTTTCTTGCAAAAGCTGGACAGCCTCGCCCTCGTCGTCGCGTTCAAGCCCTTCTCGAAGCTGCCGCGCCTGCGTAGAGTAGATGGCTTCCAATGTCGCCTCATCCACAATGCCTGTGCTTGTAAGGCCGTTTAATTCCTGAAATAAGCTGACAGCAGTGGTGGTCTGCCGGCCGTAAATGCCGTCTACAGAACCGGTCAAATAGCCAAGATCGGCAAGACGCTGTTGAAAGCGCTCCACCTCGTCTCCCCTAGCCCCTTCCGCGTATTCCTCCGCAATGCCAGGGATACAAACCAGCGCCAGAAGAAGCGCCAGAAAAAGCGACATTGCTCGCCGCAAATTGATCACCTCATATCATGCTGGCGCTTATTATACAGAAAAAATATGGCGGTGCTATTGCTTTTGTGTATCACTTTGGACAATACTTCGTTGGATTCCATGGCGTTTCCACGCATAGAAAAGCGGCCGCCTTTCGACGGCCGTCTTTTGTGGGAAAACCGGGTCAGTCCTTCGCGTCGAACACTGCCGACACATCCCGGAGACGCTCAATGATCGGCAAATGCTGTGGACAATGGCTCTCACACTGGCCGCAGGCAATGCAGTCCCCAGCCCGGCCGTGGCCTTGCGCCACCAGGTTGTTGTAATACACCGTATGCGAGGGCATGAGGCGGAAGCGGCTCTGGTCGTTGAACAGCGCGAAGTCCTTGGGAATGGGGATATGCTTCGGGCAGCCGTCCACGCAGTAGGCGCAACCGGTGCAGGCGATGGCGATGGAATCGTTCATGATCTTCGCCACGCGCCCGACGGCCTCCTGTTCGGCAGCGGAAAGGGGCTGGAAATCCGCCATAAAGCCCGTGTTTTCCTCGAGTTGTTCGGGGTTACTCATGCCGCTGAGTACCATCATCACGCCCTCCAGCGAGGCGGCGTAGCGCACCGCCCAGGAGGCGGGGCTGTGGCCGCTTGCGCACGCTTCAAAGATGGCCTCTGCCGCCTCGGGCACGCGCGCCAGCGAGCCGCCCTTGACCGGCTCCATGACGATGACCGGCTTGCCGTGGGCGCGCGCCACCTCGTAGCAGCGGCGGGACTGGATGGTGGCGTTTTCCCAGTCCGCATAGTTGATTTGCAACTGCACAAACTCCATATCCGGATATTCGGTGAGTATGCGCTCCAGCAGCTCGGGCGTATCGTGGAAGGAAAAGCCCACATGCCGGGCGCGGCCCTCGCGCTTCATTTTCATGAGGAACTCAAAACCGCCCCAGCGGGCGCTTTCGGCAAAGGTCTTTGCGCCCAGGTTGTGCAGAAGGTAATAGTCGAAATACTCCACGCCACACTTTTCGAGCTGCTCGGCAAAAATGCGCGGGTAATCCTCCGGCCCCTTGACCAGGAACGCGGGCATCTTGTCTGCCAGCAAAAACGAATCGCGGGGGTGGCGCTCCACCAGGGCGCGCCGGGCTGTAATCTCGCTCATGCCCTGATGATAGGCGTAGGCGGTGTCAAAATAGGTAAAGCCCCGCTCCAGAAAGCGGTCTACCATGGATTTTACCGTTTCCAGGTCGATACTCTTGGGATCGTCCGCATCAAGAAGCGGCAGGCGCATCAGGCCAAAGCCGAGTTTTTTCATGGGAAACCCTCCTGTCCTTTACAAATCGCTTATGGCTTCAGTGTACAAAACACCGGGGCCGCTGTCAAGTTAACAGGATATAACAGCGGGCGTTTTTATATAACCCGATATCCTGCCCGCTTCAACGCCTCCAGTGCCTGGGGATAATCGTCCGCTTTGGTGAGAATGTAGTCCGTGTTATATGTAGATACGGCGAAAATGCCGACGCCGCTTTGCGCCAACACCGCCGAGAGCTTGGCCAGCACGCCTACGAGGGAAAAATCCAGCATGCCTTCAATGCGAAAGCCGCGCCAGCCGTCGCTTCGCACCAGGGCGGAGGGCGGCACGTCCGCCTCTCCGCACACCAGCGAAATCTCCTCGTCCGTCCGGGCCATGAACCAACAGCCGTTCAGTTCCTTCAAGCCGGAAAAGTCCGCCAGTTTGCAGATGGAAAAGCGTTGCGCAAGCGCCTTGATCTCCATATTTCTTTCTCCTTTAAAACCACTTCGGCGCGTCCCCGGCAAAGTGCGGCGCATCCCCACCGGCATAGGGATCATAGCGGTTCAGGTTGCAGCCGAACTCCTGCAAAAAGCAGATTTGCCCCATCTCGCTCCAGCGCACGAGGGTCATGCCGTCGAATTCCTCCATACGGCCGTCATCCATGGCGTTGCGGAAATACCATTGGGCCACGGTCTGGTCTTCTTTATGGAAAAAGCCGCGAATGTCCCAGGCCAGAACGCTGCCGCGCGTGTTCCACTCCGCAAACCAGTGGCGGATCTTCTCAACGCCCCGATACTCCGGCCCCCAACTTTCGATGTATACCGCGTCCTGGGAAAACAACTCTTCAATGCCCGTATCCTTTTTTTGCAGCCACATGTCAAACCAACGGCGGATGCTTTCTTCACGCCTGTCCATGCCTTTCCTCCATGGAAAAGCCGCATGACCAAAGCCATGCGGCAAATTTTTGTCCGTCAGAAGTTTTCCGGGTAGAGCTCGATCTCCGCTTCAGACAACCACTGTTCGACCGTTGCATTGTAGTATTCCGAACGGAGGCTTTCCTCCACATTCGCGCGCATGGTCTCATCGGTAAGGAAGGTTTCATAATCCACCGCCCCGGGCGTGACGTCGCCCTCATAGCGCAGGATATACACGCCTTCAGCGCACTCGATGGGTTCGGAAATATCGCCCGGCTCGTTCAGGGCCATGGCCGCGGCCACGAAATCCGGGTCGAGCTGCTGGCTGCCGACGCTGACGTAATAGCCGTCCTCTCTCCCCGCGCCGGAAGCCATGTAGGGATCGGCGCCGTATTCGTCGATGAGCAGGTTAAAATCGTCGCCCGCCGCAATGCGGCCCTGTACCTCAGCCACAATGTCGTCCAGCGAGCGGTAAATCGTTTCGATTTCCGCCAGGGCGGCGCTGATGGTCGCCTGATCGCCCGTTTCCTCAATCTGGGCGTTCAGCTCCGCCATGCGCGCTGCGTTTTCATCGCTGAAGGCGATCAGCACGCGCTTGACGCGGCGGTAGCCCTCCGGGTTCCAGAAAACGGTTTCGCCATTGAGACGGTCGGTCTCGTAGCTCTGCGGGTCGGCGGTATAGGTAAGTTCAGCGGTGGCGCAGGCCTCGTCATAGTAGGCGCGCAACTGCTCGTCAGTAACGGCAAAGTCCGCCGTCACGGCCTCGTAGAGCCGGTCGCGCCAACCCTGCGAAGTCAGGCTTTCCATCAGGCTTTCCAGCGTGGTGCCTTCCCCGGCAAGGAATTCCTCCACTGCCGCGCGGTTCTCCTCGTCGCTGAGGGCGGGATCAGCTTGAAATGCCAGATAGTACTCGATCATTTCATTGAGGCTTTCCTCCGCACGCTGGCGAATTTCCGCTTCTTCCTCAGCGCTGGGTTCGTACACGCCCATCTCCTGCGCCTTGAGGACGAGAATCGCGTCTTCGGTGAGGTTGTTGAGCACCTCATTTTTGATGACGTCCTCGTAATCGTCTGGATTCATACCCAGTTGCTCGTAATAGTAAGCCAGGTAGTCGTATTCAGCCTTTGCCTCGCTGACGGTGATCACGCCGCCGTTGAAACGCGCGGCGAGCAGGCGGGCGCTCTCCTCCTGCGACAGAAGTTCGCGCAGCTCGGCATTTTCCGCCTCCAGCTCGGCAATGCGCGCCTCCAGCTCGGCAACCTGGCCGCTTTCCCCCAGCGCCGGGACCGTCAGCAATATAAGCGCCATTCCCAGCGCAATAATTCTTTTCAGCATCGCGTATCCTCCCGTTGGCTGTTTGCATTGATTATAGCACATCTTGCCGCGCTGTGCGCCTTTGCCATCAAAACGCCCAGTTTTTTCTGCAAATGGCGCACTGGAATGGAATTTACGGGGTGTTTTGGTTGGGTTTGGGCAGTTCCTTGAATCCCTCGCCCAGCGCCTCGTGGACATTGTGGGCAATGACAAAGGCGCGCGGGTCTACGGAAAAGACGATCGTGCGCAGCCGCACAGCCTCCATGCGGCTGACTACACACAGGAGCATCGTGCGCCCCTCGCCGCTGTACATGCCCTTTGCGTCCAGAGCGGTCACGCCGCGGTCGAGTTCCTGCATGATGCGCGCGGCAATCTCGTCGCCATGGGTGGTAATGATAAAGTGCGAACGCGCCAGGCCCGGGCCTTCCAACACCTGGTCCATGACCACATTCATCACAAACGCGCTGATGAGGGCGTACATCGCCGCCGAAGCGTCAAATACAAACCCCGAGACAACCACCACTGTGGCATCCACCGTAAAAAGGCAGACGCTGACCTTCAGCGCCGGAAAGCGCCGGTGCAAAAGCGCGGCCAGCATATCCGAGCCGCCGGTGGTAGCATGGCCGCGCAGCACCAGTCCAAATCCCGCGCCGCACAGCACACCGCCGAAAATGGCCGCGAGCAGTATATCGTCGGTCATCGCCGGCACCGGCAGGTAGTCCAACAGCAGGGAAAGGCCGACCGAACCAGCCAGCGAACGCAATCCAAACCCCAGCCCCATCGAGCGCAGAGACAGCAAAAACAAAGGCACATTGAGGATCAGGTTCACCATACCCACGCCCACCGCCGGGGCAAGGTGATTGACGATCTGGCCGATGCCCGTAAAGCCGCCGGGCGCCACATTGTTGGGAATCAGGTATAGACGGTACCCCAGCGTTGCCAGCAAAAGCCCAGCGATGATCAGCAGGACATTGAGCGCCTCCGCGCGTATATCGCGCCGCATAAAACTCCTCCTTCTCCTGTATGCAGTATAGCCATTTTTGCGCGCAAACCGCTTTTCGTCAAGCGGCATAAGATAAAAATGACCGGTAAAACGGCCTTTGATCTCTGCGACACGCGCGCGTGTCGGGAAAGGATGTTCCCTTATGCATAACAGACCGCCCCTTTACCCGGGCGCCTGCGCACCGGATGAACCGATGGTACGTATGCCCCTGTTCTCCCAGAAGCCCTGCGGGTGCAGGCCACCCAAGCCCTGCGAACCGCCGCGCCCGCCCCGTCCCTGCGGGTGCGGCCCGGCCTGCCCGCCGCCCTGTCCGCCCTCCTGCGCGCCGCACGGCGTGCCCGCCGCGCCGCCCGTGTGCGTGGTCAACCCATTCAACCCCTGCGAACGGGCTACGGTGCAGCTTTCCATTGACGAATGCGGCAACCTGATCGTCTGCCTGAAGCGTTAGCCATGGCCAGGAATCCCCTCTGAGGAACGGCGCGGAACCGGCATGCAAAACAACAGGGCAAGGCGCAAACCCGTTGCCTCAAACCAAGGCGCTTTTCTGAAGGAAAACCAGCTGCGAACGCGGCCGCTTTGCGCCAGGCCAACGCATTGACAAAAGACGCCGCGTTGCCCCAAGCGAACCAGTCGTTGGCGGGAATTTCCGAAACCGCGCCAAGCCAAGGAAGCCCGGCGGCGGGAGTTTTTCTTCCGCCGCCATTTCCCGAGGTGTTTGCCAAAAAATACCATGACGCATAAAACGCCCCTCCGCGAAGCATACTGACAATGCAAACGCCCGGAAAAGTTTCCGGGCCGTCCGCGCCGGCGAACTCTTTGCGAAGGGGTGTTTTTTCAATGTCGATGATGGAATGCGCCATGTGCCACCGCGTCGCGGATGCGCGCTCTCTGCGCGGCTGCCCGGTGTGCGGGGCTATGCTGTGCGACGACTGCGCGGAGCGCGAACAGGGCCTGTGCCCCGACTGCGCCGCCGCCGGCCGCAACGAATGACCGCCATCCCGCGCATCTGTGCCATCCGGCCTTAACCGGGAGGCGCGGACGCTTCACGGGCGCGCGGCGACAAATCCATAAACCAGGTATACTCGCCCTTCCAGCCGAGTTTCACCGTGCCCAGCGCACCATTGCGCTGCTTGGCCACGATGATCTCGGCGATATTTTTTTCAGCGGTTTCCGGCTCGTAGTAGTCCTCGCGGTGAATAAACATCACCACGTCCGCGTCCTGCTCGATGGCGCCGGATTCGCGGATGTCGGAAAGCATCGGCCGGTGGTTGGCGCGGCCCGTGGGCGCGCGGGAGAGCTGGGAAAGCGCAATGACCGGCACGCCCAGTTCCGTGGCCAGGCCCTTGAGCGAGCGGGAAATGGCCGAAACCTCCTCCTGACGGCTTCCAAAGCGGCCGGAGGCGGTCATGAGCTGTATATAGTCGATCATAATCAGATCCAGCCCCTGTTCAAGCTGGAGCCTGCGCGCCTTGGAACGTACCTCGGCCACGGTTACGCCCGAAGATGCGTCCACAAACATGCCGCTGGGGCCAATGCCAATCATCGCCTCGGAGAGCTTGCCCCATTCGTCGTCGGAAATCTGGCCGCGGCGCACGCGCTGCATATCCACCTTCGCCTCGGTGCAAAGCATGCGCATGGCGAGCTGCTCGGCGGGCATTTCCAGCGAGAACACCGCCGTCTTTTTCCCGGCGCGGATAGCCGCGTTTTCGACGATGTTCATGCCGAAGCTGGTCTTGCCCATGGAAGGCCGCGCGGCGATGAGCACCAGCTCGCCCCCGTGCAGGCCGGTGAGCAGGTCGTCCAGCTCCGTATAGCCGGTGGGCACGCCTTCAATGCGGCCGTGGTTTTTCACCAGCTCTTCAATCTTTTCAAAGGTGGCAAGCAGCACCGGCTGGATGGGCTGGAGCTGCTCGCCGCCCTTGCGCATGGTGATATCGTAAATGGCGCGCTCTGCTTCTTCGAGGATCTCGCGCGTTTCACGCTCGCCGTCATAGCTGGCGTTGAGGATGCTCTCGGCAGCGCGGATGAGCTTGCGCAGGGTGGATTTTTCATCCACAATGCGTATGTAGGCGCGCACATTCGACGCCGACGGCACCGCGCGCGCCAGTTCAATCAGGTATTGCGCGCCGCCCACCGCCTCCAGCTTGCCCCGGCGGGCAAGCTCGGCATCCAGCGTCACCAAGTCGATGGCGCGGCCGGATTCCGACAGCGTGCGCATGGCGGAAAAGACCTCGCGGTTGGCAGGGTCGTAAAAATCGTCGTCTGTCAGCGATTCCATGGCCAACAGCGCCGCTTCATTAGAGCGCAGCATCGCCCCCAACACCGACCGTTCGGATTCGGGATGGTTGGGCACGGTGCGCGCCTCATGGGTAAACTGCTCCATGCTACTTGCTCTCAACCGTCACATTGACCAGCATGCGCGCGCTCACTCCGGCAGTCAGGCGCACGGTGCACAGCACCTGCCCGGCGGTCTTGACCGGCTCCTCCAGCTCGATGCGGCGCTTGTCAACCTCCACGCCATGCTGGGCCTTGAGCGCCTGGGCAATCTGCTCGTTGGTGATCGCGCCGTAGAGCTTGCCGCCCTCGCCGCCGCGCGCTGTGAGCTTGATGACCTTGCCCTTGAGGGCGCGCGCGGTTTCCTCGGCCTCGGCCAAACGCACGGCTTCGCGGTGTTTCTCCGCCTTGCGCGCGCTTTCTACGGCGTTTAGCGCCTCAGCCGTGGCCTCGCGCGCCAGCTTGCGCGGCAGGAGAAAATTGCGCGCGTAGCCGTCGGACACTTCCACAATCTGATCCTTCTTGCCCGTTCCCTTTACGTCTTGAAGCAGGATCACCTTCATAACCGTTTCTCCTCCTTGTCATACTGCGTATGTTTCAAGAATACATAGCGTATATTTTCGTTCCGGCACGGTTTGGCGGAGAGAGGCGCAAAGCGCTGCCCATGCGGAAAGGACGCCCGTTGGCGTTCGTTTTCCAAACGGGAGCCGCATCAGTTGCCCGCGCCGGCGTCGCCATCGTCGTGGTCGTCGGGGAATTCATCCCCGTCGCCGCGTTCCCTGCGGCGGTGTTCCAGATAGCGCGTCACTGCGCCATGCGTGGGGCCGAACAGCGCCGAAACCATGCCGTAATACACCATCAACTCGCTCAGCGGCGCGACCAGCAGCAAAACCACAATCAAAAACGCCCGCGCCCCTGGCCGAACGCCCATCGCGCCCAAACGCCGCTCCAGCGAGCCGACAGCCTGCACGCGGAAGGCCAGCGCCGCAAGCATTTGCACGGCCACGCACACGCTCTGCGCCTGCGAAACCGGGGAAAGGGCAGATACAATCAACGCCGCCACAAAGGAAACCGCCGCGCAGACGGCCAGGGAACCGGACAGATGCCATCCGGAAAGCGGCATCCAGCGGCCCTTTTCCAGCCTTCCTTCGCGGTCGAGGCAGCGCATCGGCCAGGCGGCGCACAAAAGCGCCGTGAGCGCCGCCGAGGAAAGCAGCATGCCCGTCATATACAGCGCCAACGTATTGCGCACCATCTCCGTCAGCGAGGCGATGCCGCGCGCACGCTCGGTGGGATCCATGAACCCAAGGTTATAGGTGAGAAAGTTGAGCGCCGCCGGCGTTTCCCCACCATAAATGAGCGATAAAAACACATCTTGCATGCCTGAAGGCATGGATTCAATCTGACCGCGTAACAGATTGGCGATGTAGTCGGCCAGGTTCGTGCCCGCCGCCCAGCGCGCCGCGGCCACCGACAGCGCCGCGCAAAGCATCCAAATCGGGATGCTCAGGCGCAGCACATCCGCCAGAGAACGCCCGCCCTGCACCAGCCATAGCGTCGCCAGCAGCGGCGCCACCAGCAGAAGCAGCACAACCGCGGCCAACGCCGGCCCGAAAAAAGCATAGGCCGCGCCGGTTTGCGCGAGGCAGGAAACAACCGCCGGCCATACGCCCGCAAAAGCGTAGAGCCGCGCCGTCAATACCGGCGCCAGGAATAAAAGCGAGGCGAACGCGAGCATATATGGCGAGAGCGCGCCCAGCGCCAGGCCCAACAACACGCCTCCAATCAGCCTGCCGCGCGTGCGGCCCGGCGCTTTCATTTCAGCCAAAGGTCTTCCTCCGCATTTTTTCTGCCCGCAGGCTTGCGCCCGTGGCAGGATTCATTATAACACGAAACGCGCGCGGCGTAAAGGCAACGCTTATAAATCAGGCTCACCCGACGGACGAATCCTGCGCCAAGCACGCAGCCTCCCGGCGGCAAATCAGGGCTTTACAGGCGGCGCGCGGCGTAAAGGGCGCCGCAGCGCCGCCTGTAAAGCCTTTGCTATGCAAAAAATGCAAAAACCGCCCACAAAGGGCGGTTGAAGGCTGAACAGCAGCTTACACCTGCGGCTCGGCGTCGTTTTCTACGGGCGCGTCCTCGACGCTGCGGATCGCCCAGCGCGCCATGACCATCTGATTCTTGGCGGAACCGACGGCCAAGGTGACGGTATCGTCCTTAATGGAAACGATGGTGCCATAAATGCCGCCGATGGTGCAAATACGGTCGCCCGCTTTGAGGGCATTGAGCATTTCCTTGACCTTCTTGTCCTTCTTGCGCTGCGGGCGGATGAGGAGGAAGTAGAAGATCGCCACCATCACCACCAACATGATGATGGTACTGATCATGCCGCCGCTCTGCGCCGCCGCGTCGGTCGTGGTCGCCGTACCGGCCGTTTCCGCGAAGGCCGTGAGAAGATTGTTCCAGTTCAACATGTTCAGACCCCTTTGCAATTCTGATAATATAAATGCCTGAAAGACATTATATCCCAATTTGGAGACAAATACAACTTTTTATCTTCAATTTAGTGTGTCGGGATTGTAAAAGTTTCCTGATGGTTTGAAAGATGGGGCTATATGAGCCGGATCCTGGGAACCCATAGCATTTCCGCAAGCCACACTGGCTGGCGGAAACGAAGCCGGCGCACAAGAGCGGCGCCTGCCGCAGACACCCGGACAGCCGCGCTCTACCAGTTATCCCGGCCATGGCGGGCGTAGAATGCCTCCGCCCAGTCGCGCAGGGCATCCTGCTCGATGGCCGCGCGCATCTCCTCCATCATGCGGGTGAGGAAGCGCAGGTTGTGGATGGAAGCCAGCCGCAAACCGAGGATTTCCCCCGCCTTGAACAAATGGCGGATATAGGCGCGGGAAAAATTCCGGCAGGCGTAGCAGTCGCAATCCTTGTCGATGGGGTCAAAATCCTCGGCGTAGCGGGCATTTTTGACCACCAGGCGGCCGTCGTGGGTAAAGACGGTGCCGTTGCGGGCCACGCGGGTAGCCAGCACGCAATCGAACATATCCACGCCGCGCAACACGCCCTCGATCAGACAGTCCGGCGAGCCGACGCCCATCAGGTAGCGCGGCTTGCTTTGCGGCAGCACGGGGTTGATGGCCTCGAGCATTTCGTACATGACTTCCTTGGGTTCGCCCACACTCAGGCCTCCGATGCCCAGGCCCGGCAGGTCGAGCGAGGCCATCTGCCGCGCGCACTCCACGCGCAAATCGCGGTAGAACGCGCCCTGCACAATGCCAAAGAGCGCCTGGTCGTCGCGCGTCTTGGCCGCCATGCAGCGCTCCAGCCAGCGCAGCGTGCGCTTCATGGCCTCCTGCGCGCGCGGGTAATCGCAGGGATAGGGCGAGCACTCGTCAAACTGCATGATAATATCCGCCCCCAGCTTTTCCTGGATGGCGATGGAGGTTTCCGGGGCGAAAAAATGGCGGCTGCCATCCAGATGCGAGCGGAACTCCACGCCTTCCTCGCGCAATTTGCGCAAATCCGCCAGCGAAAACACCTGAAAGCCGCCGCTATCGGTGAGGATGGGCTTGTCCCAGTGCATAAAGCCATGCAGGCCGCCGGCCCGGGCGACCAGGTCCTCGCCCGGGCGCAGGTGCAGATGGTAGGTGTTGGAAAGGATGATCTGCGCGCCGATCTCTTTAAGCTCGTCGGGCGACATGGTCTTGACCGTGGCCTGCGTGCCCACAGGCATGAACACCGGCGTTTCAATCACGCCATGCGGCGTATGCAGCCGGCCACGGCGCGCGCCGGTCTGGGCGCAAACGTGCAAAAGCTCGAATTCAAAGGGTTTGTTCAAGGATGCTTCCTCCAATGTGCTATTTCCTTTTCATGGCAGACACAAAAAAACGGCGACCATGCGCTCTGGTCGCCGGAAACAGGCTCAAAATCAGGCCGCGCGGCGGCGCAATAGTTTTGCCGAAAGCGCGACAACGGCCACGGCCAGCACCGCAAACGCTACGCCCACTGGAAGGGAATCATCGCCCGATTTGGGCACCGTATCGTCGATCACGCGCGCGGCGATATCCATGCTCAACAGCATACTCCCATCCGCGTCAAAGGCGTCGAGGCGGTATACGCCCGCATCCTCCACGGAGGCATTGACGATATTATAAACGCGCTGGTTGGCGCCCTCGATGGGCGCATCGTTGAAATACCACTGGTAAGAGGCTGGCGACACGCCTTCGATGTTGACTTCCATCGAAAGATCCTCCCCCGCGTCCACCACCGCGTCCTGTGTCATATGAGACACGCGCATGGTGACCGTTGTGGAAATAACGCCCTCCGCGCAAGCGCAGCCAAAGAGCAGCGCAAGCGCCAGCAACAAAGCCACGCAGATCGTCCTTCTTTTCACGAACGTCTACCCCTTCCGCAAATGCCTGCGGCATTCGCATTCTAGCCTATATTCTATATCAGAATACGGCAAATTTCAACTGTTTTGCATCATTGTGCACAGTTTCGGAAAAAAATCGAAATTTTTTCATAATTATCTCCATACTATCGTAATAAAAGGCAATTAAAATGCAATATATATGTGGCAACTTCCGACATCGCTTTACAGGCCGCGACGGGAAATGCTATAATTCGAGAATCAACCTGAATTGCGGAGGTTTCCATGGGCGGAATTTTGCTGCTGTTTGGCTTTGAGATATGCGGTTATGTATTGGCGGACGCGCTGTTCAAGCGGCGCGACGGCCTGGTGCGGCTGTGGCTGGGGCTGACAGCCGGGCTGTTGATGATGATGTGGCTGCCGTCGCTGTTCGCCTATGCGCTGCGCTTCACGGCGGCGGCGCAGTATGCGGCGCTGGGACTGGCAGCGGCGCTGGCGGCGCTTTCGCGCCTGTTCCTCACGGAAAAGCCCGATCCTCTGAAGCTGGAGGGCGAAAGACAGCCTTTCTGTGGCGACATGCCTGCCTGGTTGCCGTTGGCGCTGGTTGTGCCTCTGTTGATGCTTTCGGTCTATCTGCAATACACGCATACGCTGCGCGAGGTGGACGGCGCTTTGCACGTGGGCCAATCCACCTACGGCGATCTCTGCCTGCATCTGGGCATCGCCACGGGCTTGCAGGGCAGCGCTTACCCGCCGGATTACACGCTGATTCAGGATGTGTTGCTGGGCTATCCCTTCCTGATGGACGCCCTTTCGGCTTCGATGATAAGCCTGGGCACGGGTTTGGCGGCCTCGTTTGTCATTCCCGGCAGCCTGATGATGGGCCTGGTATTCCTTGGGTTTGTCATCCTTGCCTGGGAGCTGACGCATTCACGTGCGGCGGTGGTCGTGTCCTACCTGCTGATGTTTTTGAACGGCGGCCTTGGATTCTTCTATGTGCTCGACGGCGTATGGCAGGACCCGACGCTTTTCCAGAATGTGTTCACCGGCTATTACGCCGCCCCCGCCAACATGGTGGAAAACAACATCCGCTGGGTAAACGTCATTTGCGATATGATGATCCCCCAGCGCACGCTGCTGGCGGGCTGGACGATGGTCGTCCCCGCCCTGTATCTATTGTCGTTGGCACTGCGCGAGGGCAACAGGCGGCTGTATATCATCCTTGGTGTGTTGGCCGGGGCAATGCCGATGATCCACACGCATTCGTTCTTCGCGCTGGCGCTGATTTCGGCGGGCTGTCTTTTGTGGACGCTGCTGCACGCTGAAGACCGCAAAAAAGTGCTCATTGATTACGCCCTCTACGCGGGCATCGCGGCGGCGCTGGCCCTGCCCCAGGTTTTAACCTGGTCCATTCCGCAGACGGTGGGCGGCAGCGCCACCACCGGTTCGCTCTCGTTGCGCTTTAACTGGGTCAATTACGACACCGCCACCGGCCGTCTCATCGACGGGTACTTCTGGTTCTGGATCAAGAATGTCGGTCCGGTGTATCTGCTGATGGTGCCGGCGGCGCTGCTGTGCAAGGGGCGCGGGCGCGCGTTGTCGCTGGGCGCCCTATTTGTATACGTGACGGCGGAGCTGATACAATTCCAGCCAAACCCCTACGACAACAACAAGCTGTTTTACGTGGCGTTCATGCTGATGCTGCCGCTGGTCGGAAACTATCTCGTAACCGTTTGGAGACGGCTGCGCGGCATTCCCGGGCGTGCGCTGTTGGCGGCGGTATTTCTGGCGGTGTCGCTGACCTCGGGCGCGCTGTCGCTGGCGCGCGAAGCGGTATCGGATTACCAGCTCTTTTCGGCAGACGAAGTGGCGGCGGTGGAATACATCCGCGACGAGCTGCCCGCCGACGCGGTATACCTCACCGGCGACCAGCATAACAACCTTGTCGCGGCCCTGGCCGGGCGGCAGATTGTCTGTGGCACTGGCAGCTATCTGTACTTCCACGGCATCAATTATGAGCAGGCCGCCCTTGACGAGCGGCAAATGCTGGAAAACCCCTCCCAGAACCTTGACCTGTTTGCCCAGTATGGCGTGGACTATGTGGTCATCACCAACAGCGAGCGCTACAATTACGCTCTGGATGAGGCCTATTTTGCGGAAAACTGGCCGCTTGTCTACGCAGAGGGCTCGGTCAGCATTTATGCCGCTCCGGAAAATGACGAGAATTTGCCGGAATGACCCGGAATTGTGCCTGGTTTGCGCTTGCGTTTCATCGCAAATGCGCATAGAATGTTTATATGGGAATATGAATACGCGCCATAGCGCTTGCGGAGGTGTGCGTCATGAGCGATTTAAACAGGGATGAAAAAAGGAATGCGATGCTGGGGCATCTATACGATATGCTGTTTCAGGCATGGCCGCTGATGCGGCGCAAGCTGTTACCCCCGCCCACTTTGCAGGCCGAGTTTGGCATGCCGCTTTCCCATGTGCAGGTGCTGGTAATGCTGGATCACCGCGGCTCTTTATCCATTACGGAAATCTCCCGCAGCTTCGGCATTGCCAAGCCGAACATCACCCCGCTGGTAGACCGGCTGATTGAAGAAGGGCTGGTCATGCGCGAACGCAACAGCGCCGACCGGCGCGTGGTCAACGTGGTGATCTGTGAGGAGGGGCGCAAGCGCCTTTCGCAAATTTATCGCGGGCTGTGCGACCATCTGTTTGATTGGACATGCGCGCTGGATGAAGAGGATTTGCGCGCCTTTAACGAGGCGCTGGAAACCATCGTCCGCCTTTTGAGCACGCAGCCGGAGGCGTGAACCAAAGCCGTTGTATCTTCGTCTAACAGTAAGCAGGATTCCATTTTCTGGAGGGACGCATATGCGCAACAGAGCCGCCCTGTTTTTTCTCGCCGCGCTTTTGATTTTGTGCGCGGCGACGCTCGGCGGATGCACCCCGCAGGACGAAACCGTCGCGGCTCAGTCCGCGCCGGATCTTTCGGTGAACATATCAGTTCCCTATGCCACGACCACGCCTACCGCCGCGCCGGAGGATCCGGATTCGCCGTTTTCCTTGGACGCAAACGGCCGGGTGACGGTGCTGGACGAAAACTGGATCGACCAGGGCTTTGTCTCCGTCGGCAATGAGGACGAGAATACGGAAACCGGCTATACGCAGCTCCGCCTTGGCGACCAGGGGCAGAGCGTACAATCCCTGCAACTGCGCCTGCGGGATCTGGGCTATTATCCGGGCGATATCTCCGGCGTGTTTGACACGCTTACCGAGCAGGCCGTGCAGCTGTTTGAGCTGAGCTACGGCACCATGCAGACGGGTATTGCCACCGTCAGCCTACAGGAAATGCTCTACGCGGATACCGCGCCCGCGTACAGCTCGCAGGCGTATGCCGAAGCCATCAACGGCAATTACACCGAACTTCAGCTGGGCGCCTCGGGCAGCAACGTGCTGGCCCTGCAATACCGTCTGCGCGAACTGGGCTACCCCATCACCCACATTACGGGCTATTACGACCAGGAAACCGCCGCGGCCGTATCCCTGTTCTTTGAAGCCTATGGCAATGGCTCCAGCAGCGTGGCCATCGTATCAATGCAGGAAGAGCTGTTTACCAGCGACGCGCGCACCTATGGCGGCGCGACGGTCGCCCCGACGCAGGCGGCGGACGTTTCCAACCTTGACACGCTTTCAGAGGGCAATATCGGCTCTACCGTGGAACGCATCCAGCAGCGTCTGATTGAGCTGGGCTACATGGAGGGCAGCGCCACCGGCACGTTCGACGCGGCCACAACTGCGGCAGTCATGGCTTTCCAGCGCGTGGTGGGCGTGGCCGAAGACGGCGTGGTGACGTATTCCCTCTATACGCAGCTGATTTCCGACGACGCTCCCGCCAACGGCAGCGCAGAGGCCGAGGCCATCCTCGCCGGCGGTTACACGCTGTTGCAGGAGGGCGATTCCGGCGACGCGGTGACGCGGCTTCAGACCCGGCTGGTGGAACTGGGCTACGCCAACGGCACGCCCAATGGCCGCTATGCCAGCGCCACGGTTTCGGCGGTAAAGCTGTTCCAGCGCGCCGCTGGTCTGGAAGAAACGGGCGTGGCCACGGCCGCTTTGCAGGCGCTTCTGTATTCGGACAGCGCGCCCGCCTATACGCCCACGGCCACGCAGGCTGTGACCGGCGACCGCTATTACCCCTACACGCTGGCCATGACCGAGCTTTCGGAGGGTGCGTCCGGCGAATTGGTGGTCTATTTGCAAACGCGGCTGGCGGAGCTTGGGTACTTTGATGGCACGGTTGACGGCCAGTACGGTTCTGCCACCGCCGCCGCGGTGCGCGCCGTGCAGGCCAACATGGGCCTTGAGCAGACGGGTGTGGCCAGCGTGACTTTCCAGGAACACCTCTATTCCGAAGCCACGCCGCCCTCCGGCACCACCATGTACGACGAAACGCAGTCGTTTACCACCCTGCAACTGGGCGACAGCGACCCGGACGGCGAGAGCATGGGCCCGGTGGAGAGCCTGCAAAGACAGCTGTGGGAACTGGGTTATCTGGACCGTGAGGCCGTGCGCGGCGTAGAGGGGCAATTCAACGAAGCGACGCAAGCCGCCGTGGTAGACGCGCAGCGCGCCATGGAGTATGTCAACGCCGACGGCGTAGCCACCCCGGAATTCCAGGCTTTCCTGTTCTCCCAGTATTGCGGCATGATCCGGAAATAGCCTTCCTGTGGACGCGAATTCGACAAAGTATGGAAGATTCGCCTCCTGCATTTGACGCGCCGGGTGTGCTCGTGTATAATGAAAGCGTATATTTGTGCATTTGCAAAATCCGAAAGGAGCGCTTGATATGAGCCGCGAAGGTAGAACTTCCCGCAACCGCGTGTCCGTGCTGAGCTGGATGTGGACGATCGTCCTGGCCTGCATACCGGGCGTAAATATCATCGTTCTGTTTTTGCTGGCGTTTCTGTCCAAGCGGCAGCCCAAGCGCGCCTTTGCCATTGCGGGGCTGTGGCTGATGCTGATCCTGGCCGTTCTCATCTTTGCCGCGTTTTTGATCTTCCCGGCAGAGATGCTATCCTTTGGCGAATGGCTGCGCGATCTGACGCCCTTGCAGGGAGCCGGAACGCCGTTGGAACTGTAAAACGCGATATAAACAAAAAGAGGAGCCGTGCAAAACGCTCCTCTTTTTGTTTGCCGCAAAGCCGGCTATGTCTCCTCATCGCTGAGCAACCATTCCACCGAAACGCCCAGCGCATCCGCAATAACGGGCAACTCGTAATCCTGTACCTGCCGGGTTTGGCCTTCCAGCCTGGACATGCTGGTTTCGCAAATATCCATGCCGCGGCTTTGTAGCATGGCTACCAGCTCCTTTTGCTTAATGCCTTTCGCTTTCCGCAGCCGCATAACCTTTTGGCCGATGATATTGCTTTTCCCCAGAGGTATCCTGCGGGGTTTTGACAATGATTTCCACCTTCTCACCCGGATTGCTTTGCTCTTAGTATAGGGCTGAAAAGGCTTGATTTAATGCGAAAATTGCATTATAATAATCTTAATGCCGATATTGTATTAAACTGGAGGGAATAATGTGGAAATCAACTTTGTTGCCTTGGGCCAGTATCTTCGCCGCGTCCGCAAAGCGAAAGGTATGACGCAAAGGGAATGCGCGGCGGCGATCCAGCGCTCCCTGCCCTTTTATGGCCATATCGAACGCGGGACGCGGAAAATGAGCCTATCGACGTTCCTTAAACTCATCAACGCGCTGGATCTTTCAATAGAGGAAGTGATAGAAGTCTGTGGCTCTCCGAACTCGCAAGCCCGTTGAACAACAGGCTGTGGCAAAAAAGCGACGCTGGCAAAAGTCAGCGTCGCTTTTTGTATGATTTATAATTTCCGTTTGGCCGTCAGCCCTCTGGTTTCAGCGCCCAGATCGCTTCCTCAATGCGCGCGGTAGCGGCGTCGAGGGTGGCGCGGTCAAAGCGGCGGCCCAAGTCGTCAAAGGCGACAGGCGGGCCAAAAACCACGCGCGTGCGGCGGAAAAGCCGATAGGGGCCGTCAATATAGGCCGGAACCACCTTTGCCCCGGCGCGCAGGGCGATGAGCGCCACGCCCGGCTCCATGTGGGTATGCTGGTTTTCACGGCTGCGCGTGCCCTGTGGAAAAATGCCCAGCACATGTCCATCGTTTAAAATCTTAATTGATTCGCGCACCGCGCCCAGGTCGCTCTCGCCCCGGCGGATGGGAAAAGCGCCAATGGCGGAAATAAACCCGCCTACGATGCGGTTTTTGAACAGCTCCGCCTTGGCCATAAAGCGCAACCGGCGGCGCACGCATGTGGCCAGCACGAACGGGTCGCGCGCATGGACGTGATTGGAGCACAGCACATAGCCGCCCGGCGCGCTCACGTTTTCCGCACCCGCAGCCCGCACGCCCCACACCAGAAAGTAATATGCGCGCACGAGAGGCTTCAAAAAGTCATAAAGCCAATTTTTCACGCTTTCGCCCCCATTGCCTCGCGCGCGAGCGCCGCAATCCTTTCTTCGACCTGTGCGAGCGTCATCTGCGAGCAATCCACTTCCACAGCGTCCTCCGCCCGGCACAGAGGCGAGGCGGCGCGATGGGTATCGAGTTCGTCGCGGCGGATCAGTTCTTCCCGCACCTTTTCATACGGTTCGTTCATGCCTTTCTGGGCCAGTTCAAGATGCCTTCGCCAGGCGCGCACATCCACCGATGCGGTGAGATAGATCTTGAGCGTAGCGTCGGGCAGCACCTTGGTACCAATATCGCGCCCGTCCATGACCACGCTATGCCCCTTGGCGATCTCCCTTTGCAGGGCGACCATGCGCGCGCGCACCTCCGGCACGGTGGAAACCGCCGAGGCTGCCAGCGAGACTTCCGCCGCGCGGATGGCCTCGGATACGTCTTCATCGCCAAGATAGACGCTCTGCCGCCCTTCCGCGTCATAGCCGACACGCACATCCGCACCGGCGCAGTTGGCGGCAATGGCTTGCGCGTCGTCCAGCGGCACGCCGGTTTTAAGCATGTAAAGCCCTATGGCGCGATACATCGCCCCGGTATCCAGATACATCGCGCCCAGCCTTTTGGCCACGGCCCGGGCTACGGAGGACTTCCCCGCGCCCGAAGGGCCGTCAATAGCAATGGAAAATACCGCGCTCATCTCAGTCCACCTGCCCGGCCAGTTCTGCGATGGCGTGCGCCATGATGCGGATACTGAGCATCATATTCTCCAGCGAGAACCACTCATCCGGCATGTGGCAGGTATCCACATCGCCGGGGAAGCAGGGGCCGAAGGCCACGGTGTTGGGCATGCAGCGCGAATAGGTGCCGCCACCGATGGCGAAGGCGTAGCCCTCGTGGCCGGTGACCTCGCTGTACGCCTTGAGCAGGCCCTTGACAACCTTGTGGTTGGCGGGGACGTGGTGCGGCGCGTGGCCGGAAAGACGGGTAACGGCGATCTGTGCCGGAGAGACCTTCATGGCAATCTGGCCGCAGATCTTTTCCTCGGAGGCGCAGAGCGGATAGCGGATATCGAGCTGTGCGCTGAGTACCGCGCCGTCGTAGCGCAGGATGCCGAGGTTGCAGGTAAGCGGGCCGCTGAGATCGTCCATGATGGCAATGCCCAGCAGCTTGCCCTGTCCGGAGATGCCCAGGCAGGCCGCCAGCGTTTGAATGGCCTCGCGGCTGCCGCCGCCCGCGCCCAATTCCGAAAGGGCAATCAAAAGCATGCCGGCGGCGTTCTTGCCCAGATGCGGCGTGGAGGCATGGGCAGACTTGCCCACGGCGGTGATTTCCGCGCGGCCTTCGCCCAAATCGCACAGGGAAAGCTCAAAGCCACGCGCGGCGGCAATCAGCTCCAGGCGCTGGCGCAACGCTTCCACGTCCTGACAGCCTACCACGGCGCGGGCCAGGCCCGGCACCACGTTAGGCCGCTCGCCAGCGTAAAGCTCATAGACGGGCATTTCCGCGCCGTCCTCGCCGGTGGTGTTCTTGGAAAGCAATATGCTCAACCCGCCCTTTTCGATGTTGATGACCGGATATTCCGCGTCCGGGGAAAAACCGTAATCGGGCGAAGCGGTGTGCTCGTTGTAATAGCGCATATCGCGCATACCGGTCTCCTCGTCGCAACCGAGGATGAGGCGCACGCTGTCTTTCAACTCCACGCCCGCGTCGCGCACGCAGCGCATGGCATACAGCGCCGCCAGCGCCGGGCCTTTGTCGTCCAACACGCCGCGGCCAATCAGATTGCCGTCGCGCCGGGTAAGAGCGAACGGCTCCACCGTCCAGCCGTCGCCGGCCGGCACCACGTCCAGATGGCAGAGGATACCCAGCGTCTTTTCGCCATCACCCATGGTGATGTCGCCGGCGTAGCCGTCGAACATGCGGGTGGCAAAGCCATAGCGGCGTGCGTCCTCCAGCGCCAAATCGAGCATGCGGCGGTTTTCGCGCCCAAAGGGAGCGCCTTCCTCCGCCTCGCCCTGCACCGAGGGCACGGCCAGCCAACGGGCCAAATCGCTCAGGAATTCCTCCCGACGGGATTCAATCAGGGCGTCCAGCTTTTCATAGTTCATCGTCATCTTCCTCCTCTGTATCCCTGTTCCATTATAAGGATTCCCCTGCGGCTGTCAATCGCCGGGATGCAAAAAGTTCCACACATTCTCCGCCGCCGGG
>DSTMC04003__coassemble_1131_pt1 | contig 22282 bp, 17 predicted proteins | sample DSTMC04003__metabat2_low_PE_048 | metagenome-assembled genome bin DSTMC04003
TAAACTGGCGGCGGATGCTCTGAGGGCAGGAAGCGGGGAAGCGTGCCTTGCTGTAAAGTAGCTTTCAAGGCGCTTTCATCGGGGGAAATCGTTGGCCACCAGCGATCAGGAGCGATGCTTGAAAAATTGATAGGGAGGAGGCGCGGCTTTATAGGCGCCAATCGCCATGGGCGTCGTTCATTTTCCGCTCTGAACCTGTAACAACGGTTTTGCACTCTGTTGGAGAACGCCGAATGCGGTTATGCGTGTATGATGGAGATGGTTGCGAGCATCGCCGGCTGCCTGAGAACCATTGAGGACGCTATCCAGAGGCCTCTGGTGATAGATGCCGGTATGACGTCGGCACACACGCTGAATTGTCAGGGTAAGACGGCCTGTACGGCTGCCTCGTAGAAACATGCCGCCGTGCCAAGAGCTTTGCAGGGAGTAGGCGGGAAAATACAGCCACATCCGCCGGGCCAATTACAATTTTAACAGAGACTGCACGCTCTGGCATATGTATGCTTCTTCCAGGGATGTCAGGTTTCCGTAGATATGTGGTAAAATGTCCTTGTAATCTCCCACATATTCCGGAGAAATATGGTCAGACTGACAAAAACCGTCCAGATATCGAAAACGCCGTGCGGCGCCTCGCCTGCTATAAATTGCAACGGCCGCCTCCGCGTCTGCGGAGGCGGCCATTGTGCTGTATACATCAGTCTGCCAACAGAATACGCACGTCGCTGATGCAAGTATCGGCATAGCTGGTGCCGCTGTAAGCAGAAACGATTTCGATGGACAGATAATCCGACACCACAGGGTACTGGAAAAGCACCACCTGTTCGCCGCGTCTGTCCTCCAAGGTCACATAACAATCCGACTCCCCAGCCACGCTTACGCAGATACGCGCCGGACGGGCATTGTTGTTATATGTCTCGGCGGATTTCTGATAGCCGGCACAAATGGCGAACCCTGCCACCGCACGCTCGTCAAAGAAGAAAGAGAGCCATTCGCCTTCGCCTACGCCGTCCGCGCCTTCGGCCCAAGCGGTGGAGCCATCAGCATCATTGGCGTTGGCGGCAGAATAGTAACCGTACTGGTCTACCTGCTCACTGGAGGCCGATACCTCAATGGAAGCAGTGTCCAAGCGCGCATATCCCGCGTCGCTTCCCAGATAAGCGCTGAACGACATGGGGGAGTAATCCAGATATTCGTTGAGCACATAGCCGCGCAGGCCTTCATACTCAACGCGGATGAAGTCTCCATCGCTGCCGTAAGTCATGACTGCCGTGCCCAAGGGAATATGGGCCATGGCGTCGGTGGAGGTGCTGGGGCCGGAGCGCAGGGTGACGTATTCCTGGCAGTTGACCACATACATGGTTTCGCCCTCGCTCTCCGCCTCCGCTGCAGCAACAGGCGCGTTGGAACCGAGATAGCGGGTGAGCACATAGCCGGTCATGCCCTGATATGCCACTTCGCTGAAGTCGTTGCCCACATCTCCATAGCAGGTCACCGCCGTGCCCAGAGGAATGCGAGCCAGCGCTTCTGCGCTCGTATCGGGCTGGGCGCGCAGGGAAACGTATTCCTCGCAGTTGACAATATAGAGTGTCGTGCCAAACGTTTCGCTTTCAAACGTTTCGCTTTCGAATGTTTCACTCCCGGAGGCTTCGCTTTCAGAGGCGTCCCAGCTTTCGATAAAGGTCCATGCCTCCGCCAGCCCTGCGGACGGCAAGGCCAGCAACAAGACCAGGAATAAAAGAACCACAGTGCGTCGCATGGGCGCCCTCCTTTCGTTTTTTCTATCTCTTGGACGTATACGCGGGATGGAAGGTTCAATTTTCCTCCGCACCGCCAAATACCGCTTCAGCCACACGCACTGTGGCCATGGCGTCGCGGGCGTAGAAGTCCGCCCCAATCTGGCGGGCATAGTTCTCGGTAAGTACTGCGCCGCCAACCACGATTTTTGCCTGCGTGCGCGCATGCAAAAGGCGGATGGTTTCCTCCATGCTCTCTACGGTGGTGGTCATCAGCGCGCTCAGGCCCACCAGCGGCGCGCCACTCTTTTCAACGGCCTCCAGCACCGCCTCCGGGGGTACGTCCTTGCCCAAATCAATCACTTGGAAGCCGTAGTTTTCCAACAGGGCGCGCACGATGTTTTTGCCGATATCGTGTATGTCGCCGCGCACCGTGGCGACGACAATGGTTCCCTTGCCCGTTTCTCCGCCCGAGGCGGCGATGCGCGCGCGCACCTCCTCAAAGGCGGCCCCGGCGGCCTCCGCGCTCATCAGAAGCTGGGGGAGGAACACGGTTTTTTTCTCAAACCCTTCGCCCACGGCGTTCAGCGCCGGTACCAGCTCGCCTTCCACCACGTCCATGGGCGGGCGCGTTTTCAGCGATTCCACGGCAGCGGCGCGCGCCTCCGCGCACAGGCCGCGCAAAACCGCCTCATGCAGCGTCAGTACCGTTCCCACAGGTTTGACGGGGACGGCTTCGGCGTCCGCAAAGCGGGCGATGTATCCCGAACAGTCCGCGTCGTAGCCAAAGAGGACGTTGTGGCAGGCCGCCGCGTCCATCAGCCCCGCGTCCAGGGGATTGACGATGCCGGCGCTCAACCCGCGCGCCAGCGCCGCGGCGAAAAAGGCGGCGTTGAGCCGGGGACGGGCCGGCAGGCCAAAGGAGACGTTGGAAACGCCCAGAGAGGTGCGCAGGCCGCGCCGGGAAAGCTCGGAAAGCGCGTCCAGCGTCGCCAAAGCACCGCCGCCGGTGGAGACGGACATGGCGAGCGGGTCGAAGATCAGCCGCTCCGGGCCGATGCCGTACTTCTCCGCTTCGGCAAGGATGGTTTCGGCAATGGAGACGCGCCCTGCCGCCGTTTCGGGAATGCCCTCGTCGTCCAGCGTCAGGGCGATCAAAACCGCGCCGTACTTTTGGGCGATGGGAAATACCGCGTCCATGGAGGCGCGCTTGCCGCTGACGGAGTTGAGGAGCGGACGGCCGTTATAGAGCCGCGCCGCGCGCGCCATGGCCTCGGGGTTGGCGGAGTCAATCTGCAAAGGCAGGGGCAGCACGGCTTGCAATTCCGCCACGGCGCGGGACAGCATTTCGCATTCGTCGATGCCTGGCAGGCCTACGTTTACATCCAGCACATCTGCGCCCGCGTCAGCCTGCTTCGCGCCTTCGCGCAGGACGTAGCCCATATCATTTTCCCGCAGGGCGCGCTTGAGATTGGGCTTGCCGGTGGGGTTGATGCGCTCGCCGATGAGCACCGGCGCGCCGCCAAACTCGACCGCGCGCGCGTAGGAACAGATAATCGTACGCCCGGTCTTGGCGGCGGGCGCGGGCGCAATGCCCGCCACGGCTTTTTTCAGCGCCGCGATGTGCTCCGGCGTGGTGCCGCAGCAACCGCCCAACAGCGCCGCGCCGCCTTCCGCCAGTTTGCGCGCGGCGGCGGCAAATTCCTGCGGGGAAACGCGGAACTGCGTCTGCCCCTCCACTACTACGGGAAGACCGGCGTTGGGATTGAAGGACAGGGGGACGCCGGCTACGCCGCGCAGGGAAGGCAACAGCGCCAGCATTTGTTCCGGCCCCAGGCCGCAGTTGAAGCCCACGGCCTCCGCGCCCAGCGATTCGGCGATGGTGACGGCGCTTGTCACGTCCGCGCCGGTGAGCATGCGCCCGGCTTCGTCGAAGGTCATCATCGCTACGATGGGCAAATCGCTTACTTCCTTCGCCGCCAGCAGCGCCGCTTTGAGCTCGTATACGTCCGTAAAGGTTTCAAACAGCAAAAGATCCGCTTCTTCGCAGGAAGCGGCAATTTCCCGAAAAAGCGTTACGGCCTCCTCAAAGTCCAAGTCGCCCACCGGCTTGAGCAGCCGCCCCAAGGGGCCGATATTGGCCGCCACATAGGCCTCGAGTCCGCTTTGGGCCACGGCTTCCCGGGCGATACGGATACCGGCACGCACGACCTTTGCCGCCTCATCGCCAAATTTCAGGCGGCTGACGCCAAAGGTGTTGGCCTCGACGATGTCCGCGCCTGCGGCCAGGTATTCGGCATGGATGCCGCGCACTACATCCGGGGCGCGCAGGTTCATGTTGCCGGGCAGCTCGCCCATTTTCAGGCCGCGCGCTTGCAGCATGGTGCCCATCGCGCCGTCCATCAAAAGCAGTTCCCGGCCCAGCCGGTCGCGGAAATCCTTCATGCTTCTTTCCTCCTGTTGGGGCAATCGGTTTTTGCGCAGGATGCGCAGCCACCCGCCGCCTTTCGCGGTTCTTTGGAAAGCCCGATGATGGCGGTGACGGATTTTTCCGGCAGCATCATCTGCGCCGGGGTCAGGGAAAGCCCGAGGCGCTTTTCCAGCTCCAGCAGGGAAAACATGGCTTGCTGGTTGGATATATCCAAATCGCCATATCCCGGGCTGAAGCGGGGCCGCAAATACAGTCCCGGCGCTTCGGCGCGCAAGGCGGCCTCCATGCCGTTCAGATATTCTTCCAGATAGGCGGCGCAGGCGCCCTGCCATACGGCGGCGCGCGGCAGATCGAGGGCGGCGTAGCGGCGCAGGAGCCTGTCCGCTTCCGCGCCCAGCGTGGCGGCGGCAAAGCAGGCTTCCCTGCATCCGCACAGATTTTGAGCAAGCGCCCGGCTTTCAAGATAAAAGCCCTCAACCTGTACGCCCGTTTCCGCCACCGCTACGGTCAGCCGCCTGCGCACGCCGCGGGGGCGTATATCCCGCCGCATTTCCGCCTCCACCGAGGCGATTAACTCCATCAGCCGCGCGTCGGGCGCGGCGTTTCCGAGATAGCGCAGCACCTCGCGCTCGAAAGCGGTCAACGGAAGATCTCCGAAAGATTGCGGATGATGCTACCGGCAATGTCCGGCTGGTTCATCGTATAAATATGCACATGGCTGACGCCGTTGGCAATCAGGTCGATGATCTGTTCGGTGGCGTAGGCGATGCCCGCCTGTTTCATGGCGGGGGGATCATCGCCGAAGCGGTCCACGATGGCGCGGAAGCGCGGCGGCAGGTTTGCTCCGGAAAGTGTGAACGTGCGCTTGACCTGCCGCTCGTTGGTGATGGGCATGATGCCTGCGACCACCGGTACGTCGATGCCGTGCTTGAGAAGGCGGAACAGGAAGTTGTAGAGTATGTTGTTGTCAAAGAACATCTGCGTGGTCAAAAAAGCGCAGCCCGCGTCCACTTTTTTGCGGATGCCGTCCAAATCCGCCTGCTTGTTGGGCGATTCGGGGTGCCCTTCAGGATAGCAGGCCCCGCCCACGCAAAAGCCGCCGAAGCGGTTGATTTCCTCGATCAAGTCGCTGGCGTGGGCAAAATCGGCACAGGCGGCGGAGCCGTCAGCGGGCAGATCGCCGCGCAGGGCCAGTATGTTTTCCACGCCCGCTTCCTGGAGCAGCGTCAGGGTACGGCGAATCTGGTCTCGGGGCGTGGAAACGCAGGTGACGTGCGCCAGCGCCGTCACGCCGTTATCCTGTTGCACACAACGGGCGATTTCCACGGTATGGTCGCCAGTGGAGCCGCCCGCGCCGCAGGTGACGCTGATAAACGAGGGTTTCAGCCGGGCGATTTCGGAGACAATGCGCTCCGTATCGCGCAGGGGCTTGCCCAGCTTGGGCGGGAAAAGCTCACAGGAGACCGTGACCCGGTCGCTGCGGATGATGTCGAGAACGCGCATGCGAACCCCTCCAGAAAGAACTGCCTTTATTGTATAATATTCCGCCGCCAAAAACAAGCGCCGCTTTGTGAACGGCCAGCAAAAACCGCGCCGTTTTGCCCGCGCCGCCTTGAACAAAGCTGGAAAATCTGCTACAATTTACGCGAACGGAAAGGACGGGGCAAGTATGGAGAAAATCACCAGCGTAAAAAACCCGCTCATAGCCAGCCTGCGCGCGCTCAAAGGCGCGAAGGCACGGCGGGAGACGGGGCTGTTTTTGGTGAGGGCGAAACGATGCTCAAAGAGGCGCTTGCCTCCGGCCTTGCGCCGCGCACGCTGCTCACCGAGGAAGAAACGCCGCTCGCGGCGCGCTTTCCCGAAGCGCGGCTGGTGACGCGCGGCGTGCTCGAAGCCGTTTGCGATACAAAGACGCCGCAGGGCATGTGCGCCGCCTTTGTCCTGCCCGCGACGGCCGGTTTGGAAAACGCCCCGGACATCCTGGTGGCGCTGGACGGCGTACAGGACCCTGGCAACGTAGGCACCATCTGGCGCACGGCGGACGCGGCGGGGTTTGGCGGGTTGCTTCTGGGCGCAGGCTGCGCCGATCCGTACAGCCCCAAGGTGCAGCGCGCGGCGATGGGTTCCGGCTTCCGCCTGCCCGCCATCGCCGCCGAACCGCTGGCCGAAAGCCTGCAAACGCTGCGCGAACGCGGCTGGAAGGTTTTTGCATCGGCGCTCGACGGCGCGGACTTCTACGCCCGCCCGGAAGCGGGGGAGCGCTTCATCCTGGTCATCGGCAGCGAAGCCCACGGCATTTCCGAAAGCGTGCGCGCGCAGGCCGATGCGCTGGTGAAACTGCCCATGCGCGGCCGGGCCGAATCGCTCAACGCGGCGGTAGCGGCGGGGATTATGATGTATGAGATGATGCGGGGAAAATAAAAGCAAGCGCCTCCGGTTTCGGAGGCGGCTCAAGGTACTGACAAAGCCCGCTAATGCAAACCTTGCCCCCTGATAAAACAGAAATCCGAAGCAATTTTTACCTGCTGCGTCAGCGTACTTATAGTCCGGCGGTTCCTTACGCCCACGCAAGTTCCCCTATCTGTAAGTTCGCGTTTTTGTTTTGCGGGATTTTATTGACTTTGTCAATAGACTGAGCCGCCTCCGAAACCGAAGGCGGCTCAATCGCGCAACAGCGCCGCAAGTTCATCGGGCAGGGGAGCGTCCCACGCCATGCGTTTTCCCTCCCATTCCAGCGCCAGATGCGCCGAATGCAGCGCAAAGCGCCCGGGCAGGCGTTTGTCCTCCTGCCCATAGAGAAAATCGCCTGCGATGGGATGGCCGATGTATGCCATGTGCACGCGAATCTGATGGGTACGGCCGGTTTCCAGGCGCAGGCGCAAAAGCGTGCGGCCGTTGCCATGCGCCACGGCGCGCGCGTGCGTGACGGAGGGCTTGCCGCGTCCAAAATCGACGATGCGGCGCACGCTGGCTTCGTCCACCTTGGCGATGGGGGCCTCCACGGTAAATTCGCCCTCCACATTTCCTTCCACCACGGCCAGGTATTCGCGCGCAAACGCGCCCGTGTGCAGCTGTTTTTGCAAAAGCTGGCAGGCGTGGGCGTGTTTGGCCGCGCACATCAGGCCGCTTGTGCCCTTGTCCAGCCGGTTGAGAGGACGGAAAACAAACTGAGCGCCAAAGCGTGCTGCCAGACGGTTTTCCAGCGCGCCGCTTTCCTGTTTTTGCGAGCACTGGCAGGGCAGGGGCGCGCTCTTGTTGACGATGTAGAAATCGTCGTTTTCATAGACGATATCGACGGGCAGGTTTTCCGGCACGACGGCGGCTGCGGGCGCGTCCGCAGGCAGAACAATCTCCACAACGTCGCCCGCCCGGAGCGGATAATTCGCCAGTGCCGCCTCGCCGTTGACGCGCACGCCGCCCGTCATTTTCAAAGAGGCAAATTGCGTATACGATACGCCGAGATCGCCGCGCACGAAGTATTTCAACTTGCGCCCGGCGTCTTTTTCCTGTGCAGTTTTGCGCAAAACAGGCATGGCAGAACTCCCGTGAAAATTTCAAAATAGACCGGGGCGAGCGCTCCGGGCCGTACAGGCTATCAAAAACCCCCGGAGAGAGCGCGAGAGCCGAAGCCCTTTCGCGCTTTTAATCGTACCCGGCGATAGGTTGAAAACCCACAGGGTTTTCAAGTCGACCAAGGCCGGCCGATTTTGACGATTTGGAAAACCGACAAAATCGCCTCATGTGCGGCGGGGAAGCTTGCTTCCACGTCCGCCAGCTTGTCAAAAATACTTTTTTGACAAGCTGAACGGCCCGGGGCGGAGTGCCCCGGGCCTTGAACGTCTATTCTCCCAAATCCACCTTGATCTTCAGCGCTTCGAGCTGTTCGGGGTTCACGTCCGCAGGTGTTTCCATCATCAGGCAGTTCGCGCCCTGGGCCTTGGGGAAGGCCACCACGTCGCGCAGGCTGTCGCTGCCGGTGAGGATCATCGTCAAACGGTCGAGGCCGAAGGCGAAGCCGCCGTGCGGGGGCGTGCCGTACTTGAAAGCGTCGGTGAGGAACCCGAAGCGGTGCTGGGCTTCTTCATCGGAAAGGCCGATCATCTTGAACATCTTGGCCTGCATGTCGCTTCTGTGGATGCGGATAGAGCCGGAACCCATCTCGATGCCGTTCATTACCAGGTCGTAAGCGCGGGCGCGCACCTTGTCTTTTGCATTCTCCAAATAGGGCTCGTCCTCGGGCATCCAGCTGGTGAAGGGATGATGCATGGCCACATAGCGGCCCTCTTCCTCGCTGTACTCAAACAGCGGGAATTCCGTCACCCAGAACAGGTCGTATACGCCCTCGGGGATCAGGCCGCGGCGGCGGGCGATCTCCACGCGCAGCGCGCCCAGGCTTTGGAAGGCCACCGCGTCCTTGTCGGCGACGAAAAAGAGGAGGTCGCCCGGCTTGGCGTCAAAGCGATCGCGCAGCTTTTCGGTAAATTCCGGGGTGAGGAACTTGTTAAACGACGATTTTACCGTGCCGTCGGCGGCGAAGGTCACATAGGCCAGCCCCTTGGCGCGATAGGTCTTGACAAACTCCACCAGCGAATCAATTTGCTTGCGGGTCATGTCCGCGCAGCCCTCGGCGTTGATGCCGCGCACGCTCTTGCCCTCCGCCACCGCGCTTTCAAACACGGGGAAGCCGCAGCCCGCACACAGGTCGGAAGCGTTTTTCAGCTTCATGCCAAAGCGGCGGTCGGGCTTGTCGCTGCCGTAATTTTCCATGGCCTCGCGCCAGGTAATGCGCTCCAGGGGCAGGGAGATTTCCATGCCCATCACCTCGCGGAACACGCGCGCAAACGCGCCTTCAATCACCGTCTGGATGTCCTTTTCGTCGATGAAGGACATTTCCACGTCCACCTGCGTAAACTCCGGCTGGCGGTCGGCGCGGTTGTCCTCGTCGCGGAAGCAGCGCGCCACCTGATAGTATTTGTCAAAGCCCGCCAGCATCAGAAGCTGCTTGTAAATCTGCGGCGACTGGGGCAGAGCGTAGAAGGAACCGGGATGCAGGCGGCTGGGCACCAGGAAATCGCGCGCGCCTTCGGGCGTGGACTTGGTGAGGATGGGCGTTTCCACCTCGGCAAACCCTTCGCCGTCCATGTACGAGCGCACCGCCGAGGCGATTTTGGCGCGCATGCGCATATTGCGCTGCAGGGAGGGCTTGCGCAGGTCGAGATAGCGGTACTTGAGGCGCACCGTCTCGTTTTCCCCGGCCTTGTCGTCAATGTAGATGGGGGGCGTTTCGCTCTTGTTGAGCAGCTCGCATTCGCGCACGAACACCTCCACCTTGCCGGTGGGCATGTCCGGGTTCACGGCGTTCTGCGCGCGCATGCGCACTTCGCCAAGCACAGTCACCACATATTCCGAGCGCAGGGAGCGGCCCAGCTCGAATACCTCGTGGGAGCACACGGCTTCGTCAAACACCAGCTGCACCAGCCCCTCGCGGTCGCGCAGCCACACAAACACCACGCCGCCCAGGTCGCGCGCGCGCTGCACCCAACCGGAAAGATGCACTTCCTTGCCGGCGAGCGCCTCGGTCACATTGCCGCAATAGGTATCGCGTTTGTAAGAAAGCATGGGTCATTCTCCCTTCAGATCCAACAGGATTTCCACGATTTTGTCGCGCGCGACCTCGGCCTCGACGCTGTTTTCCATGTCGCGCAGCTTGACCACGCCTTTTTCCAGCTCGTCGCCGCCAATCGTCACTACGCTTTTCGCCCCGGTCTTGGAGGCGTATTTGAACTGGGCTTTCATGCTGCGGCAGGCGTGGTCGATGTCGGCGCGCAGGCCCCTTTCGCGCAATTCACGCACGAGCTTCATGCCCTCCATGCGCGCGCCCTGCCCCATGGTGGCCACGAACACGTCGTAAAGCGGCTCTGCCTCCGGGGTTGCGCCCTGCATGTCCTGCACCAGCAGCATGCGCTCCACGCCCATGCCGAAACCGACGCCGGGCGTGGCCGGGCCGCCCAGTTCTTCAATCAGGCCATCGTAACGGCCGCCGCCGCAGACGGTCAATTCGCCGTCCTCGGTGGGGGTGATGATTTCAAACACGGTCTTGGTATAGTAGTCCAGCCCGCGCACGATGCGGGGATCGACGCTGTATTCCACGCCCAGCGCGTCCAAGTATTCGCGCAGGGCCGCGAAGTGGGCGCGGCAGTCCTCGCACAGGTAGTCGAGCATTTCCGGCGCGTCGGTGAGCTTATGCGCGTCCTCCTTGCAATCCAGTATGCGCAGTGGGTTGCGCTCGAAGCGCTCGTTGCAGGTTTTGCACAGCGTTCCCAGCTTGCCGGAGAGATACTCCTTCAGCGCCTCCTGATAGGCCTGGCGGCAGTTGGGGCAGCCGATGGAGTTGATGCGCACGCTCAACCCCTCGATGCCGCACGCGCGCAGTATATCCAGCGCCAGGGCGATGATTTCCGCGTCCACAGAGGCGTCCTTGGCGCCGAACACCTCCACGCCGTTCTGATGGAACTGGCGCAGGCGGCCCGCCTGGGGCTTCTCATAGCGGAAATTGGGGCAAGAAACGTAGTACAGCTTGCAGGGGAGCGGTTCGGCGAACAGATGGTTTTCGATAAAGGCGCGCGCCACGCCCGCCGTGCCCTCGGGCTTTAAGGTGATGGAGCGCCCGCCCTTGTCCTCAAAGGTGTACATCTCCTTTTGCACCACGTCGGTGCCGTCGCCCACGCCGCGCGCGAACAGCTCCGTGTGCTCAAACATAGGCGTGCGGATCTCCCGGTAACCGGCCAGGGCGCACACATTGCGCACGGCCTGTTCGATCCTTTGCCAGCGGTATGCGTCTTTGGGCAGCATGTCCTGGGTTCCCTTGGGCGCCTGCGTAAGCATATGGATTCTCTCCTTTCCAAGTCAAACCGGCCGGGCGGCGAAATAAAAACGCCTCCGTCCCGACGTAGGGGCGAAGGTACTCGCGGTGCCACCCTGCTTGGGCCACTGATTTTGCCACAGGCAAAGTCATTTCAGGCCCATCTTCAGCCGTTAACGCCGGTTTACGTCCGGGCTCGTGGGTGTCCTTGGGCGGGGTTCGACGCGGGCGCTCGCACCATCCGCCCTCGCTTGGCCGTCTTCAAACCGCTTACTCTCCCAGTCATCGCCGGTGTTTCCGATTATAAGGCGCGGCGGCGCAAAAGTCAAGCGCGGCGCGGCATGGCAGGGATAATTAACAAAAATGCCGCCCGGCACAGAGCCGGACGGCGAGGGGAGCAAGGTTTACTGGATTTCAATCCTGCGGGGAGATTTTTCGGTTTCGTTGATCTTGGGCATGGTCAGGCGAAGAACACCGTCTTTGTATTCGGCGGAAATCTCGTCCTCCTTGACGTTTTCCAGCGTGAAGGAACGGCTGGCGCGGCCGGAACGGCGCTCGTTGATGACGTAGCCATGCTGCCTGTTTTCCTTCTTTTCCGTGTTCCACTCAGCGGAGATGGTCAAAACGCCGTCATTGACGTCCACGTTTACATCCTCGCGCTTCACGCCGGGCAGATCGGCCTCCAGCACGTATTTGTCGCCCTCATCCTTTACATCCACGCTGAAGGTGCTGGTAAAGTTGTCCAGGCCAAAGAAGGGGCGGAAAAAGTCGTCCATAAACGAAGTGGTTTCCGGGCGGGTCAACTGGTTGCGGTAACGATACGGGATCAAAGTGCTCATAATGCAAATCCTCCTGAGAAGTTATTGACTATCTTTGTCTTTCGACAGTGTCATTGTACATCTAAAGTCAAAGAAAGTCAATAGATATATTTGCTTGTTCACAAAATGTTTACAAATTGGATTTTCCCTGCCTGTGAAGTTTTCCCCATCGGGGGCTTGATAATTCCCCCCGCTTGCGTTAAGATGAAAGCAGGAGAGTGAGCCCATATGACACAACGCCTGTATTACGATAACGCCTATCTGACGTCTTTTGACGCGCGGGTGGTGGATTGCGTGCCGGATGGCGGCAGCTATCTCGTCCATCTCGACCAGTCCGCCTTTTATCCCACCTCCGGCGGCCAGCCTTATGACACGGGCACGCTGGGCGGGGCGAACATACTGGATGTATTTGTGGAAAACGGCGACGTGGCGCACCGCGTGGACGCGCCCCTGCCGGTGGGGGAGACGGTGCATGGCGAAATTGATTGGCCGCGCCGCTTTGACCATATGCAGCAGCACGCGGGCGAGCACATGCTGGCCAACGCCGTCTGGAGGCAGCTTGGCGGCCATGTCATCGGCCTGCATCTGGGCGCGGAGGTTTCCAGCATCGACGCCGACCTGCCCGGGGGCCGCATGCGCATAAGCGCCGGGGAACTGCGCGCCCTGGAGGACGACGTAAACGAAAAGATACAGCGCGACGTGCCCATCCGATGCACATTCCCGGACGCGGATACGCTCGCGCAAATGCCCCTGCGCAAGCCGCCGACGGTCAAGGAGCACATTCGCATCGTCGCCATCGGCGATTTTGAGTACGTGGCTTGCGGCGGCACGCATCCCTCGTCCTCGGGGCAGATTGGCCTTTTGAAGATTGTGGACGCGCGGCCCAGCAAGGGAAAGCTGCGCCTTTCCTTCGTGTGCGGCAAGCGGGCCTTTCAAAACTACCGCCATGTATACGATCTTGCGCACGCGGCGGCGGCGGAGCTTTCCACGGCCGTGGAGAACCTGCCTGGCGCGGTGGAGGCTTTGCGCGGCCATCTGCGCGAGGCGGAGCGCAGCGTCGGCGCGCTGCGTCGCGAAAAATTGCTTTCCGGCGTTTCCGAAATGCTTGCAAACGCGCCCCGCACGGCAAACGGCATGCGCGTGGTAGCGGAAACGGTGGCGGCGGACATGCCGCTTCTGCGCGATTTGGCCACGGATCTGACAAGCGCGGGCAACGCTGTGGCGCTGTTGGCGGCGCCGCAGGGGGAAAGCAATGTATTCGTGTTTGCGCGCTCGCAAGATGTGGATATAAACATGGGCGCGTTGCTGACTGCCTGTGCCCGCGCCTGCGGCGGCAAGGGCGGCGGAAAACCAGAATTTGCTCAGGGCGGCGGCCCGGACGCGGTGCTGAAAGCCGCGCGCGCGGCGCTTCTGGAGGGAAAAAGTATTCAATAAGACGCAGAAAGGGAAACAAAGGACAAGGGGATAGGAGAGGGGATATATGAAGGGCATACGCGGCTTTTTCAATGTGGAAAACATGGTGCCGCAGTCCATAAGGTGTGGGGAACTGCCATCCAACCGGGAGGCATACCGGCGCATGAGCGCCATCGCCATGCCGTCAGTGCTGGAAATGGCGCTGATGAGCCTGATCAGCATGGCGGACACGATGATGGTTTCAACCATCGGCACGGAGGCGATTACGGCAGTCAGCCTGGTGACGCAGCCACGCCTGATTCTTTTGTGCATCTTCTATGGCCTGAACGCGGGCGTGACGGCCATCATTGCCCGGCGCAGGGGCGAAATGCGGCGCGGCGACGCGAACCTGGCCATGCGCAATTCGCTGGTGGTGACGCTGCTTTTGTCCATCGTCATTACGGTGCTGGCGCTGTGGCTGGCGGAGCCGTTCATGCGCCTGGCGGGCGCGAAGGAGACGATAGAGGACACGCTCGCCTATTTCCGCATCATCGCCGTGGCCTTGCCCATTAACGCGCTTTCCCTGTGCATCTGCGCCGCCCAGCGCGGTGTGGGCAATACGCGGCTGACGATGTATGTCAACGTCACTTCCAACCTTGTCAACGTGCTGTTTAACTGGCTGCTCATCAACGGCGTCGGCCCCTTCCCGCGGCTGGAGATTGCGGGGGCGGCCATCGCCACGGATATCGGCCTGTTCGTGGGCCTGATCCTCAGCGTGATTTCGCTTCTGCCCCGCAAGCGGCATGCGAATTTCCTGGAGCTTGCCAAGGGCGATTCATGGAAGCTGGATCGCGCGGCGCTCAGCGCGGTGGCGCGCGTCGCCAAGGGCGCGACGGTGGAGCAGGTGTGCATTCGCATTGGCTTTTTCATCTACGCATGTATCATCGCCGAACTGGGCGTATACGTCTATGCCGCGCACAACATCGCCATGCAATTTTTGAACCTCTCCTTTTCCTTTGGAGATGGCATCGGCGTGGCGGGCACGGCGCTGGTCGGCCAGTCGCTGGGGGAAAAGCGGCCGGATCTCGCCCACATGTATGGTACAATCGCCCAGCGCTACGCTTTGGTGGCGGCGCTTTTGCTGGCCACGGTGGTGATTACCTGCCGCGGCCCGCTGGTGGGGTTGTATATATACTCTGATACTGCCAACGACGCCTACGTGCGCCAGCTTGCCATGAACGCCATGATTATCGTCGGCATCATGCAGCCGTTCCAAACCTCGGCCGTGGTCTATTCCGGCGCGCTGCGCGGCGCTGGCGATACGCGCTATGTGGCGCTGGCGATGATTTTTACCGTGGTGGTCATGCGGCCAATCCTTTCACAACTGGCCATCTTCGTGGTTGGCGATGTGATGGGCTTTACGGAGATGGCGCTCCTGGGCGCGTGGTGCATGGCGACGCTGGATATGATTACACGCATGGCGCTTATGCGCCGGCGCTACAATGGGGGAAAATGGCATGCTATCAAGCTGTAAATATGCAATCTTTGACAATGACGGTACGCTGATGGAATCCATGTATTACTGGCGGCTGGGGGCGCTGGAATACATCATTGCCCACCGCCTGCCCATCCCGGGCGAAATGACGCTGGAGGAGTTGTTCTCACGCTCCAGCCGCGAGTTTTCCGAGGAACTTTCCCAACACCTGCCGGGCATTACATACGCGGAAGTGGTGGGCGAAATGGAGGAGCGCATGGGACGCCATTATCAATACGACGTGGTCGAAAAGCCCGGCATCCAGGAATTTCTCAGAAACCTCAAGGCAAATGGGGCGCGGTTATGCGTGGCCACGGCCGCGCCGCGCGCGCTGTGCCAGCGGGCGCTCGAACGCATGGGTATCCGCGATTGCTTTGATTTTGTCACAGACAGCTATGAGGTGGGCATGAGCAAGGAAGATCCCGAGTACTTCCGCAAAGTCGCCGCCCGTCTCGGCGCGCCGGTGGAGGAATGCTGGGTGTTCGAGGATGCGGTGTACGCCATGCGGGGCGCGAAGGCGGCGGGCATGCGCGTGTGTGCCATTGAGGAATACACCGCGCGCCGCCACCGCGAGGAAGTTCTCGCCATCGCCGACGCTTTTATCACCGACTATCGCCAGCCGCCCCTGTTTGACCGCAGCGGCGCTTGAGGGTTCGCGGTTTTGGCCGCGGTAGAGATACAAAAGACCATATTTGTGTGCGTAATAAATACAAATGTCCGCAACATGAGAATTTTATCTGACATTTCCTCGAAAAGCGCTTGCTTTGTTCGGGATATGCCTGTATAATTTTGGCAGCGATGGGAAGATAAGGAGGCATTTTATGCAGCGCGTATACAACTTTGCGGCGGGTCCCGCCGTCATGCCGGTCGAGGCGCTTACCACGGCCGCGAACGAGATGCTTTGCTACGGCCAGACGGGCATGTCGGTCATGGAGATGAGCCATCGTTCCAAGATGTATCAGGAGATCTTCTCGGAAACCGAGGCGTTGGTGCGCGAGCTTATGCACGTGCCGGACAATTACGCCGTGCTCTTGATCCAGGGCGGCGCCACCGGCCAGTTCGCCGCCGTGCCCATGAACCTGCTCACCGGTTCGGGAAAAGCCGACTATGTGGACAGCGGTTCCTTTGCCCACGGCGCTTATGTCGAGGCGCAAAAGTACGGCAAGCCGCGTTGCGTGGCCTCCTCGCGCGAGGAGGGGTATGTGCGCATTCCCGAGCTCGACCCCGCTTCGTTTGACCCCGAGGCCGACTATTTCTATATCACCACCAACAACACCATTTACGGCACCAAATACGCCTCTCTGCCGGAGACGGGCAATGTGCCGCTGGTGGCGGATATGTCCTCGAACATACTTTCCGAGCCGTATGACGTGAGCAAATTCGGCGTCATTTTCGCCGGGGCGCAGAAAAACATCGGCCCGGCGGGCTTTGCGCTGACGATCGTGCGCCGCGACCTCATCGGCCGCGCCATGCCCATTACTCCCAAGGTGCTGGACTATAAAAAGTTGGACGATGCCGGCAGCATGCTCAATACGCCGCCGACTTACGCCATCTACATGGCCGGATTGTGCTTAAAGTGGCTCAAAAAGCAGGGCGGCGTGGAAGGCATCGCTCAAGTCAACCGCGAAAAGGCCGCCTGGTTGTATGACTGCATCGACCAAAGCGCCATGTTCAAAGGCGTGGCCGAACCGTCCAGCCGTTCGATTATGAACGTCACCTTCCGCACCGGAGACGAGGCGTTGGACGCCGAGTTCGTGAAGGCCGCCGCCGCCGCTGGCCTGGTTAACCTCAAGGGGCACCGCTCCGTGGGCGGCATGCGCGCCAGCATTTACAACGCCATGCCCGCCGAGGGCGTGAAGGCGCTGGTGGAATTCATGAAGAAATTTGAAATGGAGCACAAATAATGTATGTAATCAAAACCCTCAACGCGATTTCCCCGGTGTATGAAACCGTCCTCAACATGGAGGACTATGCCTTCGACGCCCAGGCCCAAAGCCCGGACGCCATCATGGTGCGCTCGGCGAACATGCACGAAATGGAGATTCCCGAAAGCGTGATGTGCGTGGCGCGCGCTGGCGCGGGTGTGAACAACATCCCTCTGGACAAATTGGCCGAGCGCGGCGTGGTGGTGTTCAACTCCCCGGGCGCGAACGCCAACGCCGTCAAGGAATTGGCGATCACCGGTATGCTGCTGGCCTCGCGCAAGGTCGTAGACGGCGTGGAATGGTGCAAAACGCTCTCCGGCAAGGGCGCGGAAGTGGAAAAGTTGGTGGAAAAGGGCAAGGGCCAGTTCACCGGCCCGGAGCTGCAGGGCAAAACGCTGGGCGTCATCGGCTTGGGCGCCATCGGCGTGCTGGTGGCCAACGCGGGCGTGGCCCTGGGGATGGACGTGTTGGGCTACGACCCCTATATTTCCGTGGAACACGCCTGGAAGCTCTCCCGCGCCGTGCGCCACAGCGATTCTATGGACGAAGTGCTCAAAACCTGCGACTATCTCACTGTGCATGTGCCGCTCATGGAGGCCACAAAGGGCATGATCAACGCCCAGGCGCTTGCGAAGATGAAGCCCAGCGCGGCGGTTCTGAATCTGGCCCGCGGCGGCCTCGTCGATACGCAGGCGGTCAAGGATGCGCTTAAGTCCGGGCTTTTGCGTGCCTATGTCACCGATTTTCCCTCAGATGAGCTCATTGGCGCGCCGGGCGTATTGTGCATTCCGCATCTGGGCGCGTCCACCCCGGAGAGCGAGGACAACTGCGTGCGCATGGTTTCCCGACAGGTGGACGAATACCTGCGCTGGGGTTCCATCGTCAATTCGGTCAACTATCCGGATTGCCCGCTGGGGCGCTGCACTGAGCCGCGCATTTCCATGCTGCACAAGAACGTACCCAACGTCATCGGTACGGTCACGCAGCTCATCGCTGGCGAGGGCCTCAATATCGACAACATGATCAACAAATCGCGCGGCGCCTACGCCTGCACAGTCGTGGAGTTGGAAAAAGCGCCCAGCGAGGCCTTGATGGATAAGCTGGCCGCGCTGGAAACGACCTATCGCGTGCGGTTGATTCTGCCCTAGGATGCTTAATGCGAGGGAAGTTTCCAGTAGGGGGGAGCTTCCCTCTTTTTCGGAGGGGAAGCCATGAAAGACGGCAACATTGCCCTGTCCACGGGGGAAATCCTTCTTCCCGCGCACGGGTTGAACTATGAAAAATGGGCGGTGGTGGCCTGTGACCAGTTCACCGCCGAGCCGGAATACTGGGCGGGTGTGGAGGCGTTTGTGGGCGACGCGCCCTCGTCGCTGCACATCGTCCTGCCGGAGATTTATCTGGAACAGCGCAAGCAGCGCATCCGCGAGATCCACGGCGCAATGCGCGTCTATCTGGGCGGCGCGGTGCGCGTGGCTGTGCCGGACGGCTTCGTGCTCACCCGGCGGCAGACCGCTTCCGGAGCGCGCGACGGGCTGCTTGCCTGTGTGGACTTGGAGCAGTACGATTTCGCGCCCGGCAGCCGCAGCCTGATCCGCGCCACCGAGGGCACCGTGCCCGAGCGCGTGCCGCCCCGGGCGGAGATTCGCGCCGGAGCGCCGCTGGAGTGCCCGCATGTGATGATGCTCATCGACGACCCGGAAAAGACGGTCATCGAGCCGGCCTTCGACGACCCCGGCCGCGAGCTGTATGATTTCGATTTGATGATGGGCGGCGGCCACATACAGGGCTGGGCGTTGGAAAACGGCCGCGCCCTGCGCGTGTTCGAGGCGTTGGCCCGCTTAAACGAGAGAAGCGGCGGCCTGCTCTATGCCGTGGGCGACGGCAACCACTCGCTGGCGGCGGCCAAGCAGTGCTGGGAAGATGTCAAGGGCAGCCTTTCGGCGGCGGAATTTGATTCCCATCCCACGCGCTACGCGCTGGTGGAACTGGTCAACCTGCACTGCCCGGCGCTCGTGTTTGAGCCGATTCACCGCGTGCTCTTTGGCGTAGATCCGGCCGATGTGCTCGCGTCCATGCGCGCAAGCGGGGCCTTTGCGCCGGGCGGCGAAGATGTGCGCGTCGCCTTTGGCGGCGAAGAGACGGGCTTTGCTACCGCCGGCCATCCTATCCGCCCCTTGCAGGATTTCCTGGACGGCTATCTCCGCGAACATCCGCAGGCGGAAATCGACTACATACACGGCGAAGATTCGCTGCGCGCCCTGCTTGCGCGCGAGGACGCGGTGGGCTTCATGCCCCGTGCCTTTGACAAGGCCGAGCTGTTCCCCTATATCCGCAAGCACGGCGTGTTGCCGCGCAAGACCTTTTCCATGGGTGAGGCGCGCGACAAGCGCTACTATCTGGAAATGCGGAGGATTGGCAAGTGAGCCACCGCATATTCATCGTCGAGGACGATCGCGTCATCGCCCGCGCCGTCAAGCAGCACATCGAAAGCTGGGGCTGCGAGGCGCGGGTGGTGTCGGATTTTCGCAATGTGCTCAAGGAATTTGTGGCCTTCGACGCGCATCTGGTGCTGATGGACATCTCCCTGCCGTTTTTCAACGGCTATCACTGGTGCCGTGAGATTCGCAAGATTTCCAAGGTGCCGGTGATCTTCATCTCCTCGGCCTCGGACAATATGAACATCGTCATGGCCATGGATATGGGCGGCGACGATTTTATCGCCAAGCCCTTTGACCTGAGCGTGCTTACGGCCAAGGTACAGGCGGTTTTGCGCCGCGCCTATGAGTTTTCCGGGGCGCAGCCGCTGCTTGAGCATCGGGGCGCAATCCTCAACCTGAGCGACGCTTCGTTGACTTACGAGGGCAAGCGCCTGGAATTGACCAAGAACGACTTTCGCATCCTGCAAACGCTGATGGAGCGCCCCGGCCAGGTGGTTTCGCGCGAGACGATCATGCTGCGGTTGTGGGAGACGGATTGCTTTGTGGACGATAATACGCTCACCGTCAATATGACGCGCCTGCGCAAGAAACTGGAGGCCATCGGCCTGGAGGATTTTATCCTCACCCGTAAAGGCGCAGGCTACCAACTGGGGGAATAGCCGCCTGCCAAACCATTTCATGCACCCCTCTTGTGCTATGTGCATATTCTGCCAGTGGCACAGGGGGTGTTTTTTTATGTGTGGAATTTCCGGCTTTTGCAGCCTGGAGAGGAATTACTTATCCTGCCGCGAGGAGCATATGCACGCGCTTATCGCCATGCGCAAATCCATCGCCCATCGGGGACACGACCAGACCGGCGAAGCGTTATACAGCCACGCCGGCTTGAGCCATACGCGCCTGTCCATACGCGATCTGTCGCTGGGACGGCAGCCCATGGTCAAGCGCGATCAAGGCGCGGAGTTCGCCATCGTCTACAACGGCGAAATCTACAATACGGACGAGCTGCGCGCGGAACTGGAAGCGCTGGGCAGGCGCTTTGAAACCACATGCGATACGGAGGTCATCCTGGAGGGCTACATATGCTGGGGCGACGCGGTCTGCGCGCGCCTGAACGGCATTTTCGCCTTTGCCATTTGGGATGAGCGGCGACGGCGCCTGCTGCTCTGCCGCGACCGCAGCGGCGTAAAGCCCCTGTTTTATACCTTCCAAAATGGCGAACTGATCTTTGGCTCGGAAATCAAGGCCCTGTTCGCGCATCCGTCCGTAAAGCCGGAAATCGACTTAGGCGCGCTGCGGGAGGTGCTCGGCGTCGGCCCGGCGCGCACGGATGGCTGCGGCGTGTTCCGCGGCGTGCGGGAGGTGCGCATGGGCTGCAAGGCGGTGCTGGACGCGGACGGACTGCGCGAGGAACCCTACTTTTCGCTCGTTTCTGCGCCCCACGAGGATGATTACGAGACGACGGTGGAGCATGTGGCCTTTTTGCTCCGGGACGCGGTGCGGCGGCAGATGGTATCGGATGTGCCCGTGTGCAGCTTCCTTTCCGGCGGGCTGGATTCCAGCCTCGTTACGGCGCTGGCCTGCCGGGCGCTGGAGGGTACGGGCGCGCAGTTGAATACATTCTCCTTTGATTTTACCGGCAACGACGCAAGTTTTGCCGCCAACGCCTTCCAGCCCGAAAGGGATCGGCCCTATGTGGATGCATTGCTGCCCTGCCTGCCGGTGCGCCACAGCTATCTGGAATGCCGGGAGGATGAGCTTCCCGGCCTGCTCACGGAGTCGATGCTTCCAAAGACCTGCCCGGCATGGCCGATGTGTACGCCTCGCTTCTGTACTTCTGCCGCCTGGTGAGCAGAAGCAACAAGGTGGCGCTCACCGGAGAATGCGCCGATGAAATTTTCGGCGGTTACCCCTGGTTTTACCGGGAAGACCTGCTTGCCGTTGAGGGCTTCCCCTGGGCCGGGAACATGGAACCGCGCCTCATGCTGCTGCGCGACGGCCTCGCCCGGGAACTGGATTTGGAGGGATATGCGCACAGGCGCTATGTGGAAAGCCTGGAGCGCATGCCGCGCTTGCCCGACGAAGACGGCGCGGCGCGCCGCCAACGGGAAATTGCCTGGCTGAACCTGCAATGGTTCATGCCCACGCTGCTTACGCGCATGGACCGCGCCAGCATGTATTCGGGCCTGGAGGCGCGGGTGCCCTTCGCCGACCACCGCATCATCCAATACCTTTGGAACGTGCCGTTTTCCATGAAAATGCGCCATGGCGAGGAAAAATCCCTGCTGCGAGACGCGGCGCGGGGCCTGCTTCCGGAACACATACTGCATCGCAAAAAAAGCCCCTATCCAAAAACCTACGCGCCTTCGTATACGAAACTTCTCAAGGATGCGCTGCGGCAGATCTTGTACGACGCTTCGTCTCCCCTGCGTGCCATCGTAGACAAGGGCAAGGCTCTTGCCTTCCTCGACCAGCCCGCGCAGACTGCGCACCCATGGTTTGGACAACTGATGGCCGCGCCCCAGCTGATTGCCTATTTTATACAGATTGACGCCTGGATGCGCCATTACCATCTCAGCGTGTAAGAGTCACAGCCGTCCTGCACGGATGGCAAGTCAGGCCGCGCGCGGGCTTGTTTTCAGCTTCTGGAAGCGGTATAATGGGGAAGGGCAGAGGGTGCGCCCTTTCCAAACGGGGAGAACGCAAACGCACGCCCCTCAAAATACAACCGCCGTCGCGTGACGCTATGGCGCTGCGCGATGCGACAGGGAGGTTATCCGCATGTTGGCCATTGGCACGCAGGCTCCGTCCTTTTCCCTGCCCGACCAGAATGGGCAGATGCACACGCTCGAGGAATACCGCGGCAAAAAGGTCATTCTTTATTTTTACCCCAAGGACAACACCGCCGGCTGCACAAAGCAGGCCTGCGCCTTTGGCGAGCTGTATCCGCAGTTTATGGAAAAGGGCGCGGTGGTGCTGGGTGTGAGCAAGGACAGCGTGGCTTCGCACAAGAAATTTGAAGAAAAGTACGGCCTGCCCTTTACGCTGCTTTCCGACGAGGAACTTGAGGCCATCAAGGCCTACGATGTCTGGCAGGAAAAGAACATGTACGGCAAAAAGACCATGGGCGTGGTGCGCACCACCTATCTCAT
>DSTMC04003__coassemble_1140_pt1 | contig 22139 bp, 18 predicted proteins | sample DSTMC04003__metabat2_low_PE_048 | metagenome-assembled genome bin DSTMC04003
GGTGATCCGGGCGGATGACGCGGTTACAGGTGCGTATGGGAAACACCATGCGCGCCACGTCCAGCACCTCGCGCACGGCGGTCGCGCCCTTGTAGGGTCCGAAATAGCGCGCGCCGTCGCGCGCCTGCTTGCGCACCAGCTCCAGGCGCGGAAAGTCCTGGGACAAATCGACGCGGATATAGGGAAAGTGCTTGTCATCCTTGAGCAGTATATTGTACTTGGGGCGGTAGCGCTTGATGAGGTTCAACTCCAGCGCCAGCGCCTCCATTTCGCTGTCCACCAGCACGATATCAAAATCATCCACATGCTCCACCATGGCCTGCACCTTGGGGGTGTGGTTTTTGCTGGACTGAAAATACTGGCGCACGCGGTTTTTCAAGTTGACCGCCTTGCCCACATAGATGATGCGCCCCTCGCACTTCATCAGGTAACAACCCGGCGAATCGGGCAGGTTTTTCAGCTTCAGCGCGAATTCCTCCGAACGCACGCGCTCCCCTCCTATCCCACGACCTCGATGGCCTTTTCCAATGCCTGCCGGCCGATGGGCGTGGCCACGGTACTTCCCGCGCCGCCCTGTTCCACCACGACGGCCACGGCGTAGGGCTTGCTGTCGTCGCGGATATAGCCGACGAACCAGGCGTTGGTGGGCACAGACTTATCGTCGCTGGTCTCCGCCGAACCGGTCTTGCCGCAGACGGTGTAGCCGGAAATGGCGGCGCGCGATGCGGTACCGGACTGCACGGCCTGATACATGGCCCGGGCAATGGTATCGGCGGTGGAGGCGTCCATCACCTGGCGGTAGACGCTGGTTTCCAGCGTGTGCGTGGTGATGCCCAACGAATTTTCGATGCGCTTGACGAGCACTGGCTTCATCATCACGCCGTCGTTGGCCACCGCCCCGGCAATCATCGCCATGTGCTGCGGGGTGGCCAGCACCTCGCTCTGCCCCACGCCCGCCCACACCAGGCCGCCGACGCTGTTCACGTCCGGAAAGGACGAATTGTAAATCATGAAATCGCCGAACTTGAAATTTTCGTTGAAGCCGAATTTTTCCGCCGTGGCGCGCAGGCGTTCTTCCCCGAGCTGGTAGGCGAGCTTGCCGAAGGTGATGTTGCAGCTCTTGGCAAAGGCGGTCATCAAATCGACCTCGCCATGCACCGCGCCCCCGGCGCAGACGATGGTGCCGCCCTCGTAATCCCATGAGCCGGAACAGATGAATTTCTGATTGAGCACATTGGGGTCGGCCTCGAGCGCCGAGGTCAGCGTGACAATCTTGAAGGTGGAGCCAGGCATGTACAGGCCCTGCAAACAGCGGTTCAAAAACGCGGTATCGGCGATGTTGTCGCCCTCGGTGCTGCCGTCGAGCAGGTCGCTGGGGTCATAATCCGGCTTGGATACCCACGAAAGGACTTCGCCGGTCTTGTAGTTGATGACGCACACCGCGCCGTCTTTGCCCTCGGGGAAAATCGAGGAAATGTAGGCGGTCAGCTCGGCGTCGATGGTGAGCTGTATGCTGGAACCAACGCGCTCCTCGCCGGAAAAGGCCGAGCGCAGTTTATCAATCAGCGAACCGGAGATGTTCAAAAGCGTGGAAGAATAGTAATTTTCCACGCCGGTGCCGCTCATGCCCATCTGGTCGCCGATAGTCTGTGAAAGGGCGCGGCGGGCGGATTCGCTGGTAAGATACTGGCGGGTGCCGTCCGAGGCGGTGTGCGCAAGCGTATTGCCGTCGCGGTCGGTGATATCGCCCATGTGGGCGGTGGAGCCATTGGAGCGGGTGTTGTAGGGGTTGGACGCCCAAACGCTGCCCTGCGAATAAACCGTATAGCCATACCACACGCCCAAGCCCACGAACAGGCACACAATCAGCGCGCCTACCAAACGCATTTTCCCGCGCAATTCCCTCACATTTCCACCTCCTCGCGCATCTCCAGGCGGTCGATATCCCGCGCCTCATCCTCGGCGTTCATCGAGGAAATGCCCAGCAGGATGCCGAAGGACAAAAACGTGCTCACCAGCGAAGAACCGCCCGAGGAAATCAGCGGCAGGGTAACGCCGGTGAGGGGGATGAGTTTTGTATTGCCGCCGACGATAAGCATGGTTTGCAGGCCCAGCATGGTGACAATGCCAAAGGCGGTCAGCGAATGAAAGCTCGTGCGGGCGTTCATGGCCACCACCATGCCGCGCATGATGATGATGACATAGATGGCCAGCAGGCAGATGGAAAAGATCAGCCCGAACTCCTCGGCAATGGCGGCGAAGATGAAGTCTGAATGATACAGGGGAATGTCGCGCGGGCGGCCCAGGCCCAATCCCATGCCGAACAGGCCGCCCGAGCCGATGGCTATGAGCGCCTGCACGATCTGCCCACCGGAGCCGGTCGGGTCGCTCCAGGGATTTTGCCAGATGGCGATGCGCGTTTGCACATAGGGCAGCGCCTTGTAGGCCAGAATGGAGCCAGCCACCCCCACCCCCAGCCCGCCGAGGGTAATCAGCCAGTTGGATGTAGCGGCGAAATAGATCAGAAGCGTAGTCATAAAATAGAGCAGCACCGCGCCCAAATCGCGCTGAATCAGCAAAATTCCGCAGCAGACGGCGGCAAACAGGATGGCAGGCAGGCATTTCACAAAGCGCGGCCGTCCCGCCAGCGATGCGGCGAGGATGAGGATCAGGGCGGGCTTGATAAACTCTGAAGGCTGCAATGTAAGCCGTTCGGGGATGATGGTGATCCAGTTGCGCGCCCCGTTTTGCACCGTGCCAAACGCCCACGGCGAAGCCAGCGCCGCAAGGCACAGCGCCATACCGGGCAGTATCCACTTTTTCCAGTGCCGTACAGAACGGATAAAGACAATGCCCACCGCCATGGCTCCAATGCCGACGGCAGCGTAAATTGCCTGGGTAAGCGGCGTAATCTTGGCGCGGGCGATGTCTGAAAGTGTAATGATGCCAACGGAGCACAACAGCATGACCAATATCAAAATTGCCCGGTCGATGGGCCAGATTTTGCCAAAGAGCATGGTCACCAGCCACGTGGCTGCCGGGAGCGCCACGGCCAGAATCAGCGCCTGCATGTCCACGGGTTGTTCCTGCAGGGAAACCAGCAGCATAGCCGTGAACTGAAACAGCATCACCGCCGACAAAAGCAGGCGCGTATTCGAGCGCATCAGCGCCCGGCGCATGCCCTCAATGCTGCGTCCGCTGCGCGCGGGGCGCTGCGGGGCCTGGTCAAAAAGCGTATCCGCGTCAAAGCCGCTTGCGGATGAATACTTATCTCGTCCCTTCATGTTTAGAAATTATCCTCGTCGGCGTCGTCGCCTGTGTCGAAAAAGAGGTCGTCGTCCGTCCATGCAGGATCGCTCCGGACGGCGCGATCCTCGCGCATGGGGATGGGCCGCTCAAACCGCGGCTCCGTCACGCCAGAGCCGTTGCCGGAAATACCAGCGGCGGCGGCCGGGCGCGCCTGCATGCGGGGCGCGTCAAACAGGCCGTCGTCCTGCGGCGCGTAATCGCCGGCGCGGCCCACCGCGTCAATCAGCACCAGCGAAAGCAACACCGAACCGGCGTAAAAGCTGTCGCCATCGCGCAAAAGCAGCCTGCGCACGCGCTTGCCATCGCCATCAACCAGCTTCGCCCCGGAAATGGCCGTCAGCGCCAGACCCTCGTCGGTCAGTTCGAATCGCGCGTGTTTGGGCCGCACCGACGGGTGCCGCACCCGGATATCCGCCGAACGTGCGCTACCCAGCGTGCCCTCGCGGATAACCGGATAGCGCATGCCGCGCCTCGCCCGTCCTTCGCCTTCGAGCACCACCAGTTCGCCGGAAAGCCCCGTCTGGGGCGACCAGCGGCGCAGCTTGCTGGCGCGGCGGCTGTCGCGCACCGTCACCCGCCAGGCACGCAAAACAATGAGCAGGAAAAGCGCCGCGAAGAAGTAGCGCGCCGCCAACGCCAGAATTTCATATAAACCGTCGCTCACGCGCCGCCCTCCCTTCGACAGTTTTGCAACTTGCAAATGACAAGCTGGCGGACGGGGAAGCAAGCTCCCCCGCCGGGTGCCGCGCCTCAAATTTTCAATTTGAGTCGTGGCAGTTTCGCCCTTGGCGAAACCGCAGAATCCTGCGGATTCTGCGCCTCCGGCCACCCTCTCCAATTTTTGCTCGCGCCACTGCGCGACACAAGCAAAAATTGCAAGGTAGATATTTTTTCTCCGGCAAATGGGATTTGCCTGCGCAAAAATATCTGCGGTTCCGCCGCACAGGAGGCGATTTTGCCGATTTTTCAAATCGTCAAAATCGGTCGGCTTTGCCGACTTGAAAACCCAACGGGTTTTCAACCTTTCGCCGGAACCGATTTTACAGGCCGTCCTGCCTTCCCTTTTTTACAGCCTGTATTTTTCACCTCTATCATAGCATGGGCGTGTTAAATTCCCGTTGAAAATGCCCATGCCCGAAAAATGCCTCATTTTCCCTGCCCTCTTGTCCCTGTTTCATGGTATAATATATACTGGGTAGGTGGTTATCATTATGGAAGTAACGGCCGCAATGTACTGGACGGTCTGCCCCTTGGTGTTCCTGGCCTCGCTGATTGACGCGATCGGCGGAGGCGGCGGCCTGATTTCACTGCCGGCCTATTACCTGGCCGGGCTACCGCCGACGCTGGCGGCGGGCACAAACAAGCTTTCGGCATGTTTCGGCACATTTGTGGCCACGGTGCGGTTTGGCCGGGGGCACAAGTTGCTCCTCTGGCCGGCGCTGCTGGCTGTGGCCGGGGCGCTGCCGGGGGCGTTCGTTGGCGCGGAGATTCTGAAAATGATGGACGAAGCCGTTGTGCGCACCATCATGCTCGTCGGCGTTCCACTCATGGCGTTGGTGGTGGCCTTCAAGCGCGATACGCCTGCGCGCCCCAGGGAAATGACGCGCGGCATTTACGCCCTGTGCTTCCTGATTGGGCTGGGTTGCGGCTTTTACGACGGCTTCTTCGGCCCGGGCGCGGGGACGCTGATGATCATGCTGTTTACCTGGGCGGCGGGCATGGACATGGTGACGGCCTCGGGAACGGCCAAGCCGGTCAATCTGGCCTCTAACCTTGCGGCGCTTGCATCGTTTCTCATCAGCGGGGACGTGTTGTTCCGCCTGGCGGCTCCGGCGATTGTGTGTTCCATCGCCGGCGGCTGGGCCGGCTCGAAGCTGGCGATGCGCATCGGCGCGCGGCTGATTCGCTATGTCATGTTGGGCGTGCTGGTTCTTCTGGTGGCCAGGCTGGCGTATGAATGGCTCGTCGCCGCGTGAACCGTTTGGCGGTCAAATGCGTCTATATTATAAGTATCAACGTGGGAGGGTTTTCATGCAGTTACGTTTCAGACGCGCTTTGAGCGCGCTCATGGCTGTTGTGCTGCTCACCTCCGCGCCCGCTTTGGCGCTGGGATTTATCTTTGGGGAAGACGCGCAGACGCCCGTGGCTTCGTCCATCGAGGATGACGGCATGCTGCGCGTATACCTCCTGTCTCTGGGGGATCCGGCCTCGCTGGGCATGACGCTGGCTGGTTCCTATACCGTGGAGGGCGATCGCGGTTTCCGCTTTGACCGCGATACGCAAATTGTGTTGGCTGTGGACGGCGAAAACATCCTTTTGAGCGTGGGCGGCCTCACCATCGACATGGGTCCGTCCCTGACGCTCACCCGTCAGGCCGTCACCGACGGCGGCGAAAATGGCATTTATATCCACGAATCGGCGCGGGATGCCCTGTTCGAGGGCGACCTGAGCGTATCGGTTTCCGATGGCGGGCTGCGCTGCATCCTCACCATCCATATCGAGGACTACCTCAAGGGCGTGGTGGCCTATGAAATGAGCGATTCCTTCCCGCTGGAGGCGCTCAAGGCCCAGGCTGTGGCCGCGCGCACCTACGCGATGGGCCGCAAGTGGGTCAGCGCCGCGCGCGATTACGATGTGGTCGATACCACACAGGATCAGGTCTACCGTGGGCTGGAGGCCGAGTACACCAACGTCATCGCCGCGGTGGAGGCCACGCGCGGCGTGGTGGGCACCTACAACGGCGGCTTCGCCATGTGCTACTACACCGCCAGCAACGGCGGGCAGACGGCGCTGGCCACCGATATCTGGGGCGGCTCCGGCGACTATGGCTACCTGGCGATGGTAGACGATCCCTACGACCTGGAGAACCCCTCCAGCCTGGTTAACAGCATTTCCTTCCAGGCCGACGTTTCCGACAACGCCACCCTGCGCGGCATGCTGGAAGAAGCGCTCGCGGCGATGGATCTCCCTTACGAGGATGTAGAGCTTGAATCCGTGGTTTCCATCGAGCCGGTCGAACCGAAATTCGAAGGCAGCTATATGTATACGCAACTGCGCTTCACGCTTTCCATTTCGGCGCAGTTGAATGGCTGGTACGCGCAGGAGGGCGACGATTACGCGCCCCTGTTTGAAAATGGCTCGGCTTTCAGCGAGGAAATGCTCGCCTCGGCTTACGGCCTGTCTCTGGCGCGGCGCGGACAGCTCGCCCTGCCCTTTGTCTACCAGGATGGCCGCGTCACCCTGCCCGATCCGGTAACGGTGGATCTGTCGGTATACGACCAGATCAAGGACGGCCTGTCGCTGGGGCTGAATGGCGGCGACTACGAGCTGGTCAGCGCCACGCAGGAGGAAGACGGCTCCTTTACCATCTCCATGCGGCGCTTTGGCCACGGCGTAGGCATGAGCCAGCGCGGGGCGCAGTGGATGGCTGGAGAGTATGGCATGACCTATACGGAAATCCTCAACTTCTACTATCCGGGCATGACGCTGGAAGTGATTGAATGGCCGGAAGTGGAACTGACGGCCCTGGAGGAACTGCCCGAGAGCATCGGCTTTGCCCGGGCGCGTCCCACCCCCACTCCCACGCCCGCGCCCCTGCCGGCGCTGGAGGAAGGCGAGTACTATGCGGCCGTCATGCTGGAAAGCCGTTCCTCAAGCCTGAACGTGCGCGAGGAACCTTCCACCAGCGCGCGCATTGTGTCGGCGCTTGGGTACGGCCAGCGCGTCATCGTATCCTCGGATGCGGGCGACGGCTGGGTGCGCATACGCACCGCCGAAGTGGAAGGTTACGTGCGGCTGGAATATCTCGAAGCTGAATAGAAAGGCCGCGGCGCGGGAGGTTCGAAGCGGCTTTCCGCGCCTGTGGCCCGGGAATACGGTTGGCGGGCAAAACGCCCCGGAGGACACGTGATTCGAAAGACAACACTGGCGGTACTGCTGTTTGCGTTGTTTGCGTCGGTTTTCGCGGCCGGCGCATTTTCCGTGTCCATCAGCGGCGCCGAAACCGCCGCCTTGCCTGCCGACGCGCACGCGCATGTGACGCTTGCGGGCGAAGAACAGCGTTTTTCTTTTACACCCGCTGCCAACAGCGTTTACAGCGTCTATTTTTTCCCAGGAGACGGGGAGTCGCCCGCCGTGGACGTGCGTCTGTACCATGGGGAAACGCTGATTGCCTCCGGCGGCGGTTCCATGCGCTTGTTTGAGGCCAGCCTGAACGCGGGCGAAACCTATACGCTGGTTCTTGGCGGCACGGGCAGCGGGTGGTTGGAAGTGATGCGCGCCACGCTGGGACGCAGTTTTGAAAAGCCCATTGAGCTGGATGGGGATAGCCTGTCCTACGAAAAATTGCTCGTGCGCGCGGGCGACGCGCACTGGTATGCCTTTACCGCCCAGGACGGCGGCCCGGCCACGATTCACGCCGAACCTGCTGAAAACGCGGAGTCGCTCGTACTCTGTGGTGTGGTCATGGACGCATCCGGCCACATACTGCGCGAGGCCGGCGGCGATACAGGCGGCTTTGTCATCGACTGCGCGTTGGAGGCCGGGGCACGCTATTACGTGCGCGTATCCGCCCTCGACGCCTCCACCGGTCCCTACCGCCTGAGCGTGGAACAGGATACGGCGCGCGCGGCGCGGCCGGAATCGGTTTCTCTTTCGGCGCAGAGCCTGGCGATGGGCATCGGTGAAACACAGCTTTTGACGGCGGAGGTTTTGCCGCAGGACGCGCATCCCACCGTGACGTTTTCTTCCTCTAACCCTGCCGTGGCCACGGTGACGCAGTCCGGCGAGGTACACGCCCTCGCCGCCGGCGAAGCGGTGATCACCGCCCGGGCCTGGGGCGGCGCCAGCGCCTCCTGCACGGTAGAGGTGGCGGGCGTTCCCCTCTCCGGTATCGCCTTTTCCCAGAGCGCGCTGACCCTGCGGGTTAGTGAAAGCGTGAGTACGGCGCTGGAATTCTACCCAGAATACGCCTCCGACCGGCGCGTGAGCTACGCGGTGGAAGGCTCAGACATTATCTCCGTCACCCCGGACGGCGTAGTGACCGGACTTGCCGAGGGTACAGCCCGCATCATCGCCACGGCGCTGGACGGCGGGCACACCGATATCCTCGAAGTAACGGTCGAGCCGGCCGCGGCCAAGCTGCGCGCCCTGATTGTCGGCCAGCAGATGTACCAGGAATCGGTAAACACAGTGCGCGTCGGCTCCATTAACACCGCGCAGAGCGTCGCCTCCATGCTGCAAAGCCAAAATGTGGATGGGGAAAGCTACGAAACCACAGTGCTGCTCGATTCCACGCGCGAGGAAACGCTTGCCGCCATCCGCACCGCCTTCGCGGACGCGCGGGAGGGCGATATCTCCCTGTTTTATATCACCTGCCACGGCTATTACGCACATGGCATGAGCTTTTTTGAACTTTATGACGGCTCAGTGATTGCCGCCAGCGACCTGGAGCGCGAACTGCGCAAGATCCCCGGCACGGTGGTGGTCATTGCCGACTGCTGCGGCAGCGGCGGCCTGATTGGCCAGGCTTCGTCGCTGGAGGATTTCAACCGCGGCATCGTGCAGGTATTCTCCGGCCGCATCGGTTCGCCCTCTTTTGCCGGAAGCAAATACAAGGTTGTCGCCAGCGCCTCGCTCGACCAGGACAGCTACCGCATCAGCTTTGACGAAAACGTCACCGAAAGCGACATGGCCACCGTGCTGGCCCGCGCCCTTTGCGACGGAGCGGGCTGGAGCCTCGGCAGCGCCCGCCGCGCCGCCTTACGCGCCGATGCGGACTACGACCGTCAGATCACCCTCAACGAAATCGGCCTTTACCTCTCCCGCCGCGTCGCCTGGTATCTCGATGTCGCCGGCGAATTGGCCGGTTCCAGCACGTCTTACGTGCAAAACGTGCAGGTATATCCACTGGGCGATCCCACTGTGCTGTTTGGGCGGCAGGGGCAATAGGCCGGTTCTGCCGCCGCCATATCACACAGAGTGGTTTTTCTCCTGCAAATTCATGTTAAATTTTTGAGAAAAGTTTTTGTTTGCAGGAATTACTTTTCGCCCCGCGAATGGTATAAGTTAGCGTATTTTCTATATGTTATGTAGGTTGAGGGGGAGTTCCTGTTTCCAAAGTAATCGTGGCGAAACATGCCGGATTTTGCTTCGGGGTGCGCCGGGCGGTGGAAGCCGCCAGCCGCGCCGCCCCTGCTTGGACGCTTGGCCCGGTAATCCACAACCCCAGGGTGGTGGCGGAACTGGCCGAAAAGGGCGTTCTGAGCGCGGATGCGCCGGAGGATATCCCCGAAGGTGCTGTGGCGGTTGTGCGCTCGCACGGCGTAGGCCGTCAGACGCTTTCGCGTTTACGCGCGCGCGCGCGCGAAGTATGCGACGCCACCTGCCCCTTTGTGAAGCGCATACACGCAATGGCGCAGGAGGCCGAGGCAAGGAAAATCCCTCTGATCGTGGTGGGCGAAGAGCATCACCCCGAGGTGGAGGGCATCCGTGGCTGGACGGCCGGGGAAAGCTACGCCGTAGCCGACGAAACCGCCGCCAATGCCCTGCCGGAAATGGAGCGCGCCCTGGTGGTATCGCAAACCACGTTTATCTCCGAGCGCTTCGAGCGCGTGTGCGCCGCCCTGCAAAAGCGCGTGCGCGCAATGGAAATACGCAAGACAATCTGCCCCGCCACGCGCGAGCGGCAGGAAGAGGCCGTCCGCCTGGCGCAAAGCGCCGACGTAATGATTGTCGTGGGCGGCCGGGAAAGCTCCAACAGCCGCAAGCTGTTTGAGCTGGTCAAAGCGGTCTGCCCGCGCTCGCACTTCATCGAAGGCGCGCGCGAGGTTGAAAATACATGGATTCAAGCGGCAGATCTGGTTGGAATTACAGCCGGCGCCTCTACGCCGGATTGTACAATTAAGGAGGTAGCAGCAAGAATGAACGACATCGAGAAGCAGGTCACTCCGTCCGAGGAGCAGCAGGCCGAGGCCAATTCCACCGAATCCGACTTTATGGCGGATGTGGAAAAGTCCATGGTACAGCTCCGTCCCGGGCAGACGATCACGGGCACCGTGGTGCAGATCACCAATGACGAGGTCTGCGTCAACGTCGGTTACAAGGCAGACGGATTGGTTAAGAAAGCTGACCTCTCCTCGACCGATGTAAAGGTTGGCGACGAGATCGAAGTCGAAGTCGTCAAGGTAAACGACGGCGAAGGCAATGTGTTGCTCTCGCAGCGCAACATCGTCAACCGCAAGATCTGGGATGAGATCATGGCCAAGTATGAATCCGGCGAGTACGTCACCGGTATTGGCAAGGAAGCCGTCAAGGGCGGCTTGCTGGCCGACGTGATGGGTATCCGCTGCTTCATCCCCGCCTCGCAGCTTTCCCTGCGCTATGTGGAAAAGATCGAGGAGTTCGTAGGCCAGGAGCTGACCCTGCAGATCATTGAGATCGACAAGCCCAAGAAGCGCATCGTCGCTTCCCGTAAAAAGGTGCTCATGGCTGAGGAAGCCGAGCGCAAAAAGGCTATTTGGGACGCTCTGGAAGTCGGCAGCGTGGTCAAGGGCGTTGTGCGCCGCCTGGCGGACTTTGGCGCTTTTGTGGACATCGGCGGCGTGGACGGCCTTGTACACGTGACGGATCTGAGCTGGGGCCGCGTGCAGCATCCCTCGGATGTAGTCAAGGTTGGCGACGAGATCGACGTGAAGATTTTGAACGTGGATCCGGCGCGCGAGCGCATTTCCCTTTCCTACAAGCAGACCCGCCCGCGTCCGTGGACGGTGGCCGGCGAAAAGTACCCGGTCGGCTCCGTGGTGGAGGGCAAGGTTGTGCGCATCACCACTTTCGGCGCCTTTGTGGAGCTGGAGCCCGGCCTTGACGGTCTGGTACACATCTCCCAGTGCGCCCTCACCCGCATTGCCAAGGTTGAGGATGCTGTCAACGTCGGCGACATCGTGCGCGTGAAGGTATTGGACGTCAACACCGAGGCCAAGCGCATTTCCCTGTCGATCCGCGAGGTGCTCGAGGACGAAGCGATGGAGCAGATGCCCGCCAGCAACGATCTGGATGAGTACGCCATCGTGGACGTACCCGCTATCGAGGATGAGCCAGAAGCCGTTCCGGTAGAAATCCCCACCGCGGAAACTGAGGAAGCTCCCGCCGAGGAATAATTCCCATCGCTATGGTGCGGCACGGCCTTGCGCCGTGCCGCATCAGGATGTTGACAAAGTCAACAGACTGCCAGAGGGATGAGAAAGCCTGCAAGACAAGGAAGCAAACTTGCAGACAAGGGAGCTTACATGAACGTAAGTGACCGCAGGCTGCATGTGCAGCTGACGCAGGAAGCAGAAATTGCCTCTGATTTTCTCTTTGATCAGGGCAATTTTTGCGTTTGTAGGCTTTGTCAGCGCTCTGATGCGGCACGGCCCTGCGCCGTGCCGCATTTTCTCGAGCGAATTCATACTGCCCGGCGCTCATCCCCGGCGATGTTTTGGAATCAAGAGGAAAGTCGCAGAAAGCGTTTGCCTGCGACGTTTCCAGGATTTTCTTCTTAATATACTTCAGGATTCCTGCGGGAAATCGCCTTGCCTGGCGCCCCTCCCCCCATTCAAAATTTCGTTCACCTGAATACGCCCTAAAGAAAGGTCGTTTGAAATATGCCGCATATGGAGACGCTTTCGCTCAATTCCGAGCTCGACGGTCTGGAATTGCCGGTACTGACCTGCATTCCCGACGGCGAAGTGCGCGCAGTCGTGCAGTTTTCCCACGGCATGTGTGAAAACAAGGAGCGGTACGCGCCATTTATGGAGTTTCTCGCCGCGCATGGCTTTGCCTGCGCCATCAGCGACCATCGCGGCCACGGCGCGCAGGCGCGCAAGCGCGGAGAGTTGGGATACTTTGGCGCAGACGGCGCAAACGCGCTGGTGGATGATTTGCACCAGATCACCAACTGGCTGCGCGGCCGCTTCCCGGGCAAGCGCATTTATCTCTTCGGACACAGCATGGGTTCGCTGGCGGCCCGCGTCTACGCCGCCCGGTTTGACAAAGAGCTTGCCGGGCTGATTGTATGCGGCAGCCCTGGTTGGAACCCGGCCGCCCCTTTCGGGCGGCTGTTGGCGCGCTTTCTGGGAAAACTGAAGGGCGAAAGAAAGCGCGGCAAGTTTTTGAAAATCATCACCTTTGGGCCGTTTTACCGCGCCTTTAAGCATGAAGAAAGCAAGTGCGCCTGGATTTGCTCGGACAAGGCGGTCGTGGATGCCTATGACGCCGATCCTCTGTGCGGCTTTACCTTTACCTACAATGGCTTCGAGGCCCTGTATTCGCTGATGATTCAATGCTACAGCAGGCGCGAAAAGGCCGGTTCTCCCAGCCTGCCCATCTTCTTTATCTCCGGCAGCGAGGACACCTGTCGCGGTGGGGACAAGGGCTTCGCACAGGCCATCGAACGCATGCGCGCTCGGGGCTATACGCGCATAGACAGCCGCCTCTATCCGGGCATGCGCCACGAAATTCTCAATGAACCCGGCCGCCAGGCTGTGTACGGCGACGTTCTTGCCTGGCTGGAAGCGCGGGAGGCGGAAGCATGATCGCGGTGGTAGCTGGCGTCGTGAAAAGGGATGGGCGGCTTTTACTCTGCCAGCGCCCCGAGGGCAAGCGCCTCGGCCTTCTGTGGGAATTTCCCGGCGGCAAGGTGGAAATGGGCGAAACCCCGAAGGCGGCGCTGGAGCGCGAATTAAAGGAAGAACTCAATGTGGAAACGCGCACAGGCCGTGTGCTGGACGTATTGCGCCTGGACGACCGCAATGGCGGCGACATGCTATTGCTGTTTTACGAAAGCGAAATCGTATCCGGCGAGCCGGAAACCGTGGAATGCCGCGCGTTTGCCTGGGCGCTCCCCCAGGATGTGCGCGCCTATGACCTTGCCCCGGCGGACGCCCTGTTTGCGCGCAGGAATCTTCCCGGCGACATTTGAGCGCGAAAACTGTATCTTTGGGCGCGCATCTCTTTTCTCCGCGCCGCTTATATCGTATAATAGGCTTCAGAAAGGAGGCGCGGAAATGGATTTTATCTCTTATTTGCCGGCCATCATCCTGCTGATCCTCGGCTTCGGCCTGGTGGTGCTGGAGATGTACCTGCCGGGCTTCGGCGCGCCGGGCATACTCGGCTGCATACTGCTCGTCGCCGGCGTAATCGCCGCCCGTCCGACGCCCTTGCAGGCGCTGATCATGGCTCTGGTCATCATCATCCTTTTGTGCATCGCGCTGTCGATCTTCGTACACTCGGCCTCCAAGGGGCGATTGTCGAATTCACGGCTGGTGCTCAAGGAAGTGTCCACCCATCCGGAGAGCGAAAACGAACTGGCTTATTTCGTCGGCAAGACCGGCACGGCCAGCACGGCCTTGCGCCCTGCGGGCATGGCCGAGTTTGACGGCGTGAAGCTCAGCGTGGTTTCCAAGGGTGAATTCATCGAGGCCGGACGTGCTGTGACGGTGGAATGCGTGGAGGGCAACCGCATCGTCGTGCATGAAGCGAAAAAGGCCTGAGGGTTGAAAAGGGGGAAGATACATGGAAGGCGGCGCAATATTGCTGGCAGTGTTGGTCGTGCTGGCACTGGGAATCTGGCTGTATCTGCGGTTTTACCTGCGCATGGATCTGTGGCTGGCGGCGCGCGCCGCAGGCGTACCACTTCCTTTTTCCGCGCTCACGGCAATGCGGTTTCGCCGCGTGATGCCGGAAAAGATTGTCTTTCCCTATATTAAGGCGCACAAAGCCGGGGTAAAGGTCAGATTGACCGATCTGGAGGCGCTTGTCATAGCTGGCGGCGATCCAATGCGCGTTGTTGACGCGCTCATCCTGGCGCATGAAAGGGACTTTCCCCTGTCCTTCATGGACTGTGTCAAGAGCAGTTTGTCCGGGGAGGATCCTTGCGCTTTCGTCAAGCAACATACGACATCTATCTGAGGGAGACCGCCATGGGGCGGCAAATTGGAAAGGGGGATTTGGGTCATGGAGACTTCATCCTTTATCGTCAGTATCATCGCCATTGTCGGCATCGTGTTGGTTCTGATTTTTCTGCTTCGCTTTGTACCGCTGGGCTTGTGGATTACGGCGCGCACCTCGGGCGTGCGCGTGCGCATCAGCACGCTGGTGGGCATGCGTTTCCGCCGCGTCAATCCCTCCAAGATTGTGCTGCCGATGATCAAGGTTACCAAGGCAGGCCTGGACATCAGCATGAACGAATTGGAGGCGCATCTGATGGCAGGCGGTAGTGTGGATCGCGTGGTCGATTCTCTGATTGCCGCGCAATCGGCGCAGATTCCATTGGAGTTTGAGCAGAGCCGTGCCATCGACCTGGCCGGCCGCAATGTGCTCGAAGCTGTGAAAATGTCGGTCAATCCCAAGGTGATTGAAACGCCTGTGGTCGCCGCCATCGCCAAAGACGGCATCGAGTTGCGCGCCAAGGCCCGCGTTACTGTACGCGCCAATATCGCCCGTCTCGTCGGTGGCGCCGGTGAGGAAACCATCATCGCCCGCGTTGGCGAGGGCATCGTCACTACCGTCGGTTCTTCTCCTACGCACAAAGAAGTGCTGGAAAACCCTGACCTCATCAGCCGCACGGTGCTGGCCAAGGGCCTGGATGCGGGCACGGCTTTTGAGATTCTTTCCATCGACATCGCCGACGTGGATGTGGGCCGCAACGTAGGCGCGCAGTTGCAGATGGACCAGGCTGAGGCCGACCGCCGCATCGCGCAGGCCAAGGCAGAGGAGCGCCGCGCCATGGCCGTGGCCCACGAGCAGGAAATGCTGGCCTCTGTGCAGGAAATGCGCGCCCGCGTGGTCGAGGCCGAAGCGGAAGTGCCGCGCGCCATGGCTGCCGCGTTGCGCGAAGGCAAGTTGGGCGTAATGGATTATTATCAGATGCAAAACGTCATCTCCGACACCCGCATGCGCGATTCCATCGCCGCAACGGATGCCTCGGTCAAGCCCAACGAAGAAAAGAAGTAACCGCAAAGGGCGGCGGGTTCCCGCCGCCTTTCCCGCAGCAGAAGGGAGGGATCGCTCTTGGATGGAATCGCTATAATGTTCGTCGTCATCGCTGTGGTAGGGGCGATCATCAAAACCGCCGGCAAGACCGCGCAAAAGCGCCCCGGGCAATCTGTTCCGCCCGAACAACCGGCGCAAACGGCGCGGCGGAAAATGGCCGTAAAGCCAGTCACCATACAGAACGATCATCCGATTTCCTGGGAAGAGGCCTTCCCACCTGAAGTGCGCGAAGTGCTGGTCAGGGGACGCCGGAAGGGTGTACATCCGCTTCCGAAGGCCGCTTCAGGCAAAAAGGCCCCGCCCGCGCCCAAAACAGCAATGGACACGGCTCCATCCTCAAGCGAAGTTTCCGAGACGCTTAATCGGACGGACGATCTTGGTTTGGAGGAACGGCGGCATGTCTATGCCGGCGGCGGCACAGGCTGCTCCCTGCCGCAGGAAGCGCCTGACAGCGAAGGCAACAGCCGCGCTTATGACGACGGCTGTATCGGCGGCTCCTTGCCGCACGAACGGCCCACCGCCTCCGCCCGGATAAAGCCCCGTATACAGGCGGCGGATCCCGCCCCCATCCTGCTCAACGCCGCTTCTCCGGACGGACGCAAGTCCAAGCTCACTGCCGCGGAAATGCGCCGGGCTGTGGTCATGGCGGAGGTACTCGCCCGCCCCGTGGCCCTGCGGCCGCACGGCTACCGTCTGTAATTTTTGACTTTGCACGTGCGCGTCCCTTGGGGCGCGCACGCTTTTGTATAGGAAACACGTGCTGCCCAATGCGCAGGAATTTTGCAAAACCCGGAGAATTCTTTATTGGAAATTGCCGCAGACGCGGCGCGCAGGCCGCAAACGCGCTTCCATCAAAGTTCCGGCACCGCGACCTGAAAGGAGGAAAACCCGTGGATCCCATCCGCATACTCATCGCCGACGACGATCCCGGCATGCTGCTGGTGATGCGCAAGCTCGTGGAGCGCGCCGAGGACTACGAACTCGTGGGCGAGGCGCAAAACGGCGAGCAAGTGCTGGCCCTGTATGAAAAATACACCCCGGAGGTCGTGCTCATGGATGTGGAAATGCCGGGCATGTCCGGCATTGACTGCGCGCGCATCATCCAGGACAAAAACCCCAAGGCCGTGCTGGTGTTCGCCACCGCGCACGAACAATACATGAAAAGCGCCTTCGAGGTGTACGCCTTTGACTATCTGGTAAAACCCTTTCCCGTCGATCGCGCCCTGAACACGCTGCGCCTGATCCGCGAACGCCTGCGCGAAAGCGCCGCCGCTCAGTCTGTGACCACGCGCGCCCGGCCCCGCCAGGCCCCCGCGCGCCTGATGCTCAAGAGCCGCGACGGGCTTTCGTTTGTGGATATCGAGGACATACTGCTTGTGCAGCGTGAGGAACGGCAGACTGTCATCTACACCGTAAACGGCGGCCGCTTCGTCACCGGCGAAGGGTTGAGCGAACTGGAAGAACGATTGCCGGCGAATATGTTCTTCCGCACCCACAAATCCTATATCGTAAACGTCAACCAGATCGAATCCGTCACGCCCTACGGCCGCTGGACGTATATCGTGCGCCTGTGCGGCACAGAGCGCGACGCGCTCATCACCCACGAACGGTTTGATGAGCTGCAAAAACTCTTTGCCTGACAGGAGGACAAATTCATGCTATCCCGAACCATTGCCGAGCAGGCGCTCGCCGCGGCCCTGAGGACGGGCGGCGATTTTGCGGAAATCTTCTTTGAGGATACGCGCTCAAGCAGCCTGGCCCTCAACGCAGCCGCCATTGAAACCGCCCTCACCAGCCGTGCCGCCGGCGCCGGCATCCGCGTGTACAAAGGGCTTTCCAGCGTCTATGTACACACCAACGACCTCTCGCTTACCGGGCTGGTCAGCGCCGCGCAGAAGGCCGCGGATGCCATCGGCAGCGCCCAACAAACCGTAAATATCCACCTGACCGGCGCCATCGCCCGCAATATCCACGCCGTTTCCCAGCTTCCCATGGACGTGCCCGGGGCGCGCCGCGCCCAGGTGATCAAGGCCGCCGACGCCGCGGCGCGCGCCGTTTCCGGCGAGATCAGCCAGGTCACCGCCCGGCTTATCGACTGGGAGACGGACGTGGTAATCGCTAACAGCGAGGGGCTGTTCATCCCCGACCGCCGCGTCTACACGCGCCTGTCGGTGACGGCCGTGGCCTCTGGAAACGGCGAGAACCAGACCGGCAGCTACAACCCCGGGGCAATGATGGGCTTTGAGCTGTTTGATACCCGCGTGGATCCCGAGGACGTAGGCTGCCGCGCCGCGAAGCAGGCCGTCACCATGCTGCACGCTGAGCCGTGCCCGGCGGGGGTGATGTGCGTGGCCATTGACAAGGGCTTTGGCGGCGTCATTTTCCACGAAGCCTGCGGCCATTCGCTGGAGGCCACATCCGTCGCCTTTGGCAACTCCGAATTCGCGGGCAAGCTGGGCGAGCAGATTGCCTCCCCCATCGTCACCGCCATCGACGACGGCACCATGCCCAACGAATGGGGCTCTATCAACATCGACGACGAGGGCAACCCCACCACGCGCCTGGTGCTGATTGAAAACGGCGTTCTTAAAAACTACATGGTGGACAGGCTCAACGGCCGCCGCATGAACATGCCCGTCACCGGCAGCGCCCGCCGCCAGAACTACGCCTTTGCCCCCACATCGCGCATGCGCAACACCTTCATCGCCCCCGGCAACGACGATGAAGCGGAAATTATCGCCTCCATGGGCGACGGCCTCTACGCCAAGGCCATGGGCGGCGGCTCGGTCAACCCCATCACCGGGGAATTCAACTTCGCCGTATCCGAGGGCTACCTTGTCAAAGGCGGCAAGATCGACCGGCCCGTGCGTGGGGCGACGCTGATTGGCAAAGGCGCGGACATTCTTAAAAAGATCGACCGCGTGTGCAAGGTGCTGGAGCTTGGGCAGGGCATGTGCGGCTCGGCAAGCGGTAGCATCCCCGTCAACGTAGGCCAGCCGATGATCCGCGTGACCGATATCACCGTGGGAGGGCGCTAAGCATGGAACGCAGGGAATTTTATCAAAAACTGTTTGAGCGGGCAAAGGAAGCCGGTTTTTCCGCCTGCGAGGTCTACTACGCCGCCGGGTCGAGCTTTTCCGCGACCGTATTCGGCGGCGAAATCACCGATTATTCCGCCGCCGACGCGCGCGGACTGGGTTTCCGCGGCCTCATAGACGGCAAGATGGGCTACGCCTCCTCGCAGGCGCTGGATGATGAAGCCATTGAGCTGCTTGTGGAAGGCGCGCGCGAGAATGCAGCGCTGATTGAATGCGCGGACGAGCAGTTCCTCTTTGCCGGGGCGAAGCACTACGCAGAAGTGGACAATTTCAACCCCGAGGTGGACACCGTCTCCGTGGCGGAAAAGCTGGAGCTGTGCCGCTCGCTGGAAACGCTCGCCGCCAGGGCAGACGCACGGCTGCGCCCCGAGGCCGAATCCACCGTGTTCAGCGAATCCGACAACGTGGAAATCGTCAATACGCTGGGCCTGGACGTGCATCACCACTTTAACCTCATCGGCGGCGCGGTACAGCCCGTGGCCAACGAAAATGGCCGCGCCAGCTCCGGCTACGCCCTGTTTTATGGAAACGACCCGGCGAAAATCGACGCCGAAAAGACCGCTCTGGAAGCGGCGAAGGAAGCCGTCGATGGGCTGAGCGCCGAAAGCGTGCCCTCGGGCGCGTACCGCGTGCTTTTGCGCAACGATGTGGCTGCGCAAATGTTGGGCACGTTCGCGGGCGTTTTCTCCGCCGACCTCGCCCAGAAGGGGCTTTCGCTGCTTCGGGGACGCGAGGGCGAGCGCGTCGCCGCCGAATGTGTAACCATCATTGACGACCCGCACCTGCCCGGACAGCCGTCCTCCACGCCCTTTGACGGCGAGGGCGTGCCCACCTTTCGCAAGGAAATCGTCTCCGCTGGCGTGTTGAAAACGCTCTTGCACAACCTGAAAACTGCCAAAAAGCAGGGCGTCTCCACCACCGCCAACGCCGTGCGGGCGGGCTATTCCTCCCCCGTCGGCGTCGCGCCCGCGAACCTGTTTATCCAGCCTTCAAACCTGGGCTTCGACGACATGCTCGACGTGCTCGGCGACGGCCTGCTCATCACAGACCTGCAGGGCTGGCACGCGGGCGCGGACGTGGTCAGCGGCGATTTTTCCCTGCCAGCGCGGGGCTACCGCATTGAGGGCGGCAGGATTACCGGTTCGGTCAATCAGATCACGCTGGCCGGAAATTTCTTTAGCCTGCTCAAAGATATCGAGGCCGTGGGCGGGGATTTGAAGTTCCCCGTACCCTCCGCCGTGGCCTTTGGCAGCCCCTCGCTGCTGCTCCCGGCGCTGTCTGTGGCGGGAAAATAACCTTCTTGCCATACTTTTTTCGGCTCATCGCCGCATTCACGGCCTTTTCCCCGGCAAATCAAGTTGATTTCCGGGGTTTTGATGTGTATAATGATAACTATGGTTCAAACTGTTTGGTTAGAGGAGATGGATTTCATGTCAGATCGTCGGCCTCCGCAGCGACCGGCTTCTTCCGCGGCGCGGCGTCCCGCGCCTTCCGGCGCACGGCCCTCCGGTTCCCGGCCCTCGGGCGGCTCCGGTTCCCGCCGTCCGGCCCCGCGCCGTGGCGGCAAACACGCCAGCGGCCGCTTTTTCGTATTCCTTGGCATCGTCGCTGTGGTAATTATCGCCGTAGTGCTGCTGATTTGGCAGCCCTGGGCAGCCACGCCCGCCGTAAACGACCAAACCGCGGATGCCACGCAGCCGCCCATCGCGCCGGTTGCGGATAGCACGCAAACAGACCAAACGCAGGCGGAGAATACCGCCGCCCCGGATAACGCCACCGCTCTGAGCGAGATGTTGGGCAGCGAGGGCAGCGATATTCAGGGTCTGAGCGAGGAAGAAATGGTACAGGTTTCGGATTTGTCCGTCAATACGAGCCTGTCCCCCGAATGGCAGAATATACTGCTGCTGGGCGTTGACCAGCGCACGCCGAACGAGAGCTGCCGTTCGGATACGATGATCATATGCTCGATCAACACGCAGACCTCCGAAGTCAAGCTCACCTCGCTGATGCGCGACATCGCCGTGGACTACACGGATTTGGGCTCCAATAACGGCACCTACCGCCTCAACGCCGCCAACTACTTCGGCGGCCCCGAGCTGACCATGAAGACCATCAACGAGCTTCTGGGCATGAACATCGAAAAATACGTGATGGTCAACTTCACCGGCTTTACACAAATCTGCGAGGCCCTGGGCGGTATCGAGATTGATATTACCGAGGAAGAGATGGAACAGATCAACATCAATTCCTGGAACCAGTACCAGATCGGCCTGAACAACGGCTGGGACGAGAGCAACCTGGAAAGCACGAACGAAGCGCTCACCGAGTATGGCGAGAATACGCATCTGAACGGCCGGCAGGCTCTGGCCTACGCCCGCATCCGTAAGATTGACAGCGACTGGGAACGCACGAACCGCCAGCGCAAAGTGCTCGTGGCGATGATGGAAAAGCTGGAAGGCACCAGCGCCATGGAGCTTTTGCAACTTGGCATGACGCTGCAGCAGTATGTGGAAACGAACATGACCCTTGATGAAATCGTCAGCACTGCCGAGCGCGTGCTCAACAGCGGCCTGTCCGGCGCGGAAACGATGGTTATCCCCGTGACGGATACCTACACGCAGGAAACGCGCAATGGTCAATCCATGTTCTACGATGTGGATTGGGTGACCAATACGCGCGAATTGCAGAACTTTATCTATTATTGATTTTTATCACGCCCGCGGCCTGCGCTGCGGGCGTTTTTTTGCCAATGTTCGTATATTTCCCGAATATTTAATGCTTTCCGTAACGCAGCGTTCGTTGACAAGTATCAAAACAGCGTATATCATGATTTTGTCGCATTCAATGTTCGTATACAGGAGGGATTGTTTTGCGCAAGGTAGCCGTAGTGATGGGCAGCGACAGCGACCTGGGCGTTATGCGCGCCTGCGCCGATACGCTCAAAGCCCTGGGAATCCCGTTCTGCGTGCGCGTGCTTTCCGCGCATCGCACGCCGGAAGCGGCACGCGATTTTGCCGCGTCCGCGCGCGAAAACGGCTTTGGCACCATCATCGCCGCCGCGGGTAAGGCCGCGCACCTGGCCGGCGCGATGGCCGCAAACACCACTTTGCCGGTGATCGGCGTGCCCATCAAGTCCTCTACATTGGACGGATTGGACGCGCTTTTGTCCACCGTACAGATGCCGCCGGGCATGCCGGTGGCCACCGTGGCCATCGACGGGGCCAAGAACGCCGCCCTGCTGGCCGCGCAGATCATCGCCGTGGAAGATGAAGCGCTGGCAAAGCGCCTGGCAGGCGACCGCGCTGACACCGCCGCCAAAATCGCCGCCAAAGACGCGCAGATTCAGGCAGAATTTGAACAGGAATAACGGGAGGGCATTATGGAAAAGACGAACCTGTTGTACGAAGGCAAGGCCAAGAAGGTCTATGAAACCAACGACCCCGCCCTGCTGATTGTGGATTACAAGGACGACGCCACTGCCTTTAACGGCTTGAAAAAGGGCACCATCGCCGGCAAGGGCGAGATCAACAACCGCGTGACCAACCACCTGATGAAGCTGCTGGAGAAAAACGGCGTGCCCACCCATTTTGTGGAAGAGCTTTCCCCGCGCGAAACGGTGGTCAAGCGCGTTTCCATCGTGCCGCTGGAGGTCATCGTGCGCAACATCGCCGCCGGTTCCCTGGCCAAGCGCCTCGGCCTTGC
>DSTMC04003__coassemble_1151_pt1 | contig 21812 bp, 19 predicted proteins | sample DSTMC04003__metabat2_low_PE_048 | metagenome-assembled genome bin DSTMC04003
GGCGGATGGCGCCGTTTTTGTGCTTGATGGAATAGATGGTGTCGATGCACTCGAGGATGTATTCGATGGGGTTGTTGACCGGGTCCTCGCCCGCCTCGATGGCCAGGCGCTTGTGGCCCATATCCTGCAAAGCGACGACCTCGGCGCGCACTTCCTCCTGCGTGAGCTTTTTGCGGGGGATGTGGCCGTTCTGGCGGTGATAGGGGCAATAGACGCAGCCGTTGACGCAGTAATTGGACAAATACAGCGGCGCAAACATGACGATGCGGTTGCCGTAGAACTTCTTTTTGATCTCTTTGGCCAGGGCGGCGATTTCCGCCTGCACTTCCGGGTCTTCGTTGGCCAGCAACACGGAGGCCTCGCGGTGGGAAAGCCCCTTGCACTGGCGGGCTTTATCGAGGATGGCGCGGATGAGGGGCCGGTCGTCCTTGTGCTGGCCGGCATAGGCGAGGGTCTGCTCAATTTCCTCGTGGTTGATGAATTCCTCGGCCTTCAGGGATTTGGGGTCGTACATGGGTCGTGTTCTCCTTTCTTCCGGGTCAGGATTCCTTCCCCGTCGGTAGATGATCTATGGTCTCCGCAGGCGACGGCCACGCGGTAACCGATGCTTTCCATGCGGCGGCGCAGGTCGGAAAGGGCGTTTGCCGTCTCCCCCGCCGCCGTGGCCTTACCTTCGTACAGGGCGTATTTCTCCCGCGCCTGCGCGGGCGAAAGGTTGGGCATCACCACGTTTGCCCCGGCCAGCATGCCCTTTTCGCAGCCGCGCGCATCGAGCGTGGCCAGCGCCGTGGTGGCGGGCAAGAGCACGTTTGGCAGCAGCAGGCGGATGATGGCGAGCAATTTGAGGGTCAGTTCCACCGTGCCCGCCGCAAACGCGCCCAGCGGCGTATCGCGGTGGGGAATGAAGGGGCCGATGCCCACCATTTGCGGCTGGAAGCGGGCGATGAATTCCAGGTCGGCCAGCAGGTGTTCCGCCGTCTGCCCCGGAGAACCGACCATGAAGCCGCAGCCGGTCTGATAGCCGATGGATTTGAGGCAGGCCAGGCAGGCCATGCGGCGCTCGTAAGACATTTCCGGGGGATGCAGGCGCTCGTAGTGGGCTTTTGTTGCCGTCTCGTGGCGCAGAAGATAGCGGTCGGCCCCGGCGTCAAACAGCGCCTGATAGCTTTCCCGGCTTCTTTCGCCCACCGAGAGCGTCACCGCCCGGTCGGGCCGCGCCGCTTTCAGGGCGCGCACAATGGCGCAGAGGCGTTCGTCGGTGAAATACGCATCTTCCCCGCCCTGCAACACCACCGTGCGAAAGCCCATTTGATAGCCCGCCTCGGCGCAGGCAAGGATTTCCTCCCGCGAAAGCCGGTAGCGCCGCGCCCGGGCGTTGGAGCGGCGGATGCCACAGTACAGGCAGTCGTTTTTGCAGAAGTTGGTAAATTCGATCAGGCCGCGGATGTACACGTCTTTGCCGTACACGGCCTCGCGCGCCTGCCGCGCCCGCGCGAAGAGATGCGCAAGCGTCTGCGCGTCCTCGCAGGCGAGCAGGGCGAGCATGTCCGCGCGGGGCAGGCGGCGCTCCGCCGCCAGGCGGTCAACGAGGCGCTTCATTTTCGCCCCCGCTGACAAAGCCCGAATACGCGGTCTTGATGCTCACGCCGCTCAGGCGGCCAATCTTGCCGGAAAGGGCGCTGATGGCGTCCTGCGGCGCGTCCACGGCCACGCTGATGATGTAGATGCCCTTCTGCCGGTAGGGGATACCCATGCGGCCGATGACGTACTCGTTATAGGCGTGCAAAAGGGCGTTGACCTCGCCGGCGCGCTCGGAATCGTTGAGGATGATGCTCATGACCGCCACTCTGGTCTGCATGGTTGCTCCCTTCCCATACAAAAAACTCCCGGCCCAAAATGCCGGGAGCGCACAACGACGCAGGCCGCATGACAAGCGGCGGCATTTTCGGCTTCTACGCGGGAAATCCCTTGTATGCAGTGCGAAAACTTTCTGTGCGGCGCGCCGCAGGGTTGGCTTTGGCGAACCGTGTGCTTTATTATAGCGGCGAAAGAGGGCGTCTGTCAAGGCGAATGGGGAAAAATACCGCGCAACACGCTCATTCCTTCCCATCCCCGGGGCCGACGAGGGCGTTGGCGTTGAGCATCAGTCCCACCCGCTCGCAGCGCATCTGCGTCCACGGCAGGGGGCAGTATTCGTCGAGGGCTTTGCGCAGGCTCTTGCCGTATTCAAGGCACAGGCTCTGCGTGCCGCCGTGGTGGAAATAGTTGCGCATTGTCTGCACATCGAAACAGGTCACGGGATGTTCCCACGGCTTCTCGAGCGGCGAGATGAGTATAAAGGGGATGCCGCCCCGCGCATAGCGGCAGGTGAAGGAGCCGACGCAGCGCACTTCCTCCCAGTCGAGGTCTATGAACGTCCACAGCTTGTAGAGCCGCACGCCGCGTTTGTCCACCACCACGCGCCCGGCGAACCAGATATCGCAGGCCAGAAACAGGGCGACAACCCCCAGCATCGCCCACGCCCCGTCGCCCTGCCCCAGTATATCCAGGGTGATCCAGATGAGCCCGGCCGTCAGGGGCAGAAAAATCACCAGATATGAACCCATGAACTCCGCATAGCGCCCGCGCCGTTTTCTCATGCGTTCGCCTCCTTTTCCCATATACATCGGGCGTTTCTGGCCCGCAGGCAGAACCAACGGCCGTTGTCCAACAAAACGAGGGCCTCATAGGCGCCATTCTCAACGCCCATCCACAGCGCCAACACCTGCGCAGGCGGATGCCCGCGCCTGCCCTGTATCAGACCGTCTCCGCCCGCCGCCGAAAAATCGCCATGTAGACGCAGATATTCCACGCCGTCAAAGCGCAGCCGGACCCGGTACGGTTTTGGGGCGCAGCGCCCAAAACAGCGCAGGCGCAGAATCAGCGCTTCGCCGCGCAGGGACAGCTCCGCCAGGCCGTAATCGTGAAAATCCCCCGTGCGCTCCAGCGCCGCGCGCACCGTTTCCGGCAGCGTGGCGCGCAGGCGTTCCGCCGCGGCGTACAGCGCCCCGCCGCCTTCCTCCGCCGCGTAATACTGCGCCGCAAGTTTCTCCAGCTCCATGCTTTCCCCCCCTTCCCGATTTTACCATGCCGCAATCTTTCCGTCAACGCGGCGTTCTCCATGAAAAATCCACATTGGCGTGGTATACTCGCGGCGGGGGTGATCTTGTGCGGCGCATACTCGTTGTGGAGGATGAATTGGAAATTCAGGAGCTTTTGCGCGCTTATTTGCAGGAAGAAGGCTATCAGGTGGAGACGGCCGGGGACGGCGTGGAGGCGCTTTCCCTGTTCCGCCGGGGGAAGTTCGACCTGGTGCTTTTGGATATATTGCTTCCCAAAATCGACGGTTTCGGCGTATGCGAAGTGATCCGCCGGGAATCGGACGTGCCGGTACTGATGCTCACGGCGCTGGACGGCGAGGCCGAACAGCTTCGCGGCTTCGACCTCAGGGCCGACGATTACGTGACCAAGCCGTTTTCCATGCCGGTGCTGCTCAAAAAGATCGCCGCCATCCTGCGGCGTTCAGGCGGGCGGGAGGAACGGGAGGTTTTGCGCTGCCGGGACGCAATCCTCTATCCCGAGGAAAGGACGGCCACGCTGGCGGGCGAAACGTTGGAATTGACCGCGCGGGAGTTCGCGCTGCTGGAGGCGTTTTTTGCCCATCCCGGCCGCGTGTATACGCGCGAGGCCCTGCTTTCCCGGGTGTGGGGCTACGACTTTTTCGGCGACGCGCGCGTGGTGGACAGCCACATCAAAAACCTGCGCCGCAAGCTGGGCGTGGGCTACATCGAAACCGTTCGGGGGGTGGGCTACCGTGGCGCGAAGGAAGATCTCTGAAAGTTTGAGCGCGCGGGTATTCGCAATCGCCTTTCTGCTGCTGCTGGCGGTCGGGAGCGTGCTGTTCGGCCTGATTGCCTGGGCGTCGCCCGTGACCTACACGGCGGTGGTCAACGACGACCTTCAGCAAAAGCTGGACGCGCTTGTCCAGGAGCTGGCCGAAACGGATTTCGCGGACAGCGGCGCGGCGCTGGATGCGTTCATCCGCTCCGCCGGCGTGCAGGTGGCGCTGGAAAACGAGCGGGGGGAAATCGTGGAAACGCCCTCGCTGCTGGCGCTGCGCACCGTTTCCGGGGACGGCGTGACCGTCGTATCCGATGGCGAGGCGGAGGACGCTTCGCAAACCACCGTTTCCGTGACCACGGCGGACGTGGCCACCGCCGCGGTGCGCTTTGCCGACGGCGACGATGTATACACGCTCTATGTCACGCCCAACCTGCGCGCGGAAAACATCGCCGTGCGCGCGCTTGCGAAAATGGCGCCGTGGATTTTGCTGGCGCTGCTGGGCTTTTCGTTGGTGTGCGCGCTGGTTTTCGCGCGCCTGGTGGCCCGGCCCATCGTGCGCCTGAGCGCCATCGCCGAAAAAATGGCGGGGCTGGATTTCGGCTGGCGCTGCGCGCTGCGGCGGCGGGATGAAATCGGCTCGCTGGGCCGCAGCCTGGAGCGCCTGGCCCAAAGGCTTTCCGCCGCCCTGGGCGAGCTTTCGCAGGCCAACTGCGCCCTGCGCGGCGAAATGGAGCGCGAGCGGGCGCGGGAACAGGAGCGGCTGGCCTTCTTCTCCGCCGCTTCGCACGAATTGAAAACCCCCGTGACCATCCTCAAGGGACAGATTGGCGGCATGCTGGACGGCGTGGGCGTATACCGCGACCGCGACAAGTACCTCGCCCGCGCCCTGCAAACCACCGCGCGCATGGAAAAACTGGTTGGCGAACTGCTGGCTGTTTCCCGCCTGGAGGGCGCGCCCGCGCCGGCGGAGGCCGTCAGCCTTTCGCAGTTGACGCGGCGGCAGCTTGCGCAGGACGCGGAGCTGTTTTCCCTGCGCGGCCTCAAATTGCGCGCGCAGGTGGCGGACGGCCTTTCCCTGCGCGGCAACGCGGCCATGCTCTCCCGCGCGCTCGGGGCGCTGTTTTCCAACGCCGCCCTCTATTCGCCGGAGGGGGCGGAGGTGTCCGTCCTTCTGGAAATGCGGGAGGAAAGGCCCGTGCTTACCGTCGTCAACGCCGGGGCGCACATCCGCGAGGACGCCCTGCCCCACCTGTTTGAAGCCTTTTTCCGGGCCGAGCCTTCGCGCAGCCGCGATACCGGCGGCAGCGGGCTGGGGCTGTACCTGGCAAAACTGATTTTCGACCGCCACGGCGCGGCCTGCGCCCTGGAAAACGTTCCCGGGGGCGTGCGGGCCACGGTGGTTTTCCCGGGGCCGGGCGGGACTTGACGCTTTGGATGTGCCCCGGCAACGCCGGACCCAGGATGTTGATAAAATCCCCACATTGAATGCGTGTTGGGAAAGCCTGCGAGACAAGGAAACAAAAATTGCCTCTGACCGCTCTTTTATCAGGGCAATTTTTGCGTTTGCGGGGTTTGTCAGCGCTCTGACGCCCGGCAACGCCGGGCCTTTCCATATCTGAAACGGGCCGCCGGACCGCGCGCGGGAGGACGGCCCCGGCTTTGCCTGCCGTCCTGCCGGGCAAAACCGACGGCGGCTCCAGGCTTTCACCGCCCGTCAGGGCAAGCGCCGCCTGCGAAAGCGAACGCGGGCGTTCCCTGTTCCGTCCATCCCGCCCTCTGGCGGTTCTCCACCAAAACTCCACACGCGCCGCACGCCCTCTCCATGCGGCGGCGCTATGCTTTCGTCAAGTCCAAATGAAAGGATGAGACGAATGCACATTGAGATTCAAAACCTGGAAATGACCTATCCCAACGGCAAACGCGCCCTGGACGGCGTAAGCCTTTCCCTGCGCAGCCCCAGCCTGGTGGGGCTGTTGGGGCCGAACGGCGCGGGCAAATCCACGCTGATGAAGCTGCTGGTGGCGGCGCTTTTGCCCACGAAGGGCGCGGTATTTGTAAACGGCAGCCCCATGCCCGGCGCGGAGCGGGCGCTGAAGGCGCAGCTTGGCTATCTGCCGCAGGATTTCGGGCTGTTTGACGAGCTGACGGCAACCCAGTTCCTTTCCTACATGGCCGCGCTCAAGGGGCTGAAGGACAGCCGCGCCGCCGTGCAAGAGGCGATTGCCGCCGTGGGGCTGGAAGAAAAGGCCCGCGCGCGCATCCGCACGCTTTCCGGCGGGCAGCGCCAGCGCGTGGGCATCGCGCAGGCCCTGCTGGGCGACGCGCCGTTCCTGATTCTCGACGAACCGACCGTCGGCCTGGACCCCGAGGAGCGCATCCGCTTCCGCAACCTCTTTTCCCGCGTGGCGCGCGACCGGCTGGTATTGCTCTCCACACACATCATCGACGACGTGCAGTCCGTGTGCGACCACCTGATTGTGCTCCATCAGGGGAAGGTGCGCTTCATGGGCACGCCGTCGGAACTGATTCGATCGGCGCAGGGGCATGTGGGCACCTTCCTTGCCAAAAACGCGGCGCAGGAAAAGGGGCTGCGCGTCACTGCCCGCATAAACACCGCCGAGGGCGTGCTCTGCCGGGTGGTGGCCAAAGCGCTGCCGGATTTCGTGCGCCCGGAGACGCCGGCGCTGGAGGACGCCTACCTTTACCTGATTTCCGGGGAGGCGATGGCATGAGGGCGGCAAGGTTGTTCTCCCTGGAAGCGCGGCGGCTGCTGCGCGGGCGGCTTTCCCTGCTGGCGCTGCTTTTGACGGCGCTTTCGCCGCTGGCGGGGCTGACGTTCTACCGCCCCATCGACCCTGTGACCACGCTGGACGGCTGCCTGGCGAACCCGTCGCTGGCCGGAGGGCTGGCAGGCGGCGTGCTGTTTGGCTTACTGGCCATCCACGAATGCGACCGGGCGCGGCGGGCGCGGGTGGAAACGCTGGTGGACGCGGCGGTTTCTCCCCTTGTTTACGCGCTTGTGCGCCTTTTGGCTCTGCTGGCGTTCGCGGCGCTGGCGCTGGGGCTGACCATGCTCGCCTGGCTGCCCTGGACGGCCTGGACGGCGGGCGGCGTGTTTGATTTGCAGACGTATCTTCTTATGTATCTCGTGTTCATGGGGCTGGCCCTGCCCCTGTGCGTGCTGCTGGGCGGCGCGGCATACCAGTTTACGCGGCGGCAGGATTTGTCCATCGTGCTGTTTGCGGCGCTGTGCGCCCTGAGCCTGACGGTGTGGGCGGAAGAATGGCAGCTCTGTTTTCTCAACCCCTGCGTGTGGGCGGTGTCCGACGATTTTACCAACTTCCGCATTCTCCGCTCCGTGGCCTATGTGCGCCTGACGTGGCTCTTGGGGCTGGCGGGCGTGTGGGGCGTTTCCTGGCTGTGCGTGCGGCGCTACGGCAAGGGGGCGTTGGGCTCGCTTCTGCGCGCGGCGCGGCGGGTTTACCGGCCGGCGGTGGCGCTTTGCCTGCTCGCCGCCTGTGGCTGGGCCTACGCGGCGCAACCCTTTGTGGACCACAGCAACCCCGACCTCACGGCGATGACCTTCTATGAAATTCCCTTCATGGAGGGCGTGACCTGCCTTTCCCGCACCGCCGACGTGCGGCCGGATGTAAACGCGGGGACGGTTTGGGGCCGGGCGACCTACGAATTTGCGAACGCTTCCGGGCGGGAGCAGACGGTGGCCCTCGCCATCAATCCCGGCTATGAAGTAACCTCCGTAAAGGCCAACGGCGCGGACGTGCCCTTCCACATCGGCGATTATCAGGAGAGCAACTGGGCGCTGTTGCAGGCGACGCTGCCTGCGGACGCGCAGATCGAGCTGGAAATTGTCTACGGCGGCTTCCCGCAGGAATGGAACGTATCGGAAACCATGCAGGGCAGCGACGAGATCAGCAGCCGCTATATCTGCCTGGAGCACGCCAGCCTGGCCCCCTACATTCTCAACGCCGAGGCGGAGGGCGGCGTGCTGCCCGCCACCATCGAAGTCACCCTGCCCACGGGCATGACCGCCATCCCCTTCGGCACGGCGGAGGCGGAGGTCGTTTCCGAAAACGGCGACGGCACGGCCACATGGCGCTATGAGGACGAAGGGCCGGGCGGTATCCTCTACGCGGGCGACTATGTGTGCGCGGACGTGGAGGCGGCGGGGCTGACCGTGCGCTTCTACTATGGGCGCAAACATCAGGGCATCATGGAGGAGGCCGGCGCGGCGGACGCCATCCGCGCCGTGGCCGAATACTGCGCCGCGCACTACGGCGCGCCCTCGTTCGTGCCGGACGGAACGCTGAAGCTGATTGAAAGCCGCGTATCCGGCGGCGGTTACGCCACGGCCGGGGCCAGCCTGGCCGACGAACAGGATTTCACCGCCGCGAACCTGAGCGACGCGGCCAAGGGCGGCATGGCCGGCGAGGTGATGATTCACGAGCTGGTGCATCAATGGTGGGGGCTGGGCTGCATGTTCGACGTGGCCGACCCCAGCGGGGCATGGTCGGCGGAGGGGCTGACGGTGTACACCTGCTACCGCATCGTCAAGGAGCTTTACGGCGAGGCGTATGCGCAGGAGCATTATGTGGAGATGTGGCGCGCGGCGGTGGAGGGCTACGCCCGCAACTTCTACGTGCGCAATCCCGAATACCTCGCCGCCCTGCCGGAAGAGGAACAGCTCGCCATTGCCAACAGCCTTTCCCAAATCCGCCAGTACAGCGAAATGCCGCTGAAAATCCTCAAAGCGGAGGAGCTGGTGGGCGGCGAAGCGGCGATGGACGCCATTTTGAGCGGCCTGTTCAACCGCGAACTGGATCCCATGTATCCCTATCTCACCTATGCGGACTTTCTCGCCGCCTGCGGCCTGACGGAGGAGGATTTGAGCCTTGAAACGGATTTATCTCTATGAGCTGAAGCGGCTCTTGTGGAACAAGTTTTTCATCGGCCTTTTGCTGGTGACGCTGTTTTACGGCGGGCAGGTGCTTCAGAATGAAACCCTGCTGGGCGTGGCGGATACGGCGCCGTTTTCGCCGTGGAGCTTCGGGGCCTATCTGGGGCGCATGCTGCCGCTTTTGTGGGTGGGCGCGCTGTTTTTCCTGACGTTTTTTACCGGCGCGGCGCAAAAGCGGGTGGCCGCGCTGACGGACGCCACGCCCGCTCCGCCCCGGCGCTACGACCTGGCGCGCCTGGCGGCGGCGGCCACGGGCGCGGCGCTGCTTTCCCTGGCGGCGGTGGCAGAGGCGCTTTTCTTCTATGCGCGCATGTTCGCCTGGTACGGCTGGGGCGCGCTGCTGCCTGCGGCGCTGCTGGCGCTCGTCCCGGCGCTGGCGTTGGCGCTGGGCGGCGGTTGGCTGCTGGGCCGGGCGCGGCCATGGCTTCTGTGGCTGTGGGCGGCGCTGCCCTTTGTGCTGATGGTGCTGCCGCTGCCGCAGGCGCTGTCCATGCTCAACGGCAGTTTCTTCAGCGCTTATCCCGCTTCGCTTGACGCCCTCGACCCGGCGTTCGCGCTGCCCGGCGGCGTACTGGCGGCGCAAATCCTGCTGCTGGCCACGGGCGCGGCGGCCGCCGTTCTGGGCGCGGGCCGGCGGGACGTCCGCGTCTGAAAAAGAAATATACCGGCGCAAAAACGCCGCCTTCCATCCCTCGGGAAAGAAGGCGGCGTTTCCGCGTTTCAGGGGATAAAGCACAGCCGCGCCTTTGCGGCGCTTTGCCGTTCAGCGCCCGGAAAAGCTCATGAACCACTCCACGGTTTCCGGGTCGTAGTGGGAGAAGAAGGCGCTTTCGCCCTCGTCCAGGGCCGCAAGGCGCTGTTTGTCCTCGCCGTCGAGGGCGAAATCGAACACGTCGAAGTTCTGCTCCATGCGCTCTATGTGCGTGGACTTGGGGATGACCGCCACGCCGCTGTCCATCAGGAAGCGCAGGGCGACCTGCGCGGCGCTCTTGTTGTGCTTTGCGCCAATCTCCACCAGCGTCGGGTTGGTGAACAGCCCCTTGCGCCCCTCGGCAAACGGGCCCCAGGACTGGTGCAGCACGCCGTACTTTGCAAGCACCGCGTGGGCGCGCTTCTGCTGCTGGAATACGTGCGTCTCAATCTGGTTGACGGCGGGCTTTATATCCACGAAGGTATACAGGTCGATCAGGCGGTCGGGGCCGAAGTTGCTCACGCCGATGGCGCGCAGCTTGCCCGCGCGCAGAGCCTCCTCCATGGCGCGGTAGGCACCGTAGTAGTCGCCAAAGGGCTGGTGGATGAGCATCAGGTCGATGTAATCGCAGCCCAGCTTGCGCAGGGATTCGTCGATGGACGCGGCGGCCTTTTCCTGGCCGGCGTTGGCAATCCACACCTTGGAGGTGATGAACACCTCGTCGCGGCGCAGGCCGCTGTCGCGCAGGGCCTGACCCACGCCTTCCTCGTTGCCGTAGGCCTGGGCCGTATCAATCAGGCGATAGCCCACGGAAAGGGCGTCGCGCACGCAGCGGCGCGTCTCCGCCGCGTCCACCTGGTAAACGCCGTAGCCCAGCATGGGCATTTTTACGCCGTTGTTCAGCGTTGCAAATTCCATTGTATTGCCTCCTTTTATTTGTGAATCCAGTTTTCCAGCGCCTTGCGCGCTTCTTTGGCATGGCCGCCCTGGATGGCCAGCCCGGCTTCCACCTTCGCCCCCGGGCACAGGCGGCGGATGTCCTTTTCGCTGTGGCCGAGGCCGCTGCCTTCGTGGGTGCAGAAGGGATGGATTGTCTTGCCGGTGAAGTCGTAGCGCTCCAGGAAGGTGAACACCGCCATCGGCATGGTGCCCCAGTAGTTCGGATAGCCCAAATAAATGGTATCGTAGGCGTCCAGGTTTTCCGGGCAGGCGCGCAGCTCGGGCCGGGCGTCGCGGCGCTGGTCGGCGCGGGCTTCCTCGATGCACTCGTTGTACCCCTGCGCGTAGGGAGCCGCCATTTCAATTTTGAACAGCTCCGCGCCCGTCAGCTCCGCGAGCGTTTTCGCCACCAGCTCGGTGTTGCCCACCTGCACGGTGCGCAGCGCGCCGCTGAAGTAGTTTTCTCCCGCGCGGGAGAAGTACGCGATCAGTGCCGCCATGTTCGCTTCCTCCTTTGACGTTCTGAACGCATTATACCCGTTTTGCGCTTGACAGGGAAGAACAAATCCGCTAATATGTATTTACCATGGGTTAATACCGCGGAGGGTACAATATGATTTCCGAGGGCTTGAAAACGCTGATCTGCGTGGCGGACTGCGGCAGCTTCAACCAGGCGGCGGAGCGGCTGTTCCTTTCGCCGCCGGCGGTGATGAAGCAGGTGAACGCCTTGGAGGCGGAGCTGGGGCTGAAGCTGCTGGAGCGCAGCCGCCGGGGCGTGCGCCTGACGGCGGGCGGGGAAATCCTCTACCGCCACGCCCGGAAAATGCAGCGCGAAGGCGAGGCGGCGCTTGCCGAGGCGCGGCGGGCCATGGAGGCGGAAAAGAGCGTTTTGCGCGTGGGCACGAGCCTGCTCAACCCCTGCAAGCCGTTTATGGATTTATGGCAGCGGCTGGGCGAGCGCGCTTCCGGGTTCAAAATCGAAGTGACGCCCTTTGACGACGACCGCGCGGGCATCCTCTCCGTCGTCGCCCGCGTGGGCGCGGATTTTGATTTCATCGTCGGCGTGTGCGATTCGGCCCAGTGGCTGCGCCTGTGCCGCTTTCTTCCCCTGGGCGCGTACAGTCATTGCGTCGCGGCGCCCATCGGCCATCCTTTGGCGGGCAGGCAACGCCTGCGCATGCGCGACCTGCGCGGGGAAACGCTGGTGATGGTCAAGCGCGGCGATTCGCCCGCCAACGACCGCCTGCGCGACGCCCTGGAGCGCGAACGCCCGCAGGTGCGCATTGAAGACGCCGACCATTTTTACGATATTTCCGTATTCAACCGCTGCGCGCGCGAAGGGAAACTGCTTTTGACCCTGGAGTGCTGGAAGGACGTGCACCCGGGGCTTACCACGCTGCCCGTGGAATGGGACTACGCCATTCCCTACGGCCTGCTATGCGCGCGCGAACCCTCCAGCGAGGCGCGCTCCTTTTTGCGCAAAGCCGGGCTGGCAGCGGGAAAAAGCGACTTCTGACAGGGAGGCATCGGCATGGAAAAGGACTTTTTGAGCGATTTTCTCGACCTTAACGGCGACGGCCACGTTACCCCGCAGGAGGCCTACATCGGCCTGCAATTTCTGGAAACCGCCCTGCATTGGGAGCCGGAGCGCTGGGACGAGGACGGCTTTTTTGACGACGCGGCCGACATGGACGACGGCGAGGGCGGCTTCGGCAACGACCTTTTCGACGACGACGGCGACGGCTTCGACGGCTTTGACGAGGACGACGAGGATGACGAAAGCGACGGGGCATTCGACGGCGGCGAGGGCGACGGCTTCGACGACTTCGACGATTTCGACAGCTTCGACGGCGACGACGATTTTGACGACGAAATCGACCGCGACGGCTTCTGACGCCCTGTGAATTAACCCGCGCAAGACGGCCCGCCCGCAATTTCCTCAAATATGGCCTTTATAATGGAGGCAGGGAGGGAAAGGCGATGGGCAAGGCGCGGCGGGACGGTCGGTGGATAAACATACTGCTGGCGCTTCTGTTGCTGGCGGGCGCGGTGATGACGGTTCATGAAGGCGTCGCCGCCCTGCAAACCAGCGCCGCTCTGGCGCGCGGCGCGGTGGAAACGCGCGGCGTGGTGCTGGAAAAGCGCCGCTCCGCCGCGGGCGATACATCGGATATATTCAGCATCCGCTACGGCTACGAGGCAGGCGGGGAAAGCTACGAGGGCACGGCGCGCATCGCTTCCGAGGACGCATTCCGCGCCCTGCGGGTGGGCGACGCGATCGACGTATATTGTGCCGCCAGCGCGCCGCAAAGCAGCGCCGCTTTCGCGTTGCCCGGCGGTGGGGACGCCTTGCGCTGCGCGCTCAGCTTCGTCCCGGCGGCGGCCCTGCTTGCCCTGGCCGGTACCGGCGGGGCGCAGGCCTTGAAACGGCGGCGGGCGCAAAAGCGGTCAAACACACATCCTTAAAACGGCAAATGCCGGAGGGGGACGGCCCCTCCGGCGTCAAATTTTGGGCGGGCAACGCGAAACGCCCCTAACATCCGTCCGGACATTTTTGGGGCTGCGCCTGTCTGTGCAAAATGTTTGCACGCCCCAGCCATCATTTCAAAAACCGCACGCCTTCCAGCGGGGCGCCCGCGTTGCAAAGCGGGTTTTCACGCGCTGCCGGCGCAGGCCGGCCCGTTTTCGCCGGTTCGTCAGGCCCGCCGCAGCGCCGCGCAGATATCGTCCAGCGCCGCAAAGTCCACCATGTCCACGGCCTTGCCGTAGGTATCCAGGATGGCCCTGTCCTCCGCGCCGCGCTCCGCCTCCGGCATGCGGCGGGCTTTTTCGTATACAAGGCGCATCATGCCCCGGTGCGCCAGGCTCAATTTGGCATAGTCCACGCCGCCGCGCAGGTGGAAAATTTCCGTCCGCGGCAACAGCGCTTTGGGAACCTGCCGCTCCACGGCCTCGCGCAGGTTTTTTTCGTTTTCGGCCTCGCGCGGGTCGGCCAGCCCCACCGTGGCAATCAGCAACCGGCGCGGCATTTCCCCTTCCATGCCCCGCAGCGTCTGCTTCAGGCCCAGCACGCCGCCCGCATACATGCCGCCGAAAAAGACCAGCACATCGCAATCCCGCAGGTCGGGGCCTTCGTCGAACGCGTAGGCCGGGACGCCGATGCGCTCGGAAAATTCCTCTGCGTAGCGGCGCGCCGACCCGTAGCGGCTGCCGTAGATAATCGCGTTTTTCATCGTTCCTCTCCTTCTTCCCCGAAAGCCAGGCACCCCGCCGCCACCGCCAGGACGTCGGTCAGCGTGCGCAAAAGCAAATCGGGAATGTCCGCATCGAATACCAAGGGCATAAAGAAATTAAACAGCAAAAGGTCCGCGCCAAAGAGCAAAAGGCCCAACAGCGCCGCGCGGCGCAGGCGGCCGTGCGCGGCGACGGCGCGCCGCAGCCAAGCCATGGTCAACCCCACGCACGCGCCGGTCAGCGCCGTCCACAAAAGCGTCTGCACGGGCTGCGCCTCAAAAGCGGAATAAATCCCCACCACGCGGTACTGCACAAGCCGCCCGGCCCAGAAGCAGACGGCCACCGCCGCCGCCGGCAACAGGCGCAGGGGCGTTCGCTGCACCGCCGCGCGCGCGGGCAGCAGCGCCCCGCACAGCAGGCCCATCACCAACAGCGCCGCGCCATCCGCCAGCGGATAGGTAATCCTGTCCAGCGGCGCGACGTGCGGCAACGGCTCCCAAAGATATACAACCCACACCGCGCAGCAGGAAAGCCCGTACTTCAGCCCCCGCACCGGCCCACGGCCGGGAATGCCATCGCGCACGAGCAGGAACATGGCGGCAATCAGGCCGTAGGCCAACAGCCCATAAACCGTGAACGCCGCGGGCATGGTTCCGTTCTGCGCAAATATACTGGGCGCAAGCACGCTTTGCCGCCCGGCGGGAATACAGAGCTGCCCGGCAATGCGCACAATCGTGGCCGCCAACGCAATCAGCGCCAGCCGCATAAACGTCCTCATCCGCTTTTCCTCCCATCACAGGCGTTTTCCGCCATCCGCCCATGATAGCATGGAAATGCAAAGAGGACATCCGCCCCGCGTCTGCGCCATGTAAAATCCTCACAGCCGCCGTTTGACAAACACCGGTTCCCCCACGCCACCCATTTCGTACACGCCCGCGAAGCCTTCTTCGCGCAAAAGGGCCACCATTGCGTCGAAGCCGTAATTCAGCAGCGCCCGGTCGTGGCAATCCGAACCGAGGACGACCTCGCCGCCCATCTCCCGCCACAGGCGCAAAATTTCCCGCGCCGGGTAGGGTTCGTCTACATAGCCGCGCGCCATGCCGCCGGTGTTGACCTCCAGAAGCGCGCCGCTCTTTTTAATGGCTTCCAACGCCGCCGCCTGCGCCCGGCGCACGCGCGGGTCGGCGCAATCGTACAGCGCCCCGCCGCCATTGAAGTACTTGACGATATCAAAATGGCCGACGATGGCCGGGCGGATTTCCAGCGCCTGCGCGCCCAATCGCTCAAAATAGGCGGCGGCCATGGCCGCGCCGTCGCCGCCATAGGCCAAATCTCGCACGGCGAACACCTGGTCGCGCCGCGGCCTGCAATCCACCAGCGCCCGCGCGTTGCCGCCGCGCACGTAATGGTTGCTCAGGATAATATAATCGTACTGTTCCAGCCGGGCCAGGCCGAACTCGCTGTCCAGCTCCAGCCCCAGATAGACGCGGATGCGGCCCGCGTATTCCCGGGCCAGGGCGCGCACCTCGCGGCGGTAAGCCTCCTCGCGCTCTTTGGGGATGCCGGTAAAGGCGTCCACCTCCTGCACGGCATGGTCGGAAAAGCCCAGGGCCATAAAGCCCAGCGCCAGGGCGCGCTCGATTTGTTCCCGAGGCGTATCCCGCCCATCGGAAAACGACGTATGCGTGTGCGGGTTGGAGCGTATGCGCATGAAAATCACCGCCTTTGCCCGCCATCATACCACAGAAATTCGTTCAAATCGGGGCACTTTTCGTTAATCTATTGACTGCGCCCGCCCCGGCGTTTTATAATAATAAATCATTAAGACCGTACTGGGAGGCCGGGCCTATGCAAGCCAAAACCAAGAGCAAAATCAAACTGGGCGTCGTGCTCGTGCTGGTCGTTCTGATCGCCATTTTGGGGTTGAGCGGCAGCTTGCGCGTCGGCAAATACAGATTTTATCCCTTCGCCGATTTCCTGAAGCCGGGGCTGGACCTGGGCGGCGGCGTTTCCGCTGAATACGCGGCGGCGGACGCGAGCGCCGAGGATCTTGACAGCCAGCTGGACAGCGCGGCGCAAACGCTGCGCGCCCGTCTGGAGGCGCTGGATTTGAACGAGGCCACCGTCGCCCGCACGGATGCGGGCGTGCGCGTGGAGGTGCCCGACGCCTCGGGCGCGGAGGAAGACCTTGCCGCCATCGGCGCCACGGGCCATGTGGAAATCCGCGACGCGGATGGAAACGCCGTGCTGGAAGGCGCGGACCTTTCCTCTCCCACCGTGGGCGCCGTTTACGACAGCGAGAGCAACCCCTACGGCGCGGTGAACTTCACCCTTTCCGGCGCGGTGGCGGACAGCTTCGCCGAAACCGCGGCGGAAATCGCCGGGCAGACGCTTTCGGTCTACCTGGATGACGAATTGATCTTCTCCTCTACGCTGGAGCAGATGATCTCCGGCAATACGGGCTTTATCGCCCTGACCAATTACGCCGACTATGCCGCCGGTACCCGCGCCGCGCAGCGGTTGGCGGCGATCCTCGCCTCGGGCGAGCTGCCGCTGGAAATGGAAACCGTGCGCGTGGAAAACATCAGCCCCCTGATGGGCGAAAACGCCGGTACGCTGGTGGCCGTGGCCCTGTGCGCGGCGCTGGCGCTCGCCGTCATCGGCCTGATCGCCCGCTACCGCCTGCCGGGCGCGGCGGCGGCGCTGGGCGTGCTGGTCTGGGCGCTGCTTACGGTCATCCTCGTGTGCGAGCTTTCGTTTGTACACCTGTCGCTGGCGGGCGCGCTCGGCCTTCTGCCCGGGCTTTGCATGGTGGCGGGCGGCTTTGCCCTGCTGCTGGAGCGCTATGCCCGCGAGGCAAGCGCGGGCTACGCGCCCCTCACCGCCCTGCGCCGCGCCAAGCGGCCCACGCTGGTGGCCTGCGCCGACATGGGCCTGGTGCTGTTGCTGGCGGTGGCGGCCATGTACTGGCTGGGCGGCGACGCGGTGAAAAACTTCGCCTCCGCGCTGCTGGTATCGGCGGTCTGCGCGCTGGCGGTGCTGCTGGTTCTGGCCTGCTTCCTGGTGGGCAACGCCCTGCGCCTGAGCGATAAGCCCTACGCCGTAAAGGCGTCGGAAAAGAAGTTCTCCCTCTCCCCGCGCGCCTGCGCGGCGATCCCGGCGGCGCTGGTCGTGGTGGCGCTGGTAATGCAGCTGTGCGGCGCTGGCCTGCGCCCCGGCCTTGACCTTGGCGGCGGCGCGGTGGCCCGGTACGCGCTGGGCGAAGAATACGCCCTTGCGGACGTGGCCGGGGCCGTGCGCGAGGCGGGCGTGGACGGCTATCAGATTGTAAAGGCCGAAGCCACGCTGCCCGAAGACGAGAGCGCGGACGAGACCGCCGGTACCACAGACGAGACTGCCGGTACTGAAGCTGCCGGTACTACCGACGAGACTACCGGCACTACGGACGAAGCTGCCGGTACTACGGACGAGGCTGGCACTGAAGCCGCCGGTGCTACCGACGAGGCTGCTGGCACTGAAGCTGCCGATACTACGGACGAGGCTGCTGGCACTGAAGCTGCCGACACTACGGACGAAACTGCCGGTACCACGGATGAGGCTGCCGGTACTGAAGCTGCCGGTACCGAAGCCGCCGACACTACGGACGAAGCCGCCGGTACCACAGATGAGGCTGCTGAAACGGGAACTACCGGCGACGCCGCGGAAACTGCCGCCACCGTCGCGGCGGGAAGCATGACCGACGTGGAGATTCGCGTGCCCGGAGCCGACGCCGCCGCGCTGGAGGCGGCGCAGGAGGCGCTGACCACGGCGCTGACCGCCCGTTACGCGAACGCGCGCCTGGTGTCCATCCAGAACGTATCCGCCGTTGGCGGCGCGATTGGCCCGGCCGTGCTTGCGCTGCTGGCCGCGTGCGTGCTCGCCTGCGTGTACATCGCCATCCGCTTTGGCCTGAGCGGGGCGCTGGCGGCGCTGGCCTCCTGCGTGTGCGACGCGCTGGTGGCCGTGGCTGTGGCCGCCATCTTCGGCTGGGCGCTGCGCGTGGAGCTGGCCTTCACCGCGGCGGTGGCCTTTGCCGCCGTGTGCTCGCTGACGGCCGGGGCGCTGGTGCTGGGCCGCTACCGCGAAACCAGCCGCACCCCGGGCATGGCCCGCGCCTCCCGCGAGGAAATCATCGCGCGCGACGCGCCCATGGCGCTTGGCCGCGCCGCTTCCGTGGCCGTGCCGGCGCTGCTGGCCGCCGTATTGATGCTGGTTCTCGGGCCGTCGCCCGTGCGCGCCGCGGCCGTGCCGGTGCTGGCCGGAGCGCTTTCCAGCCTGCTTTCCGCCACCCAGATTACCGGCCGCCTGTGGGCCTGCCTGGGCGCGCGCCGCAAGCATTCCAAATAATTTCTGACGCAAGGGAATTCGGGATCGGAACGGTTCCGAATTCCTTTTTCACCACTTTTACAAGGGAAAACGGAGGCGCACATGCTGGTCTATCGCAAACGGGAAGCGGAAAGGACGTTCTTCGAGCGGCCGGAGGGCATGCCGCGGCTTCTGCACGCCCTGCTCATCCAGCGGGGCATTGCCTCCGCCGCCGAGGCCGAGGCGTTTTTAAGCCCGGATCCCTCGCTTTTGCGCGACCCCATGCTGCTTTCGGACATGGACAAGGCCGTTTCCCACCTGCGCGCGGCGCTCGAGGCCGGGCGGCGCATCTGCGTGTATGGCGATTACGACGTAGACGGCGTCACCGCCTCGGCCATCCTCTGTTTGCACCTGAAATCCCTGGGCGCGGATGTGCGCGCCTACATTCCCGACCGCCACCGCGAGGGCTATGGCTTAAACGAACAGGCCGTGCGCGCCCTGGCGGCGGATACCGGTCTGCTGGTGACGGTGGACTGCGGCGTGAACGCCGTGGACATGGCGGAACTGGCCCTGTCGCTGGGCATGGACATCGTCATCACCGACCACCACCGCCCCGGCGAAGCGCTGCCCGCCTGCCCCTTGGTCAACCCGCTGCTCAACGGCTATCCCTGCCCGCACCTCTCCGGCGCGGGCGTGGCCTTCAAGCTGGTGGAAGCGCTCTCCGGCCGGGCGGCGGCCATGGAATACATCGACCTGGCGGCGCTTTCCACCGTGGCGGACGTGGTGCCGCTGCTGGATGAAAACCGCTTCATCGTGCGCGCCGGGCTGGAGCGCATGAATAAGCAGCCCCGCGTGGGCATCGCGGCGCTCAAGCGCGCCGCCGCCCTGGAGGGGCGCGCCCTCACCGCCGGGCACCTGGGCTTCCAGATCGGCCCACGCCTGAACGCCGGTGGACGTCTGGGCAGCGCCCGGCGCGGTTTGGAGCTTCTGACGACGGACGACGAGGCGCGCGCCGAAACCCTTGCCGCCGCCCTGGAGGCGGAAAACAGCGAGCGCCGCAACGTGGAGGGCGAAATTCTCAAACAGGCCGAGGCCATGCTGGCCGGTTTCGACTTCCCCGCCCGCCGCGCCATCGTGCTCGCCCGCGCGGGTTGGAACACGGGCGTGCTGGGCCTGGCGGCGGCGCGGCTGGTGGAAAAATACCACTATCCCACCATCCTCCTCAGCGACGAAGACGGCGTGCTCAAAGGCTCCTGCCGCTCCATCCCCGGGGTGGACATCTTCGCCGCGCTCACCGCGGCCGGAGAATGGCTTACCCGCTTCGGCGGCCACAAGCAGGCGGCGGGACTGACGCTTTCGCGCGAAAATCTCGAGCCGTTTTGCCAGGCGCTGGAAAAGCACCTGTGGGAAACCGTGCCTGCGGAAACGTATGTGCCGTCGCTGGAATATGATTTAAGCGTATCGCTTGGCGAACTGGACGCCTACGCCGTGGCGGCGCTGGAAAAGATGCAGCCCACGGGCATGGGCAACCCCGCCCCGGTGCTGCGGGCGAAGGCCACGCTGGAAAACGCGCGGCGCGTGGGGCGCGACGGGGCGCACCTGCGGCTCACCGCCCGCGACGGGGGCGGACAGCTCACCGGGGTGATGTTTTCCGCCGGGGAGCGCGCCGGGGGGCTGCATGGCGAGCACGACCTGCTCTTTTCGCCAAAAATCAACACCTGGCAGGGGCGCTCCAGCGTGGAAATCGAGCTGCGCGCCATGGAACCTTTGGACGCGCGGGCGCGAATTTCCGCGAATCATGCCCGCCGGGACGCGCTCGTGGTTCGTTTCTTAACAGAACTGTTTTATAATAAAGAAATAGACCTTTCCGGCGGCACGCGGTTGGACGCGGCGGCGGTGCGCGCGTATTTTGACGAAGCGCCGCAGGGCACGCTGCTGGCGGCGGCGGATTTTGACGAGGCGGCCTTTTTGCTGGACATACTGGAAAAGGAGCCGCCAACGCGCTTTGATCTGGCCGTGGGCGCGTATCCCGCGGACGAGCGCGCTTTCAACGCCGTGTGCCTGCTGCCTGTGGGCGCGGTTTCGCGCTGTTACCGCCGCGTGATTTGGGCCGGGCAGATCGAGGGCGCGCCCACATGCGCCTGGCGCGCAGAGCTGCCCGATGTGGACGGCATGCGCGGCGCCTATCGCGCCCTGCGCGATATCCTGCGCCGCCCGGCGCGCTATGAAGGGCTGGACGGCCTGTGGCGGCTGGTGGGCGCGGAATGCGGATTGAGCGCTGTGGGCGCAGGCGCGGCGTTCCTGGCGCTCGCGGACATGCGCCTGATTGAAACGGACGAAACCGGCGCGCGCCTTTTGCCCATGGAAAAGCGCGACCCCATGCAAAGCGGCGTGGTAAAGCAGATTCTGCGACTGCGCGCGTAGGGCGGCTTTCGCGGCCACCCGGCGCCCCTCGCGCCGGAAGCCTTGCGGCGCGTTCCCCGGCCCGCCAAAAGCGGCCCCGACAGATGATAAAAGCCCGCCAGACCCGGGCATTTTGGAGAATACAGGCACGCCCCAGGAAGGGAGGTAAGCGGCTGTGAACAACGACAAGGTAAGCAACTGTCCCTATATCTCGGTAGACGAGCTGATTGAGAAGATCCGCCGCTACCATCCCGACGACAACATGGAGCTGGTGCGCAGCGCCTACGCCTTTTCCGAGCAGGCGCACCGCGAGCAGCGGCGCAAGAGCGGCGACCCCTATTTCGTGCATCCCTGCGCGGTGGCGGTGATCCTTGCCGACCTGATGCTGGACGCCACCACCATCGCCGCCGGGCTTCTGCACGACTGCGTGGAAGACGTGGAGGAGATCACCAGCCAGACCATCCGCGAAACCTTCGGGCAGGATGTGGAACTGCTGGTGGACGGCGTGACCAAGCTGTCCAAGCTCAACTTTTCCTCGCGCGAGGAACAGCAGGCCGAAAGCCTGCGCAAGATGTTCCTGGCCATGGCCAAGGACATCCGCGTGGTGCTGATCAAGCTGGCCGACCGTTTGCACAACATGCGCACGCTCAAATATCAGAAGCCGGAGCGGCAGGTGCCCATCGCCCGCGAGACGCTGGATATCTACGCGCCGCTGGCGCACCGGCTGGGCGTGTACACCATCAAATGGGAGCTGGAGGACCTCTCCCTGCGCTATATCGACCCCGACGGCTACTACGACCTGGTGGCCAAGGTGGGCATGCGCCGCGAGGAGCGCGAAAAGCTCATCGCCTCGGTGACCCAGCAATTGCAGGACAGCCTGCGCAAAACCGGCATCAAGGCCGAAATCGAAGGCCGGCCCAAGCACTTCTATTCCATTTACAAGAAGATGAAGTCCCAGAACAAGACCTTCGACCAGATCAACGACTTAATCGCCATCCGCGTGCTGGTGAACACCCAGCAGGACTGCTATTATGTGCTGGGCGTGGTGCACACGCTCTGGCCGCAGGTGCCGGGGCGGTTCAAGGACTATATCTCCCTGCCCAAGGCCAACATGTACCAGTCTTTGCACACCACGGTGGTCAACCAGGGCAGCCCCTTCGAGGTGCAGATTCGCACCTTTGAAATGCACCGCACCGCCGAATACGGCATCGCCGCCCACTGGCGCTACAAGGAAGGCAAGCAGATCGACGAGCTGGATACCAAGCTGAGCTGGCTGCGCCGCATCCTCGACTGGCAGAGCGAGGCGCGCGATTCCTCGGACTTTGGCGAGCTTTTGAAGTTCGA
>DSTMC04003__coassemble_1176_pt1 | contig 21425 bp, 21 predicted proteins | sample DSTMC04003__metabat2_low_PE_048 | metagenome-assembled genome bin DSTMC04003
CGTAGGGCGCGCCGATGTTGCCCACCACCCAGGTGCGGCGGCCGGCGTTTTTGAAAATCTCGCCCAGCAGCGTGCAGGTGGTGGTTTTGCCGTTGGTGCCGGTCACGGCCAACAAAAGCCCGGTGGATTCGCGGTAGGCGTATTCCAGCTCGCCCATCACCTCTATGCCCATTTCCCAGGCACGGAGCACCGCCGGGTGCGTATCGGGAATGCCGGGGCTGAGGATCAATGCGTCCATGCCCTCCAGAAGCGGCAGAGGGTCTTTCTCCCCAAGACGCCAATGGACGCCCTGCACGTTCAAATCGTCCAGCGCGCCCGCGAATTCTTCTTTGGTTTTCAGGTCGGTAATGGTTACCTCGCAGCCGTGCTCGAGCAAAAGCCGCGCCGCGGCCGCGCCGCTGCGCGCCATGCCGAGCACGAGCGCTTTTTTGATTTGCATAAGCCCCTCCTTTTCGTCAGGCCGTGAAGCCCGACAGCGCAAGCAGGCACAACAGCACGGTTACGATATAGTACATCGCCACCACGCGCGTTTCCGGCATGCCGCTCAACTCAAAGTGATGATGCAGCGGCGCCATGCGGAAAATGCGCTTGCCGTGCGTGGCCTTGAAGTACGTCACCTGGATGATGTCCGAAAGGCTCGAGACAAACATCGCAAAGGCGATCACCGGCAAAAGCAGCGAAAGCCGCGTTACCAGGCAAATGCCCACCAACGCGCCGCCAATGAAGAACGAACCGACGTCGCCCATGAACACGCTGGCCGGATAAGCGTTGAAGCGCAGAAAGCCCAACAGGCCGCCCGCCATCGCACCGGCGAAAATGGCGGTGTTGATCAGGTTATCGGCATTGGCCGGGTCTGCGCCCGCCATCAGCACGCAAATCAGCGCCATCGTCGCAAAATCAAACAGCGAGCATCCGCCCAGCAGGCCATCCAACCCGTCCAGCAGGTTTGCGGAATTGACCGTACCCACGAGGATAAACATCATCACCGGGATGTAGAACCAGCCCAAATCCCATTCCACGCCAAAAAACGGCACGATCAGCTTTGAGCCGATCAGGGGGTGATTGTACGCCCAGATGGACAGCCCCAGGGCGATGACCGCTTGCGGCGCCAGCTTCTGTTTGGGCGTGAGGCCCAGCGAGCGGTGCAGCTTGACCTTGATAAAATCGTCCACAAAGCCGACCAGCCCAAAGCCCACGGCGCAGACGATTGCAATCAACAGAAAATCCCAGCGGCTTTCGCCCTGGGCGAACACGAGCGCCGCGATCAGCGCCGGAACCGCAAAAATCACGCCGCCCATAGTGGGAATGCCCTGCTTTTTCTTATGCGACTGCGGGCCGAGATCATAGATCGTCTGCCCGAATTTCATGCGTCTGAGCCACGGAATCACCACTGGCCCAAAGACGATGGCCATCACAAACGCGGCGATGATGGTCAAAATCAACCGTTGCATCTTCTGTTGCCCTCCCCGGCGCTACTTTCCACGCATTTCCTTCAGCAGCTCTTTTACGACGATCTTTTCGTCGAAGGGGTGCTTGACGCCCCTGATCTCCTGATAGGTTTCATGCCCCTTGCCGGCAAGCACGATAACGTCGGAAACCTTGGCGATGGAAAGCGCGTGGCGAATCGCCTCGCGGCGATTCTCTATCACGGTATATTCGCAACCCGTATGGCGGATTCCTTCCTCAATTTGGTTGAGAATTTCGAAAGGGTCCTCGTTGCGGGGATTGTCGCTGGTAAGGATGACCAAATCCGCCAGCTCCCCGGCGATTTCGCCCATGATGGGCCGCTTGCCATGGTCGCGGTCGCCGCCGCAGCCGAACAGGGCGATGAGGCGGCCCTTGGTGGTTTCGCGCACGGACTTGAGAATGTTTTCCAGGCTGTCGGGCGAATGCGCATAGTCCAGGATAACGCGATAGGGCGTTTCGGTTTCCAGAAGCTCTATGCGGCCCGGCACGGCGCGCACATCCTCCAGGCCGTTGCGGATGGCTTCGGGGCCAATGCCCAGCACGATAGCCACGCCGGCGGCGAGCAGGGCATTGTACACATTAAAGATGCCCGAAAGTTGCAGGTTGACCATCACCCGGAACTGCTTGTGGCTGGTGAGCAGGAACGTCAGCCCGCGCTCGCCCACTTCGATATCGTTGGCGTAAACGTCGCTCGACTCACGGATTCCCGTGCGCAACGCCTTGCGCCCCAGCGCGGCAACGCCCTCAGCCACGCGCTCATCATCGCAGTTATAGACGATGGCCTCGGACATATCCTCATAAAGCAGGCGCATCTTTGCCGCGAAGTAAGCGTCCATATCGCCAAAATAGTCCAGATGATCCTGGGAAAAATTCGTAAACGCCGCCACCGCAAAGCGCATGCCGCTCAGGCGGTGCATGGCCAGCGCGTGGGCCGAAACCTCCATCACCACATATTCCGCGCCCGCGTCGGCCATGCTCTTTAGGAGCATCTGCACTTCGATGGGGTCGGGCGTGGTCAAGCGCGAGGGAATGACCTCCTCGCCAATCATCGAGCACACCGTGCCGATCATGCCCGTCTTATGCCCGGCGGCCTCGAGAATGGATTTGACCAGAAAACTCGAAGTCGTCTTGCCCTTGGTGCCGGTAATGCCGATCAGCTTCATGCGGCGGGCGGGATTTCCGAAAAACTCCTGCGCCATGTAGGAAAGCGCCCGACGCACGCTTTGCACCTTGACCTGCGGGCAGTCAAGCGGCAATTCCCGCTCCACCACCAGCGCCGCCGCGCCGCTTTCCATGGCCTGCGGCGCCAGGTCGTGCGCGTCGGTGTGCATGCCGGGAATGCAGAAAAACAGAGCTCCCGGGGTGACCTTGCGCGAATCTGTGCACAGCGAGACGATTTCCGTCTGCGCGTCGCCGGTTATTTTTACCTCGCCGGGAACTGCTCCCGCAAGCGCGTTGAGCTTCATTTGCAATAACCCCCTGTAACGTTATGGCGGCTGGAACGTCACGGTAACAGACGTCGTCGGCGTGACGCGCGCAAGCGCCTCGGGCGACTGGGAAACGGCCACGCCGCTGCCCTCGATGCGCATCGTCAGTCCGCAGGAGCGCAAGAGGCGATTTGCCTCGGCCACGGAAAGGCCGGTCACGTCCGGCACGGTGACGCGGTTGTTTTCGTCCGCCACGGCATCGCCCTCGACATATAGCATGACCAGCGATCCTTCGGTCATTCCCGCGCCGGCGGCGGGAAGCTGGCCGATCACCGTAGCGCCGGAGCCGGAAAGCACATAGCCAAGCCCAGCTTCCTTCAGCGCCGCAATGGCGTCAGAAACCGCCAGCCCGCTTAGATCGGGCACTTCCACCTCGGCTTGCGGCTCCGCGTCCGCTTCCGGCGCGACGCCGAGGTAGATCAGCGACTGTTCGAGTATGTCCCGGGCAAACGGCGCGGCGGTGGTGGAGCCAAAGTCCACAGCCACATCTGCTTCGTCCACGATGAACAGCACCGCGATTTGCGGGTCGTCCATGGGCGCAAAGCCGAGGAACGAGCCGATGTGCGTATCTGAGGAAACCACGCCGTTTACATACACCTGCGCCGTGCCGGTTTTGCCGCCGACGCGATAGCCCTCGATGTAGGCGTTGCGCCCGCCGCCCTCGCTGACCACGTTTTCCAGCAACTGGCGCATAGTGGCGGACGTCTCCTCGGAAATGGTGGTGCCGCGCACCACGGTTTCGCCCTGTTCAATGACCTCGCCATCCGCAGAGGTAATCTCCTTGACGACGTAGGGCTGAAGCAGCTTTCCGCCGTTCACCACCGAGCAGGCGGCGGTCAAAAGCTGGATGGGCGTGACCGCCACCGACTGGCCAAAGCCAATGCGCGCCAAATCCACGCGCTTGACCACGCTTTCGTCGATGACGATGCCGCTGCCCTCGCCGGGAATATCCACGCCCGTGGGCTCGCCAAGGCCGAACAGTTCCATATAGTCGTAAAACCGCTCGATGCCCAGCCGCAGGCCCAGTTCCACAAACACCGGGTTGCAGGAATTTTCCAGCGCCTCGGCCATGGTCTCCGCGCCGTGCGGGTTGCCCCAGCAGCGGATGCGCCCGCCCTCCACATAGACGGAACCGGAGCAGTAGAAGCCCTCGTTCACGTTCGTCACTCCCGCGTCCAGCGCGGCGGCGGCGGTGAGAATCTTGAAAGTCGAGCCCGGCTCGTAGGCGTCGGCGATGACGGTGTTGCGCATGCGCTCGGTGAGCGTAGCCACATCATCGCGGGGCGGGTCGTTTAAGTCATAGTCCGGCTTGCACACCAGGGCGAGAATCTCGCCGGTCTGCGGCTGCATAACTAGCACGCGCACGCTCTTGGCGTTGTTGACCGACATGGCCTCGCGCGCGGCGCGCTCGGCAAAGGCCTGGATGGAGGCGTCGATGGTCAGCGTAACGCTACCCCCGTCCACGGCGGGCACGTATTCGCTGGCGCTGTAACTCAATTCGCGCCCCTTGCCGTCGATTTCCTCGAGGATGCTTCCGGCCTTGCCGGAAAGGTAGTCGTTCAGCGAGGATTCCAGCCCCGCCTGGCCCACGCCGTCGATGGTGGTCAGCCCCAGAAGCTGGGTGGCAAACGCGCCCATCGGGTAGTAGCGGCGGCTTTCTTCCTCCAGATACAGGCCGCTCAGGGCCTTCGAGCCGGCGCTTTCGTAGGAAAGCATCATCGTCTTGAGCTGCTGCGCGGTTTCGCGCGTGAGCTGGCGCTTAATGGTCACCCCGCCCTTGGAGGTGTCGGAAACGCGCTCGACGATCTCGCTTTCCTCCATATCCAACACCGGGGCGAGGATGCGCGCGAATTCTTCGGCATCCTGCACCTGCCGGGGGCTGGCCGAGGCGGTGTAGGCCGTGGCGCTCATGGCCAATACCGCGCCGTTGCGGTCGTAGATACTGCCGCGCGTGGGCGCGATGACCGATTCGCTCGTCCACTGCGCCTGCGCCCGGCGCTGCAAATCCTCAGCCTGAACCACCTGGAGATAAAAAAGCCGCGCCGTGAGCACGCAAAACAGCGCAAAAAAGGCGGCCATACACACCGCAAGGCGACGACGGACGACTGGGCCCGTAAGAACCAACCGCATCCCTCCCCGCTATGCCGTGTTTATTGAACCACTCCTTCCCCGCCGGGCAATTCGGCGGTTTGCGTTTGTGCGTCGTCCTGCGAAACGGGCAGGCTCACGACTCGGATGGCATCTTCCGTGGGGCGTTCCATGCCCATTTCGGCGGCAAGCTGTTCAATGCGCTGCGGGTTTTTCAGCATCGAAAGGGATACCTCCAGATTATCCCGCTGCGCGTTCAATTCGACAAGCTCGCCCTTGAGCGCGGCCGCTTCCTTGGTCTGACCGGAAATACCGGCCAGCATGCCGATGTGAATGAAAAGCCCGGCAAACAAAACGCTCGCCAGCAAGAGCTTTGCCACGCGGCCCCGGCGTTCGCGCGCGCTCAAGTTTTTCCTGCGCGTGTTCATTTTGTATTCCCTCGCTTTCCATTTTAGACCTGGCCTGGCCCGTAATAGCGGTCGTTGACGTAGGCAAGCAGGCTTTCGATGTCGTTTTCGGCCATCTCGCAGGTGGCTGCGAACTTGGCTTCGTCCCAAATCTCCAGATAGCGGCCCACGCCCACAAAGCGTATGGCCTTATCCATGCCCGCCTTCTGGCGCAGGCCCATGGGTAAAAGCACGCGGCCCTGGCCATCCAGCTTCTGACCGGGGAAAGAAAACGCCTTGATCAGGCGCACATAGGCCATGCCGCGGGCGTCGCTGTCGGGAATGCGCTCCAGCCGCTTGCCAATCTCTTCCCATTTTTCTACGGGATAGAGGGCGATGGCGTTGAATTCGTTGTTCAGGCCGATGGTGAAACCCTCGCCCAACGCCTCCCGGTACGCCGAGGGGATGGTGACACGGCCCTTTGGGTCAATCGTATGCGTATAATTGCCCGAAAATTCACTGGCCGCCAAGGTCTCACCCCCATTTCCATCGCCTGTTCCCCCACATTCTACCACAGAACGGGAATTCATGCCACCTTTTGACACCAATTTCATACTTTTTTCAAATTTCGACAGAAACCCGACAAAAAAGCGACGCTCCCGAGGAGGAGCGCCGTTGAAGATGACGGAATCCCTTCAAAATTTCCTTTTCTGTGAAGCAATCAGGCGCGCCATGGGCGGCGTGTCTTTACAAAAACAGCCAGCGCCAGCAGCAGAAGGCCGGCCAGAAAGAGCGGCAGTTTGTTTCCCGGCAGGCCGAAAGCGTCTGTAAACAGCGTCAGGCGCGGTGGAACCAGCCCGCACAGGTCTACCGCAAACCAAAGCGAAGGCAGGGCGGCAGCGAGGGCAAGGCTTCCCGAAAATGCGGCGCACAGCGCAGCCAGCCCGCCGGTAAAGGCGGCGTTGGCAAAACCCGCCAGGGCCATGCGGCGCGAAATTTCGCTTCCTTGCGCCTCCAGGAGCAGCGCGGCGGCGCACGATGATACCCAAAGGGCAACCAGTAACCAGACGGCACGCGCGGCCCATACCGTCCAGAGCGGCACGCCCTGGGCGGCGACGGCTTCGCGCACGCCGCGCTCGCGCTCTGGGAAAAATAACCCGCACAGCGCGGCCACTCCTGCCAGCGCCGACGCCGCCTCCACCGCCCGCGCCGTCTGGCGGGCCGTCATCTGCGCAAACATACCGGCAAGCGGCGCCAGCAGAAAGATCAGCAGGGCCGCCAGCGCCATCCACAGGGCGTTGCGGCGCAGATCAAGCCGCATGGCTTCGGCAAAGCAGGACATATCCCCTTCCCCTCCTTTTCCATTCCACAGCCAGGGCCGTCAAAAGCAGCAGGGCCAACCCCAGCAGCGCAGCGGCGGCGCGCCCGCATGCCAATTCGCCAAGCCCTTCCAGAAACCTCGCCGTCTCTCCCAGCGCTTCGTGGCGGGGCGCAAGCAGGCTACCATAAGAAAACGCGGGCGCGGAGCGCGCCATCCAGCCCCAGAGAAGCGTCAGCAGCGGGCCAAGCGGCAAGCCAAGGGCCGCGGGCAGCATACCCACGCCTGTAGAGAGCATGATGGTGGGCAACAGCCAGAAAAGCGCGTACTTGCTGTACGATAGCAAATCCACATTCCCCACACCGTAATCCATCGCCGCCACGCAGGTGAGCGTCAGGGCCATAACCGCGACGGGCAGGAACATCGCCACCACCAGCGCCGCGTAACGGCTCAACGCCAGCTTCCACGAGGAAGCCTGGCGCGCGTACACCGCCACGCGGCTGCCGTGCCGGTCGTGCAAAAACAGCGCCGCCGCCGGGAACGCGCACAGCACCGCCAGCACGCTGCCAATCCTGCTGGCAAACAGCCGGGCATGCGCGCCGGAGAAGCGGTCCACATCGCGGATGAGCGCATAATCTTCCGCCGCCACCACATGCCTTGCCAGGTCATTTTCCACCTGTGCGCCTGGGGCGGAAATCAGCTCCGGCGGGGGAAGCACATCCTGAAAATAGGCAAAGAGTACCAAAACAGCCACCGCCGCAATGTAGCTTGCCGACTTACACACGCGCTTTATCTCCAGCCAGCACAGGCTCACGCGGCCTCACCCCCGCCCGCGCAGAGCAGATAAGCGTCCTTCAGCCCGGGGCGGTCGGCCCTGCCCAGACCCGGCGCGCCCTCGGGGTCAAGGAACCGCGCCACACAGCGTTCGCCGTGCTCGACCACGCTCACTACCTGATAGCGGCGTTTGAACTCCGCCAGCGCGCCCTCGGGCAGCTCGGCCAGGAACACCTTGCCCTCGGCGCGCCTGACCAGCTCCTTTGCCGTGCCCAGGTAACGGAGGCGGCCGCATTCGAGGATGGCGACGCGCTCGCAGATCGCCGCCACATCGTCCACCGTTTCCGAGGCCAACACGACCAACCGGTCTACCGCCGTTTCGGCCAGCAGCCCGCGCAGGCAGCCGCGTTCCTCGGGCGCAAGGCCGGCGGTAGGCTCGTCCATGAGCAACACGCACGGGTCGTGCATCAGCGCCTGCGCCACGCCAAGGCGGCGCAGCATGCCGCCGGAGAGCTTGCGCACGCGCGCGTCCATCTCCCCTTCCAACCCCACGCGCTCCAGAAGCTGGGCGGTGCGCGCCTGGCGCGTGCGCGTGTCCAGCCCCGAGAGCGCGCCCAGGTAATCCATGGCCTCGCGCATGCGCATATTTCCATATATGCTGAAATCTTCAGGAAGATATCCGGTCACCGCCCGCACCGCGCCGGCCCTTTTTACCGGCACGCCACACACCAGCGCCTCGCCCGCGTCCGCGCGCAGCAGCGTGGCAAGGATGCGCAAAAGCGTGGACTTGCCCGCGCTCTTGCGCCCCAGCAGGCCGAATACGCCGCCCTCCATGCGCATCGTCAGGCCGTCCAGCGCCGTTTTGCCGCCAAAGCGCTTGCTCAAATCGCGCAATTCGATGCTGTTTTCCATAAAAAACTGCTCCTCTCATGTCAGGAAGAAGCATAGCGCCCGATTCTAAACTTTTTATCTATTCTCTGCCCAGCATTGAAAAAACGCGGATGCTGTGATAGAATCAGAACCAAAAACACGCATGGATACGAATGCTGGAAGGACGAATAAAGATGCAAGAGATCAAATGTCCCAACTGCGGAAAGACCTTCCTGGTGGACGAATCCGGCTACGCGCAAATCGTCCAGCAGGTTCGAGATAAGGAATTCGACCGGGAACTTCAGCAACGGGAAAAGGCTCTGGAGGACATGAAGGCAAAAGACCTCGAGATCGTCCAGATGAAGCAGAAGGAAGAATTCGAGCAAAGGCTCTCCGCGCAGGAAGCGCAGCTGGCGGAAAAAGAAAGGCTGATCGAGCAATTGAAGGCCCGCCTTTCCGGAACCGAAACCGAAAAACAGCTGGCGGTCACGCAGGCGGTGAGCCAGAAGGAGCAGGAGCGGGAAGCGGCTCTTTCGCAAAAGAACAACGAGTTGGCGGAAAAAACCCGTGCGATCGAAGCACTGAAGGCCCGGCTGAACAACAGCGAAACGGAAAAACAGTTGGCCGTTTCCGAGGCGGTGCGGGAAAAGGAAAAGGCAGTTTCCGAAAAGGAGACGGAAATCGCCAGCCTCAAAAACCGCCTTTCCAGCCAGGAAACGGAGAGCGCGCTGAAGCAGCAGTCCCTGCACAGGGAATACGAGAGCAAACTGAAGCAGAAGGACGAATTGATTGAATATTACAAGGACTTCAAGGCCCGGCAATCCACGAAAATGATTGGCGAAAGCCTGGAGCAGCACTGTTTGAACCAGTTCAATGCTCTGCGCATGACGGCGTTCCCGCAGGCCTATTTTGAAAAGGACAACGACGCGCGCAGCGGCAGCAAGGGCGATTTCATCTTCCGGGAAGCCAGGGACGGGGTGGAGTTTATCTCCATCATGTTCGAAATGAAAAACGAAATGGATGAAACGGCCACAAAGCACAAAAACGAGGATTTCTTCAAAGAGCTGGACAAGGACAGGCGCGAAAAGAAATGCGAATACGCGGTGCTCGTCTCCCTGCTGGAGATTGACAACGAGCTATACAACAACGGCATTGTGGACGTATCCTACAAATACGAAAAGATGTATGTCATCCGTCCGCAGTTCTTTATCCCTATCATCACGCTTTTGCGCAACGCGGCGCTCAATTCCCTCAAGTACCGCCAGGAGTTGGAAGTGGCGAGAAACCAGCAAATCGACGTGCGCAATTTCGAGGAGAACATCAGCGCTTTCAAGGAAGGCTTCGCGCGCAATTACAGGCTTGCCAGCGAGCGCTTCAAGACGGCCATCGACGAAATCGACAAGACCATTTTGCACCTGCAAAAAACCAAGGACGCGCTGCTCTCCTCGGAAAACAACCTCCGCCTGGCCAACAACAAGGCCGAGGATTTGAGCATCAAAAAGCTGACGAAAAACGCGCCGGCGGTCAAAGCAATGTTCGACGATCTCCGGCGCGAAAACCTTCAGGGCTGATCCGCCGCCACACTTTTGCGGGCGTCTTTTGCCCAGGGCAACTATCCCTTCAGAAATTTGAACGTGGCGCGCACGCGGGCGCCGCCCTCCGGGGCGTTTTCTACGAACAGCGCACCGCCGTGCCGCTCGGCGAGCGTGCGGCAGATGTAGAGGCCAAGGCCAAAGTGCTCGCCATCGCGGGCGTCGGCCTTATCGCGGAAATAAGGCTCCACGGCGCGTCGCAGGCCCTCGGGCGAGAAGCCGGAGCCATCGTCCTCCACGGTGAGGGAAAGTGCGTCGCCCAAGCGCAGAAGCGTGACCGCAACGTTTGTTTTCGCATAGCGCGCGGCGTTGGATACGAGGTTATCAAACACGCGCAAAACCAGCGCCGCGTCCGCCTCCACCTCGCCTTCGCCGCCGCTTTCCAACGAGAAATGCAGGTCGCGGCACAGGGCTTCCCCCTCGGCAGCCATCTGCGCGCGCAGCGTTTCCACGGAAACCCTGGCCGGGGTCACGGCCACCTCGTCCAGCCGCGCCGCCTCGCCCATGGTAGCGGCGTAGCGCTCCAGGCGGGCGATGTGGTTGTCCATTACCTCGAGCGTCTCCGTCACCTTCTCGCGCGTCAGGCGGTCGGGAAAATACTTCCTGAGAAAATCGCTGTATCCGCGCAGGATGGTCAGCGGCGTGCGCAAGTCGTGGGAAAAGGCGGCCTGCATCTGCCGCCGTTCTTCCAGCATGCGCCACATTTCCCGGCTGGAACGCGAAAGCGCCGCGCGCATCTTTTCCATCGAACCCAAGGCCCTGTCCATCTCGTTGCCGTTTTCCAGAGCGACAATGGAAAAATCGAGGTCGCTCTGGGCAATGCGGCCCGCGGCCTGCTCGATGGCCCGCAGGGGCGCTTTCAGTTTGCGGCGGTAAAACAGTATGCCCGTAATCAGCATACAGACGATGAACACCACCGGATAGGACAGCAGCGTGACCGCGCCGTAGAGGTTGTAGCGGTCGTGTTCTTCGGCGGGAACGATGTCGAGCAGGCCGGCGGAGTAGTAAATCTGTTCGTCCACCACTTCGCCATCAATGACGATTTGCGCCGGCCGGCGGTATTCGTCGCCATAGCGCAGTTCCCAGGTGTTGTAAAGGTTGTTTTGCAGCTCCGCGCATACGGCTGTGAGCGCCAGTGCGATTGCAAGCGCCACCAGCACGCAGACGATTTCATACATCACAAAGCTCCACTTGAGCGATAACCGCCGCAGGCGCCGCTTGCGCGCCTTTACTTTACCCATTTATAGCCCACTCCCCAGACGGTTTCAATCTGCCCCTGCGCGCCTGCCTGGGCGAGCTTGGAGCGGATGCGCTTGATGTGCTCGGCCACGACGTTGCTGGAGCCCTCGCCATCCCAGCCCCAGACGCGCTCGTAAATGCGCTCCTTGTCAAACACCTGGCCGCGGTTTTGCGTGAGCAATTCCACAATATCAAATTCCTTCTTTGCCAGCGGCACGCGCGTCCCGCGCACATAGACGGCCCTTTCCAGATAGTCCACGGCCACATCGCCCTCGAAGTAGACCCTTGCCGCGCGGCGGGGGCGCTCCTCGCGGCGCAGGTGCGCGGCCACGCGGGCGTTCAGTTCGTCCAGCGAAAAGGGCTTGGTCACATAATCGTCGCCGCCGGCGGCAAAACCCTCAATCTTGTCCGCGTCGGTCACGCGGGCGGTGAGAAAGATAATCGGGCAGCGCACGAATTCGCGGATGGCGCGGCACACGCTCAGGCCGTCCCGCCCCGGCATGTTCACATCCAGCAGGATGATGTCCGGCGCATGGGCGGCCTTTTCTACGGCTTCATCGTAATTGCCCGCCGTGAACACCAGATAGCCAAGCATGGCAAAGTTGTCGCGCAACAGGGCGACCAAATCTTTTTCATCGTCTACAATCAATATGGAATGGCGCATGCCGATCCCTCCCCGCCCAGCATACGGGAGAATTTTCAAGAAATTATAAACAAACGGCGGAGCGGCCCGGCATATGCGCATGGCCCCTCCGCCGCATGCGGCGTTTCCCGGCGCGTATGCGCCGGGACAAAGCGCTGACAAAACCTGCAAATGCGAAAATTGCCCTGAAGAATATAGAAATCAGAGGCAAATTCCGCTTACTGCGTCAGCAAACTTGCAGTTCCCGGTCGCTTACGTCCGTGTAAGCTCCCTTGTCTGCAAGCCTGCTTCCTTGTCTTGGAGGCTTTCTCATCACTCTGGTAGTCTGTTGGCAAAGTCAACAGACTGCCCGGCGCGTATGCGCCGGGATCTGCAGGCGGTCTTGCTGCGTTCAGGCGTCGGCCTGCGCCGCTTCAAAGGTAATCTGGTTTGAGCCGTCCATCCACAAGCGCTCGATATTGTAATAGGCGCGCTCCTCGGGATGGAACACATGCACAATGACGTGCGCATAGTCCAGCACCACCCAGCGCGATTCGTTCATGCCCTCGTGGCGGCGCACCGGCACGCCCTCGGCGTCGAGCTTTTCCTCGACGTCCTCGGCCAGCGTGCGCACCGCCTGCACGTTGCGGCCGGTGGCGATGACGAAGAAGTCCGTGATGGAAGTAAGGTGGTCAACCTGGAGAATGGTGATGTCGGTCGCGCCCTTTTTGTCGAGTACCTCCGCGATTTTCAGCGCCAGTTCCCTGGATTTCATCATGCCAGCTATTCCCTCCTAATGGTAGAGCATCGTTTCCACGCGCGGATGCACCGCGCAGCCCGTTTCCTGAAGATGTTTTTTGGTCAGTTCCGCACACTTGGACGCCGCCGCGCGCAAATCGGTTCCCGCCAGCGCCCGGGCCTCGGAAAGGCCGGGGAAGTCCTCGCGCCCGGGCTCGGTAAAGTCGGCCACAAACACCGCCAGCATCAGCCCCGTCATCTCCGGCCCGCCCAGCGTGTGGCAGCGGATGGCCTCGAGAATCTCCGCGTCGCGCACGCCAAAGGTTTCCCGCGCCACCGCCATGCCTGCGGGCGCGTGCAGAAGCTGTGGATTGGCCATTTCCCCCGCGTCGGCAACGCCTTCCGCGAGGCGGCGTTGTTCCGCTTCCGGCAGGCACTTGGCCGCGTCGTGCAGAAGCCCCGCCACGCGCGCCGCCGCCGCGTCCAGGCCGTGGATGCGCGCCAGGCGCTCACTTTCGTCGCGCACGCCCAACGTATGGCGGAAGCGATGCTTGGTGAGCATGCCGCGCAACATATTTTCCGCCTCCGCTTCGGGCACGTTCATCAGATACAGGCCCTTTTCGCGGATATACGCGGCCACCCTGTCCCCCACCATGCCGCGCAAATCGCCGCGCACAGATGCGATTTCGCGCACCCGCGTGGAGGACACGTCCGGCGGGTCGCCATCCAGCCAAAGGACGCGCGCGCCCTCCGGGATTTTTTCGGCCCGTCCGCCCCGCCGCGCCGCCGCGAAGCTGCACAGTTTGAATACCTCCCGGTATTCGCGCCAGGTAACGAGGTTGCCGAGCGTGTCCGCGCCGATGATGTAGATCAGTTCGCTGTCTTTTTCGCGCGCATGCAGGCGGCGCAGCGTATCCACGGTATAGGTCGCGCCCTTGCGGTGCACTTCCAGATCGGATACGGTAAATTCGCCGTCCGCCGCCAGGCGCGCCATTGCCAGACGGTCCTCCGCCATGGCGTGGCAATGCTTGTGCGGCGGGTCGCCCGCGGGCAGGAGGATTGCTTCGGAAAGGAAAAGCTGCTCCTTTGCCATGCGCAGAAGCGCCGTGTGCCCAAGATGGACGGGATCGAGCGTGCCGCCGAGAATGCCAATTTTCTTGCGTTCCATACCCTTATTATACACCATGTCGCGGCGGGTGAAAAGCATTTTTCCCGCGCAAGCGTGGCATGGATGGCGCTTTTTGGGGAAAAATTTCCTTGGAGGGATGTATATGGGTAAACGGATTGACCGCGCGGCGCTGCACGTGGTGGCAGCGCTGGCGTTATACCTGTTTTTTGCGGCGGCGTTTCGCAACATCTGGGCGGCGGCAGCGTGCGCCCTGTGCGCCATGCTGTGCCTGCGCCACGCGCTTTCGGGGCTGACAGGGCGGCTGCCGCAACGGGAAAAGCGGCGCGCGCGCGTCCTGGCGGAAGTGGAGCGCTGGGCGCTGCTGGATATGCAGGCGGCGGAAAAAGAGGCGCGTGCCCTGCTCGAAAAGGCATATCCCGGCCAAACCGAGGGCGCGGAAATCGTCATGGCGCTGCGCCATCCGCAGGGGCCGCCGCTGGACATAAGCGCTTTGCTCGATTTGTGGCGCGGGCGGGCGGACGGGCGGCTCATCGTCGTGGCCACCGCCCGCGCCGACCCCGCCGCGCGCGCCTGCGCCGCGAAGCTGACGCATCCCGCCGTGTGCCTGGTCGACGCCGAACGGCTGTGCGCGCTTTTAAGCAAATTCCCGCCCGCCGCATCGGAAGCGCCGCCGCCGCGCCGCCGCTTGCGCATCGCCGTTAGCCGCGAGCGCGCCCCGAGGCGGCTGCTGTTCGGCCTGTTGCTGCTGCTTATGTATCTCTTGCTGGGCAATCCCCTGTATCTGGGCGCGTCGCTTCTGACGCTTCTTCTGGCGGCGCTGGGATGGAAAAAGCCGCCCGTTCCCAGGCGGCTGTTCGAATGAAACCCTTTACAGGTCTTCCAGGCGGATTTTGGAGTTCTCCCGCGCCTGGCGGTAGATGACAAAGCGGCTGCCGATGACCTGCACAGGTTCGGCATGTACGCGCTCGCACAACTCGGCGCAGGCCTCGCGCGCGTCCATGGGCGCGTTTTTCTGCACGGTGGCTTTGATCAGTTCGCGCGCTTCGAGCGCGTCCCAGGCCTGTTTGACGAGGTTGTCGCTTATGCCGTCCTTGCCGATATGCAAAACCGGGTCGATGGTATTGGCCATGGCGCGCAGGGCGGCCCGCTGTCTGGTGGTCATATGTTTGTTCCTCCTTGTGCGTCAGTCCACAAAGTCAAATTCCATTTCGCCGATGACGACCGAATCGCCTTCTTTTGCCCCGGCTTCGCGCAGGGCGTCGATTACGCCCCACTTGCGCAGCATGCGGTGGAAGTAGTTGAGCGAATCCTCGTTGTCGAAGTTCACCGAGCGGATAAGATGGTCCATGGAAGCGCCTGTAACCACATAGGCCGCGCCGTCCTTTTCGATGGAGAAGCCTTCCGCGGCGGAAGCAATCTCCAATTCTTCCTCGTAGAACGGCTCGGGCGCGGGCAAGCGGTCGAGCAGGTCGGCGGCGGCGTGCAGAAGCGGCTCAAAGCCCTTGCGCGTAGCCGCGGACACCGGGAAAATGCGCGCCCCGGGCAGCGCCGCGCGCAACCGTTCGAGGTTTTCCTGCGCGCCGGGCAGGTCGGTCTTGTTGGCGGCGATCAGCATGGGGCGATCCTTCAAATCGCCGTAGGCCTCCAGCTCGCGCATGATGGCGTGGTAATCCTCCACCGGGTCGCGCCCCTCGCTGCCGGCGATGTCGAGCACATGGATGAGCACGCGCGTGCGCTCCACGTGGCGCAAAAAGTCGTGCCCGAGGCCCACGCCCTCGCTGGCGCCTTCCACCAGGCCGGGAATATCGGCCATAACGAAGCTGCGCTCGCCCAGGCGCACAATGCCCAGGTTCGGCTGCAAGGTGGTAAAGTGATAATTGGCAATCTTGGGCCGCGCCGCCGTCACCGTCGAGAGAATCGTGGATTTGCCCACGTTGGGAAAGCCCACCAGCCCCACATCGGCGATGGACTTAAGCTCCAGCGTCAATTCGATGGGCTCGCGCTTTTCGCCGGGCTTGGCAAACTGCGGGGCCTGCCGGGTGGGGGTGGCAAAGTGCTGGTTGCCGAAGCCGCCGTTACCGCCGCGCACCAGCGTGCGCTCGACGTTCGCCTCGCGCATGTCCAGCAGCACGCGGCCGGTGGCGCGTTCCTTGACCACCGTGCCTACGGGCACCTCCACCACCGCGTCCGCGCCGGATTTGCCAGTGCGGCGGTTGGCAAGGCCGTCCATCCCGTTTTCGGCGAAGAACTTGCGCTTGAAGCGGAAGTCCATCAGCGTGTGCATGCGCTCGGTGGCGAGGAACTTCACATCCCCGCCGCGGCCGCCGTCGCCGCCGTCCGGGCCTCCGGCCTGCACATATTTTTCGCGGTGGAACGACACGCAGCCATTGCCGCCATCCCCCGCCTTAACCGTGATCTTGACGATATCTACAAACAACGCCATGTCTTACGCTCCGTTTTCGCAAAGCTCCGCCTTGAGCGGGCAGCGGTCGCATTCCGGCCCGCGCGCGTGACAGACGCGGCGGCCGTGCCAGATGAGCAAGTGGTGCGCGTGCGACCACTCCTCGCGGGGTAGTATGTCCCGCAACTGCTTTTCCACGCCGTCCGGCGTGGTGGCGTCCGCCAGGCCGATGCGGTGGGAAACGCGGAACACGTGCGTGTCCACGGGAATCTGGTCGTCTCCAAAGGCGGCCAGCAGCACCACGCCCGCCGTCTTCTGCCCCACACCGGGCAGGGCCATCAGCTCCGCGCGCGTGGAAGGCACTTTGCCGCCATGGTTTTCAGTGATGGCGCGGCAGGCGGCGATGATGTTTTTTGCCTTGTTGCGATACAGGCCGCATTCGCGGATCTGCGGTTCCAGCTCCTCAGGCGTGAGCGCCGCCATGCTTTCCACGGTGGGATAGCGAGGGAACAGGCGTTCGGTCACCTGATTGACGCGCTTATCGGTGCACTGGGCGGAAAGGATGGTCGCCACCAGCGTTTCATAGGGGTTGGAAAAATGCAGCTCTGCCCGCGCCTCGGGATAGAGGGCGGTCAGCGCATCGAGTACCCGCCGGGCCTTTTGCGCGTCCATCGCGTTCTCCTTTCTCCCGCCGCGCGGGGAGAGCTTTTGTAGTCAGACTTTTAAAGGGCCGCACGGCCCCCTCTCTATCTTACGGCCCGCGCGTTAAATTGTCAAGCCGGAAACGGGTAAATGCATATCGACACATCCTTGACAAATTTTCCTTTTAAAAATATAATATGTGTGGCGTTTTGCCGGCGAAAGGTGTTATGAAAATGCGCGTTTCTGCAAAAGGCCCCTTGCGGGCAGGAAAACTTTTCGGTCTATGTTTGCTGGCGGCCTTTGTCGCCGTCACGCTGATGAGCGAATGTTCCTTCCTCTATCCCATCAACGATTGGAACGACGCCCAATGCTTCTTTACCGTGGGTAGAACCATTTCCAGCGGCAAAGTGCTCTATCGGGATATCTACGAGCAAAAGGGGCCGCTTCTGTATTTTTTGCATGCCTGCGTGGACTGGTTGCCCTTTGAAAGCGCAAATCCCTTTCTGGAAATTTACATATTGGAAGTACTCTGCGCCGCAGCGACGCTGTTTTTCCTGATGAAAACGCTGATGCTGTACACGGGGAAAAGGCGGCGTGCGCTGGCCTGCCTGCCGCTTTTGGTTGTGCTGGTGTATTGCAGCAGCGCCTTTGTCGTCGGGGACAGCGCCGAGGAATTTGCCCTGCCCATGGCCGCGTATGTGCTCTACGCGACGCTGCGCATGCTGTGCGGCGAGCGGCACGAACTTTCGCGCAGTGCGCTTTTTGGCATCGGTTTTTTGTGCGGCTGCGTGTTCTGGATCAAGTATACCTGCCTGTTTTTTGCTCTGGGCGCGATGGCCGTGCCCCTGGCTGTGGCCATACGCGAGCGCAACGGGCGGCTGCTTGGCCGCGCGGCGGCGTTTGTAACCCTGGGCGTGCTCACCGCTTCCATTCCCGTGGCGGTCTATTTCGGCGTTCACAAGGCTTTTGACGCCTTGTGGGAAGCCTATTTTTACAACAACATATTCGCCTATTCGTTTGAAGGCGGTCTGCTTGAAAGGCTGCGATACGCCGTGGGACGGACGGCTCGCCACGCTCTTCACAATTTCGGGTTTGTGCTGTTTGCGCTGGGCGGATGGATTTACATGCTGCGCCAGAAGCGAACCGCAGAGGCCTGGCACCTGCTCTGCATCGTAGCCGCGGTATTCCTGAGCTTTTTGATGGGCGGGCGCATTTATGCCTATTCCCTGCTGCCCCTGTCCGTGCTGTCGGTCGTAGGCGCGGCCGGCCTGTGGGCGCTGCTTGCATGCCTACATCCCCACCGTCAAAGGGCGGCGCTTTGCACGGTTTGCCTGCTGTTGTGCGCGGGGCTTTCCTTCCCGCTCTGGGGGCGGAACTTCAGCCAGAAGCGCGCGGACGTTTTCGCCTATCGCGTCGTGGAGGCGATAGACGCCGAGCCCGGCGATACGCTGCTGGACGTCGGCTTTCTGGACAATGGACTCTATACCGCTGGAAATTTCCAGCCCATAACACGCTATTTTTGCCGCCTGAACGTCTCCATTCCGGAAATGAAAGAGGAATGGCGGCGCGTCATCCGCAACGGCGAGGCGGACTTCGTCTATACCGGCGAACGGACGTTGGACAGCTTCTGCCCCCCGGAGGAACAGGCCCCCTATGTGCTGCTGGGTGGCGAGGAAAGCAATCAGCGTTTATACAAACTAAGCGAGAACAGAGAAAACCGGTAAGCGCTAGGTGTCCGGCGCTTCCACGCGCAAAAACGCCGCCGCAAACTCGATAAACCTTGTCGCCGCAACGCTGAAGGGCTGCGCGCGTCTCCAGGCCAACACGCTTGTGGCCGTCAGGGCCGGGGACAGGGGGCGGCAGGCGATCTTTTCTCGATCCCAAAGGGGCACTGAGCCTTCGATAACGACCGCATACCCCAGCCCCTGCCGCACCATCAGGGCGGCGTTGGTGCTCAGGTTGCTGGTAAACAGGACGTTGAGGGCGTCGTAGTCCTTTCCGAACCAGCTGGCCAACTCGCTGCGGACAGTGGCGCGCCGGGGCAGAATCAGCGGCAACTGCGCCAGCTCCGCGGCGGTAATGGCTTCCTTTGCCGTAAACGGGTCGTCCGGGCGCATCAGCAAAACCCAGCGCTCCCGCACATTGAGGCGGATAAACTGATATTTTTCCACATCCACCGGCTCCAGCAACAACCCCACGTCCATCAGGCCGCGCTCCATCTGCTCGCGCACCAGATCGGCGTTGGCCGTTTGCAGGTCGAAGCGCACCAGCGGATATGCCTCGTGAAAGGCCTCCAACAGCCGCGACAGCAGTTCCACGCCAGCAATCTCCCCACAGCCGATGGCGATCTTTCCCTCTACAAACTGATCCAGATGGCTCAATTCTTCCTCCGTCTTATCCACCAGCGAGAGAATTTCCCGCGCCCGGCGGCGCAGCAGCACGCCCTCCGGGGTCAGGGCGATGCGCCGGGCGCTGCGGTCAAACAGCTTTACGCCCATTTCCTCTTCCATCTGCGCAATCTGACGGCTGAGTGTGGGTTGCGTGATGTGCAGCACCTCCGCCGCGCGGCTGATGCTTTCCTCGCGCACCACGGCCAGGAAATAGCGCAACACACGGATCTCCATGCGCTTCCCTCCCCGGAGAATAATATTTGTTGAAATTATAGCATACCCGCCCTGCGCAGGCAAGGCGGGTACATTCAACGGCAGGGCTTCGCCTATTCCACCGCAATTCCCAGGCCAAGGCCATTGACCCATTCGGCCATTTCCTCGCGCGAAGTACCGGCGGCAAAGCGCGCGCCCTCCAGCCAGGTCGTTTCTTCGCCCGTCAGGGCATGCAGGTTTTCAGCGCTGGAGCCGATGCCGCTGCCGCCCGAGGTGCAAAATGGCACCACGGTCTTGCCGGAAAAGTCATAACTTTCCAGGAAAGTGCTGATGATTCGGGGCGCTTCGCCCCACCAAATCGGATAACCGAGAAAAATGATATCATACTGTCCGAGATCGGTCAGGGCGCCTTCTTCGCTCTCCGGTTCGGCAATGGCGGGACGGGCATCCGGGTCGTTCATTTCAATGGAGGTGCGGCTGTTGTCGTCGCCGTAATCAAGGTCCTCGTCTGTATAAGGCTCGGCGGGGATAATTTCATAGAGATCCGCGCCCGTGCTCTCCGCGACGTACTCCGCCAGCGGGCGGGTGTTGCCCGTGCAGGAGAAATAGGCGACGAGAATGTTCGACGCACCTTCCCCCGGCTGCGGCGTTTGCGAGACGGCCTCCACTTCGGCCAGCGCCGCACCGGCGCACAACAGACAGAGAACAAGCAGCATGGCAATCGTCTTTTTCATGGCAGTTCCTCCCTTTCTTGAACAGGATGGTCACGGCGGTTACTCCGCCAGGGCAAAGGTCATCTCCGCGCCGCCTTCGTGTCCGGCCAATGCGCTCAAGCCGCCGGTCACACGCCCCATGGAAACAATACGCATCGTCAAATCAGGGCGATCCGTTTGCGCGTAGAAAATGGCTACGGTATTGTTCTGGTCGCAATAGGTGATATCGCCATCGGCAAAGTAGAGCTGCCCTTCGCTTTCGGGCGCGATGTCTCCCGAGATTCCGCCGTAAAACTCACGCCCGCCGAATTGCCGCATGGCGACGGTCATGGGCAGCATTTCCAGAAACTGGCGCGCCTCGGGCGTATCGTAAAGCACAGCGGAAAGTTCGATTCCAGCAAACGAGATTACAATGGGCGTTTCCGCGGCAGCAGGCATCCCCAGCGATTCCAGCCAGGCGGTCACCTGCGCGCCGGCCTGCTCAATTTCGCCGGCGGGGATGGCGAAGCCTTCCAAGACTTCGGCCTCGGCCGCGGCGCTTTGAATGGCGCTGAAGCTGCCGCCCGCGCCGTAGCCATCATGGGTGCAGAAAGGTACGATGGTCTTGCCCGCAAACGCATAATCGCTTAAAAACGAAAGGATCGCGCGGGGCGCGGAACCGGCCCAGACCGGATAGCCCAGAAATACCACGTCATAGCCATCCATATTCTCTACGCGGCTCGAAAGCGCGGGCATTGTCCCCGCATCGCGCTCCTGATGGTTTTGATCGACAACAGCGTCAAAGTCGGCGGGATACGATTCCTCGGTTTGAATTGAATGGATATCGCCGCCGGTGTGGTTCTGAATGAGGCGGGCAATATACTCTGTCGTGCCAACGCGCCCCTCGTCCGTCGCAACGATGCTCGCCGAAGCGGATGCGTCCACATCATCGGCATAGGCGGCGTTTTCTTCCAGGCTGAAATACGCGATCAGAACAGTTTGCGACGGCGCTTCCTCCGCCCAGGCCGCGTTGACAGCGCAGAGCATGGCGGACAGGAGCAGCGCCAGTATGCGTTTCACGTCGGATTCCTCCCTTCATGGATGCGCTTGTGCGCATTTTTGCCGGCACATTCAGTATAAGTCAAAACAATCCGCGTGTAAAATGCTTATGTTGGATGGATTACCCATGTGTTTTGGGCATATATCGCGCGACAGAGCCGCTCGTTTTTATATGCCTTTGGGGTATTTATATATATCGATTATAGGTATTTGACATAGCCATAAATCTGCCTATACTGGAAAAGGTCCGGCAAATCAACATGATGCCAATGGTTTTTGAAGGGAAGCGGATCTATGCGTTATGTAAAACTGGGAAAA
>DSTMC04003__coassemble_1191_pt1 | contig 21043 bp, 18 predicted proteins | sample DSTMC04003__metabat2_low_PE_048 | metagenome-assembled genome bin DSTMC04003
AGGTCATCGTGCGCAACATCGCCGCCGGTTCCCTGGCCAAGCGCCTCGGCCTTGCGGAAGGCACGAAGCTCAAAAAGACCGTGCTCGAGTTCTGCTACAAGGACGATGAGCTGGGCGACCCGATGGTCAACGAATACCACATCCTGGCCATGGACTATGCCAGCAAGGAAGAACTCGACTTAATCAGCAGCTATGCGCTGAAGGTCAACGAAGTGCTCTCCGCCTACCTCAAGGACCTCAACATCGAGCTGATCGACTTCAAACTCGAGTTCGGCCGCCTTGCGGACGGCGCCATCGTGCTTGCGGATGAAATTTCTCCGGATACCTGCCGCTTCTGGGACAGCGTCACCGGCGAAAAGCTGGACAAAGACCGCTTCCGCCGCGACCTGGGCCATGTTGAGGACGCTTACCACGAAATTCTGCGCCGCCTGATGGGCGAATGAGGGATTTATATGTTTAACAGCCTGCACGAGGAATGCGGCGTGTTCGGCGTTTACAGCCGGGATGGGCTGGACGTCGCCTCGCTGTGCTATTACGGCCTGTACGCCTTGCAGCACCGCGGCCAGGAAAGCTGCGGCATCGCCATGAACGATGACGGCGTGATCCACTGCCACAAGGGCGCGGGTCTGGTCAACGATATCTTCACCCCGGAAGTCATGCACTCACTGGGCACGGGCCAGATGGCCGTGGCGCATGTGCGCTATGGCACCATGGGCACCGACCCCCGCCTCAACGCCCAGCCCCTGGTGGTCAACCACATCAAGGGCCGCATGGCGTTGGCGCACAATGGCGCGCTCACCAACGCCGCCGAGCTGCGCGAGGCGTTTGAAATGGAAGGCTCCATCTTCCACACCACCTCCGATACCGAGGTCATCACCTACGCCATCACCCGCGAGCGCATCGCCTGCGGCTCCATCGAGGAAGCCGTCAGCCGGGCGATGAACCACTTAAAGGGCGCGTATTCGCTGGTCATCATGTCGCCCAGCAAGCTCATCGCCGTGCGCGACCCGCACGGTTTCCGCCCCCTGTGCATCGGCCAGATCGGCAACAGCGTCGTTTTCGCCTCGGAAAGCTGTGCGCTGGACGCCATCGGCGCGCACATGGTGCGCGATTTGGAGCCGGGCGAAATCGTCGTGGTGGACAAAGACGGCATGCGCTCCGACCGCACGCACGTTGGCGAGGCGGAAAAGACCACCTGCGTATTTGAGTATATCTACTTTGCCCGGCCGGATTCGGTCATCGACGGTTCCAGCGTCCATGTGGCGCGGGTGCGGGCGGGCGCATTCCTGGCGCTGGAGCATCCGGTGCAGGCCGACGTGGTCATCGGCGTGCCGGACAGCGGCCTGGACGCGGCGCTGGGCTATGCCCGGCAGAGCGGCATCCCCTATGGCATCGGCTTTATCAAAAGCAAGTACATTGGCCGCACGTTCATCCAGCCCACCCAGTCCGAACGCGAAAACCTGGTGCGCATCAAGCTCAACCCCGTCTCCGCGACGGTAAAGGGCAAGCGCGTAGTGTTGGTGGACGATTCCATCGTGCGCGGCACCACCTGTGCGCGCATCGTGCGGCTGCTGCGCGAAGCGGGCGCAACCGAGGTGCACATGCGTTCTTCGGCCCCGGCGTTCAAAAACCCCTGCTACTTTGGCACCGACATCGACAGCCGCGATAAACTGATTGCCTGCCAGCACTCCCTGGAGGAAATCTGCCAGATTATCGGCGCGGATTCGCTGGGTTACCTGAGCTGCGAAAGCGCCAAAAAGCTAGCCGACAATTCCCACGGCTTCTGCACCGCCTGCTTCGACGGGCAATACCCCGTAGACCCGCCGGTGGGTTGCCGCAAGAACAAGTACGAGCGCAAGATTTCGGAGGCGGAAGCATGAAAAGCGCCAGCGAGAGCTACAAGCAGGCCGGTGTGGACATCACCGCCGGCTACCGCGCCGTGGAGCTGATGAAGCAGCACGTGGCGCGCACGGCCATCCCCGGCGTGGTTTCGGGCATCGGCGGCTTCGGCGGCCTGTTTGAACTGGATTTGACGGGCATTGCCCGCCCGGTGCTGGTTTCCGGCACCGACGGCGTGGGCACCAAGCTCAAAATCGCCTTTTTGATGGACAAGCACGACACCGTGGGCATCGACTGCGTGGCCATGTGCGTAAACGACGTAGTGTGCTGCGGCGCAAAGCCCCTCATCTTTCTGGACTACATCGCCTGCGGCAAAAACGTGCCTGAGCGCATCGCCGGTATCGTCAAGGGCGTGAGCGAGGGCTGCGTGCAGGCCGGCTGCGCGCTGGTGGGCGGCGAAACCGCGGAAATGCCTGGTTTCTATCCCGAAGACGAGTACGACCTGGCCGGCTTCAGCGTCGGCGTGGTCGATCGGGAAAAAATCCTCGACCGCGAGCGCGTGCAGGCGGGCGACGCGATCATCGCCCTGCCCTCCTCGGGCCTGCATTCCAACGGCTTTTCTCTGGTGCGGCGCGTGTTCGATGTGGAAAAGCGCGATTTGAAAGCCTGGTCCGAAGAACTGGGCATGTCCGTGGGCGAGGCGCTCCTTACCCCCACGCGCATCTATGTAAAGCCCATCCTGGCGCTGATGGAAAAGGTCTGCGTCCGCTCCGTGTGCCACATCACCGGCGGCGGCTTCTATGAAAACATTCCCCGCGCCCTGCCCGCGGGCTTGACGGCGCGCATTGAGAAAAAGGCCGTCAAGACCCCGCCCATCTTCGCCATGCTCGCGCGGTTGGGCGAAATCCCTGAGCGCGATATGTTCAACACCTTCAATATGGGCGTGGGCATGTGCGCCATCGTTCCCTCCGACGCGGCGGACGGGGCCGTGCGCGCGCTGCACGAAAATGGCGAGGCCGCTTACATCCTCGGGGAAGTCGTTCCCGGCGACGAGGGAGTGGAGCTTTTATGAGCGTAAAGACGGCGGTGCTGGTCTCCGGCGGCGGCACGAACCTGCAAGCCCTGATCGACGCCTCCAGGGCGGGCAAACTGCCCCACGTGGCGCTTTCGCTGGTGCTCTCCAACCGCGCGGACGCCTACGCGCTCACGCGCGCGCGGGAAGCCGGTATCCCTTCCGCCGTATGCGAGCGGGCAAAGGGCGAGCCGCGCGAGGCGTTTGAGGCGCGCATGCTGGAAATTCTGCGCGCGCACGGCGTGGAAATGCTGGTGCTGGCCGGTTTCATGGCCATACTTTCCAGGGAATTTGTGCAAAATTATCCCGACAGGATTCTCAACGTGCATCCCTCGCTGATTCCTTCCTTCTGCGGCAAAGGGTTTTATGGGCTGCATGTGCATGAGGCGGCGCTCGCCTATGGCGTGAAGGTCACGGGCGCGACGGTGCATCTGGTGAACGAGATTCCCGACGGTGGCCGCATCCTTTTGCAAAAGGCGGTCGAGATTGAACCGGGCGACACGCCCGAGGCGCTCCAGCGCCGCGTGATGGAGCAGGCGGAGTGGATTCTTCTGCCCCGCGCGGCGGAAATGGTGGCCCAGGAATTGGAGGAAAAACGATGAAAACGCAGACCATCGCCCAGGCCGTGGGCGCAACTTCCTACCCCGGGCGCGGCATACTCGCCGGCAAGACGCCGGACGGCACGCGGCTGTTTCTGGCCTACTTTATCATGGGCCGCAGCGTCAACAGCCGCAACCGTGTATTTGTAGAGGACGGCGAGGGCCTGCGCACGCGCGCCTTCGACCCCTCGAAACTCAGCGATCCTTCGCTCATCATCTATGCGCCCGTGCGGGTGCTCGGAAACCGCGTCATCGTCACCAACGGCGATCAGACCGACACCGTTTACGACGGCCTCCAGGCGGGCGGCACGTTTGTTTCGGCGCTGAAAACGCGCACATTCGAGCCGGACGCGCCCAACTACACTCCCCGCATCAGCGCCATGGCCACGCTGGAAAACGGCGATTTTTCGCTGGAGATGAGCGTGCTCAAGGCCGTCGGCGCCGAGGGCAAGGCGGCGCTGCGTTGCTTCTACGCCTACGACGGTGTGGAGGCTGGACAGGCGTACTTTATCCACACCTACCAGGGCGACGGCAATCCCCTGCCCTCCTTCGAGGGCGAGCCGGAGCGCGTCGAGCTGCCCGAGGGCTGCGTAAACTGCCTGACCGAGGCAGTCTGGAACGCCCTGAACGCGGAAAACCGCGTGTCCCTGTGGACGCGCACCATCGACCTGCGCACGGGCGAAACGCGCACGCGCATTGTCAATGCCAACGAATAACCATATACTTTTCATTCCCGCGGCGTTTATCGCGGGAATGCGTTTGAAAGGGAGAGAAGCATGGCGCGAGAAATTGAGCTGAAATACGGCGTGAACCCCAACCAGAAACCGGCCCGCATCTTTATGGAGGAGGGCGAACTGCCCCTGAAGGTGCTCTGTGGCCGCCCGGGCTATATCAACTTCCTCGACGCGCTCAACGGCTGGCAGCTTGTAAGCGAGCTGAAGCGCGCCACCGGCATGGCCGCCGCCACTTCGTTCAAGCACGTCAGCCCCGCCGGCGCCGCCGTGGGCGAGCCGCTTAGCGATACCCTGCGGCAGATGTACTTTGTGGCCCCGGACGCGGAGCTCTCCCCCCTCGCCTGCGCCTACGCGCGCGCCCGCGGCGCGGACAGGCTTTCCTCCTTTGGCGATTTTATCTCGCTGAGCGACGTATGCGACGTACCCACCGCGCGCCTGATTGCCAAAGAGGTTTCCGATGGCGTCATCGCCCCCGGCTACGAGCCTGAAGCGCTGGAAATCCTCAAGGGCAAGCGCAAGGGCAATTACAACGTCATCCAGATCGACGAAAACTACGTGCCCGCGGCGCTGGAGCGCAAGATGTGTTACGGCGTAACCTTTGAGCAGGGACGCAACGCCCTGGAGCTGAACGAAAGCCTGCTGGCAAACATCGTCACGGAAAACAAGGAACTGCCCGCGGAGGCAAAGCGCGACCTGCTCATCGCCCTGATTGCGCTCAAGTATACGCAGTCCAACTCCGTGTGCTACGTATCTGGCGGGCAGACCATCGGCGTGGGCGCGGGCCAACAGTCCCGCATCCACTGCACGCGCCTGGCGGGCAACAAGGCAGACCTCTGGCAGCTCCGCCACCATCCCAAGGTGCTTGCCCTGCAATTCAATCCCGCCCTGTCCCGCTCTGAGCGTGACAACACCATCGACCTGTACCTCTCCAATGAGGAAAGCGGCGACGTGCTGGGCGATGATGTATGGCAGAACTTCTTTACCGTGCGCCCCGAGCCGCTCACGCCGGATGAGAAAAAGTCGTTCCTCGCCAACATAAGCGGCGTTTCCCTGGGCAGCGACGCTTTCTTCCCCTTTGGCGACAACATCGAGCGGGCGCGCCGCAGCGGCGTAGGCTATGTGGCCCAGCCCGGCGGCTCCATCCGCGACGACAACGTGATCGCCACCTGCAATAAATACGGCATGGTTATGGCCTTTACGGGCGTGCGCCTGTTCCACCACTAAAGCTTGGAGGATAAAACGATGAAACTGATGGTCGTTGGCGGCGGCGGACGTGAACACGTGCTCATCCGCATGCTGAAAAAGAATCCCTCCGTTGAAACCATATACGCGCTGCCGGGCAACGGCGGCATCGCCCAGGACGCGCAGTGCGTGAACGTGAAGGCCACGGATCTTGACGGCATTGAGCGCTTCGCCGTGGAAAACCACATTGACTTTGCCGTGGTCGCGCCCGACGACCCGTTGGCCATGGGCTGCGTGGACCGCCTGCACGCGCAGGGCATCCCCTGCTTCGGCCCCGAAAAGCGCGCCGCCGAGATTGAAGCCAGCAAGGTATTTTCCAAGCGCCTGATGCAAAAATACGGCATTCCCACCGCCAAATGCGAAGTATTTGACGATGCGGACGCCGCGCTCGATTACGTGCGTAAAACGCCCGCGCCGCTGGTGGTGAAGGCCGACGGCCTGGCGCTAGGCAAGGGCGTGCTCATCTGCAAGACCACGCAGGAGGCTGAACAGGCCGTCAACCACACCATGCGCGACCACGCCTTCGGCAAGAGCGGCGACCGCGTGGTCATCGAGGAATTCCTCGAGGGCCCGGAGGTTTCGGTGCTGGCCTTTACCGACGGCAAGGCCATGGTTCCCATGGTTTCGTCCATGGACCACAAGCGCGCCCATGACGGCGATACCGGCCTCAATACCGGCGGCATGGGCACCATCGCCCCCAATCCCTTCTATACCCCGGAAGTGGCCGCGCGCTGCATGAAGGAAATCTTCCTGCCCACCATGCGGGCCATGAACGCCGAGGGGCGCACGTTCAAGGGCTGTTTGTACTTCGGCCTGATGCTCACCAAGGACGGCCCCAAGGTGATCGAATACAACTGCCGCTTTGGCGACCCGGAGACGCAGGTGGTGCTGCCGCTTCTGGAAACCGATCTTCTCACCATCATGCAGGCTGTGGAGGCAGAGCGTCTTTCCGAAATCGACGTGCGCTTCAAAAACGGCGCGGCCTGCTGCGTCATTCTCGCCTCGGGCGGCTACCCTGAGGCATATGAAAAAGGCAAGATCATTGATTTGGGCGGCGCGGATGCGTTGCCCGATACCTGGGTGTTCCACAGCGGCACCGCGCTCAAGGACGGCGCTTACGTCACCGCCGGCGGCCGCGTGCTGGGCGTGACGGCCACGGGCGACACGCTCAAGGACGCCATCGGCCGCGCCTACGACGCCGCCCGCAGGGTGCGTTTCGACGGCATGTTCATGCGCTCGGATCTTGGCAAGCGGGCGCTGGAAGTGGAGGGATAGCATGGTTGACCGCCTGTTTGTGGAAAAGAAACCCGGCTTTGACAACGAGGCCCGCGCCCTTTTGAAAGACGCGCGCTCGTTCCTGGGCGTAAAGAACCTGACCGGCCTGCGCCTTTTCAACCGCTACGACGTGGAGGGCCTCGACCCGGCCTTATTCGACCGCGCCCGCGACACGGTATTTTCCGAGCCGCAGCTTGATAACGTGTATGAAACGCTGCCCGCAGACGAGGGCGTGGTGTTCGCCACCGAATACCTGCCCGGCCAGTTCGACCAGCGCGCTGATTCCGCGGCCCAGTGCATACAGCTCATGGCCCAGTGCGAGCGCCCCGCGGTGCGCACGGCGCTGGTATACATCCTCAAGGGCGATCTGACCCGGGAAGATGTAGAAACGCTCAAGCGCCACGTCATCAACCCCGTGGAGCGCCGCGAGGCTTCCCTGGAAAAGCCCGAAACGCTGCGCACAGACTACGCCCTGCCGGAAACCGTGGCCACCATGACCGGCTTTGTGCGCTTTGACGAGGAAGAACTGGCCGCCTTCCGCCGCCAGTACGGCCTGGCCATGGACGACGCCGACCTCGCCTTCTGCCAGAAATACTTCCAGAGTGAGCGGCGCGACCCCACGCTCACCGAGATTCGCATGATCGACACCTATTGGTCCGATCACTGCCGCCACACTACCTTTTTGACCGAGTTTACCGACGTGCGCTTCGACGACGCGCGCGTGGAAAAGGCCTACGGGCGCTATCTGGAAATCCGCGCCGCCCTCAGGCGCACCGCCAAGCCCGTGACCCTGATGGACATGGCCACAGTGGGCGCGCGCTACTTGAAGCTCACCGGCGCGCTGACCGACCTGGACGAATCCGAGGAGATCAACGCCTGTACGGTGAAGCTGGATGTGGAGACGGACAAGGGCGTGGAAAAGTGGCTCCTGCTGTTCAAAAACGAGACGCACAACCACCCCACCGAAATCGAGCCTTTCGGCGGCGCGGCCACCTGCATCGGCGGCGCGATCCGCGACCCGCTTTCCGGGCGCGGCTATGTGTATCAGGCCATGCGCGTCACCGGCGCGGCCGACCCCACCCAGCCGGTGGAAAACACCATCTCGGGCAAGCTGCCCCAGCGCATGCTCACCACCACGGCGGCGGCGGGCTACAGCTCCTACGGCAACCAGATTGGCCTGGCCACGGGGCTGGTGGACGAGATTTATCACCCCGGCTACGCCGCCAAGCGCATGGAAATCGGCGCTGTGGTGGGCGCGGCTCCGGCTGAAAACGTGCGCCGCGAAACGCCCGCGCCGGGCGACTGCGTGGTACTGCTGGGCGGGCGCACCGGCCGCGACGGCTGCGGCGGCGCCACCGGCTCCAGCAAGTCGCACACCGCCCATTCCCTGGAAACCTGCGGCGCGGAGGTGCAGAAGGGCAACGCCCCCGAGGAGCGCAAGCTCCAGCGCCTGTTCCGCAATCCCGAAGCGGCCAAACGTATCAAGCGCTGCAATGACTTTGGTGCCGGCGGCGTTTCCGTGGCCATCGGCGAGCTGGCCGACGGGCTTTCCATCGACCTGAACGCCGTGCCCCGCAAGTACGACGGCCTGGACGGCACGGAACTTGCCATCTCCGAATCGCAGGAGCGCATGGCTGTGGTGCTCGCCCCCGAGGACGTCGAAGCGTTCATGGCGCTGGCACGCGAGGAAAACCTCGAAGCCACCGTGGTTGCGCATGTCACCGAGGAAAAGCGCCTGATGATGCGCTGGAACGGCCGCGTGATTGTGGACATATCGCGTGACTTCCTCAACTCCAACGGCGCGCCCAAGCAGGCGACCGCGCTGGTCGAAACGCAGCGCGCGCTTGCCGAAACCGAGCCGGACTTTGCAGAGGGGCTGCGCGCCATGACGGGCGATCTGAACATGTGTTCCCGCCGCGGCCTTTGCGAGCGCTTTGACTCCACCAACGGGGCGATGAGCCTGCTCATGCCCTTCGGAGGCAGGCGGCAGCTTACCCCGGCGCAGGCAATGGCCTCGCTGCTGCCCGTGCGCGGCGCGGAGAGCAAAACCGCCTCGGTGATGGCCTATGGCTTTGACCCGTTCGTGATGGAAAAGAGCCCCTATACCGGCGCGTATCTGTCGGTGGTGTCCTCTGTGGCCAAGCTCGTGGCTTCGGGCGCGGGTTGGCGCGGGGCGCATCTCACCTTCCAGGAATACTTCCAGCGCATGACCGGCGAGCCGGAGAAGTGGGGCCGCCCCATGGCCGCGCTGCTGGGCGCGCTGATGGCGCAGCTCGATTTGGAAATCGCCGCCATCGGCGGCAAGGACTCCATGAGCGGCTCGTTTGAACAGATGCACGTGCCGCCGACGCTGGTTTCCTTCGCCATCAACGCCTGCCGCGCGGACGGCCTGATCTCCAACGAATTCAAGCGCTCCGGCGCGCAGGTGGGCCTGCTTTTGCCCGAATACGGCGCGGACGGCCTGCCCGTGGTTGAAAGCCTGCGCGCGCTGTTCGACCGCGTCACAGAGGGCATCCGCGCGGGTAAAATCGTCTCCGCGCAGGCCATTGGCATGGGCGGCGCGGCCGAGGCCGTGTTCAAGATGGGCCTGGGCAACCGCATCGGTTTCCGCTTTGCCGAAGGCGCAAAGGATCTGTTCAAGCGCCATTACGGCGGATTTGTGGTGGAATACGCCGCAAATGCGCAGGCCGAAGAATTGCTCGGCGAAACCACGGCGGAATACGCCCTGACGCTGGGCGGCGAGAGCGTTTCCGGCGACGAACTGGAGAAAATTTACAACGGCAAACTTGAGGACGTATTCCCGGTGCGCGCCGCGCAGGGCGAAGAAAAGCCCGAAGCTTTCCGCTTCGAGCGCAAGTCCCCCGCTCATGCAGCGGTGAAAATCGCCCGCCCGCGGGTGCTGATTCCCGTGTTCCCGGGTACAAACTGCGAATACGATACCGAACGCGCCTTCCATCTGGCGGGCGCGGAGACGGAGACGCTCGTGGTGCGCAACCTCACCGCCAAAGACGTGCAACAGTCCGTGGAGGCGTTCGCGCGCAGCCTGGAAAATGCGCAGATCGTCTTTATCCCCGGCGGCTTCTCCGGCGGCGACGAGCCGGACGGTTCCGGCAAGTTTATCACCGCCTTCTTCCGCAATCCCGCCATCCGCGAGGGCGTGACGAAGCTGTTGACCGCGCGCGACGGCCTGATGGGCGGCATCTGCAACGGCTTCCAGGCGCTGATCAAGTTGGGTCTGGTGCCCTATGGCGAGATTCGCGAGCCGGATGAAAACGCGCCGACGCTGACCTTCAACGTCATCGGCCGCCACCAGTCGCGCCTGGTGCGCACGCGCGTGGCTTCGACGCTTTCCCCGTGGCTGATGCACGCCCAGGTGGGCGATATACACATCGCGCCCGTGTCCCACGGCGAGGGAAGGTTCATCGCCGACGCGCAGACCGTGCAGAGGCTTGCGCAGGCGGGACAGATTGCCACGCAGTATGTAGACGAAGCGGGCGAGCCGACCATGGATATAGACGGCAACCCCAACGGTTCCGTGTGCGCCATCGAGGGCATCACCTCCCCCGACGGCCGCGTATTCGGCCGCATGGCGCATAGCGAGCGCACCGGCGTGCAGCTCTATAAGAATGTGCCCGGCAACTATGAAAGCGGCATCTTCCGCGGCGCGGTGGATTATTTCCGGGATTAAACGGAAAAACCCTGCCAAGCGCGGCGGCGGATTTTCAGGAACGCTCCAAACGACGCGACAACCGCCCCGGCCCAGAATGCCGGGGCGGTTCAGTTTTGTCAAAAATGCCGACACAGCTGACCGGGGACATGCACAGTGAGGCCGCAGCTATTTCTCCGGCAAATGGGGTTTGCTCACGCGAAAATACCATCTTGCAAAACCGTCTGTGCCGCGAAACGGCGCGAGCCGGTTTTGGAGATGGCGGCCGTAGCGGGGGAACTTACTTCCCCCGTCCACACATGCCGCCGGATTTTTCGGTGGCTCAAGCCGTCCCGGTAAACGACGCCGGGCCGGCTCTTTTACTGCCGCAGCACGGTCAGCTTTGCACGCCCGCCCGTCTTTTCCACGTCGTACACACCAATCATATTTTGCGGGCGCAGGCGGTTCACCGCCGCCAACACGCGCGGCGCGTCCTGCGTTTCAAAGCGCACCGAAAGGCCGCAACCCAGGGCCACTTCGCGCGGCGTGGAGATTACGCGCACGCCCAGCCCCTCCTTTTTCAACGCCGCCTCCAGCCGCAGCACCTGCTGGCGCGAGCGGAAGGCGGCGATGCCGAAACGTTCCTGCATGGTCATTTCCCTTCTTTCTTCGCCGTATGATATTCTACGCCTGCTTGCAACGGAGGGTGAGGAAAATGCAAAAAAGGGACGTCTATCTCGACAACGCGGCCACCAGCCATCCCAAGCCGGAATGCGTTTTGAAGGCGGCATATGCCGCCATGACCGATTTCAACGCCAATCCGGGCCGCTCGGGGCATCGCCGCGCGCTGGAGGCCGCCCGCGCGGTGCTCGCCGCCCGGGAGGCGGTCGCCGCCGTGCTCGGCGCGGCGGACCCGTTTTGCGTGGCCTTCGCCTTCAACTGTACCGACGCCCTGAACCTGGCCATCAAGGGCGTTCTGCGGGCGGGCGACCATGTAATTTCCACGCTGCTGGAGCACAATTCCGTTTTGCGCGTGCTTTCGGAAATGCTGCGGCGCGAAGAGATCGAGCTGACGCTGCTCGCCCCGCGCCCAGACGGGTTTATCGACCCGGAGGACGTGCGCCGCGCCTTGCGCAAAAACACGCGGTTGATCGCCCTGACGCACGCCTCCAACGTCACCGGGGCCATCCAACCGGTGGCTGCCGTGGGGCAGGTGGCGCGCGAAGCGGGCGTGACGTTTCTGGTGGATGGGGCGCAGGCGCTGGGGGCGATGCCGGTGGACGTAAACGCGCTTGCCTGCCAGCTCTACGCCTTCCCCGGCCACAAATCGTTGCTTGGGCCGCAGGGCACCGGTGGGCTGTACATCGCCCCAGGGCTGGAGCTTGCGCCCCTGCGCGAAGGCGGCACCGGTTCTTCCTCGGAAAGCATGCTCCAACCTACGGAACGGCCGGAGCGCTATGAATCCGGCACGCTGAACCTGCCCGGCATCGCCGGTTTGGGCGCGGGCGCGGAATATGTACGCAAAGGGCTTTCGCAGATTTTCATGCGCGAACGGGAAGTGACCACGGCGCTTTACGAGGGCCTGCGCGAAATCGCCGGGGTAGATGTCTACGCCCCGGACGAGGAGGCGGCGCGCGCAGGCATTGTTTCCTTCAACGCCGGCGACCTCACCAGCGCACAGGCGGCGGACTACCTCGACCGCGAGGGCATCGCCGTGCGCGGCGGGCTGCACTGCGCCCCCGGCGCGCACCACTTTCTGGGCACCCTCGAACGCGGCGCGGTGCGCGCCAGCGTCGGCCATGCTACGTCGTTTGAGGATGTAGAGGCGCTTTTGCGGGCGGTAAAGAAGATGCTCCGGGAAGCGTAGCGGACAAAAACGCCCTTTCCCATGCCGGGGAAAGGGCGCTGCTATAATATTCTATTTGCCCGCGAACCGCTCGCAGACCTCCTTATACGCTTCCGGCGTGCCAATGTCAATGCACTCGCCTTCAAACAGATATACGCCCACCTCGCGGCGACTGTAGAGCCATTCGGGGAAGTGGCCGGGGGCGTCCGGGGCGTTGCCCTCGTCCAGATAGCGGCGGATGAGTGGCACGGTGTCGCGCCGGTAGAGGTAGAGGGCGTAGATGGCCACATCCGTCTGTGGTTCTTGCGGCTTTTCCACCAGCGCGGTGACGCGGTTGTTCTTATCCAGCGTGGCCACGGCAAAGCGCTTGAGATCCTCCACCCAGCCGATGTGCTTGCCCAGCAGCGTATCGCGGTCGTGCCGGCGGAAATCTGCCACAAAGTCCCGCAGGGGAAAGGTGAAAAAGTCATCCGAGGCGGCGACGAGCAGGTCGTCGTCCACATGCCGGTGATCCAGCACAAAGCGTATATCCCCCACCGCGCCGAGACGGTTTTCGTTGGAATCGGTGCCGTCGTCCAACACGTCCAGCTTCAGGCGCGGGTAGCGAATCCCCGCCTCTGCCGCCCAGTCAGAAAACTGACCAAAGAAGCGGCTGTTGGTAACGATATAGGCCGTATCAACCTCGTCAATGGTGGCAATCTCATCCATTAGGTAGTCCAGCATCACTTTGCCGCCAACGGGCAAGAGCGCTTTGGGCCTGTCCTTGGTCAGCGGATACATGCGCGTGGCGTAGCCCGCGGCAAGAATGATCGCTTTCATATCTCATCCCCCATTGTATTGATATACGGTTATACTATACCATATTTTAGTGGATTTTACAATCGTGCCCCTCATTAAAATCAACAAAATGTAACCACTTTTCTGTAAACATCCAGCTTTATAGGCCATTTTTTAATATTTCACCAGCAGCATAATCCTTGACGCGGCGGAAAACCCGGCGAGACGGCCTGCCTCTTGTAACCCGCCTGCGCAATTATGCTTGCTGGTAAACCGGCGTGGGCGCTGCTTCCTTTGGCATCTATTACAAAACCCTGCAGGGCAACGCGCCCCTGCGCGATCTTGTGCAAATCCTGCGGGAGCAAGCGCAGGAAACGACTTGACGGAAAGCGCGCCATCCTGTACAATAAACCATATACTGCGCAAGATAAATACGGGAGGGATGCGCGTGCTGCAATGGAAAACCTGCCTGCGCGCGGGGATTACGGTGGCTCTTTTGTATCTGGCCATCCACTACTGGGGGCCGGTTTCCGCGGCGCTGGGGGTGCTCATCGGGGCGGCGTGGCCGCTTTTCCTTGGCGCGGGCATTGCCTATGTGGTCAACATACTGATGCGCTTTTATGAAAAGCACTTTTTTCGCAAAAGCCGCCGGACGCTGGTCGCGCGCATGCGCCGTGCCGTTTGCATGGTGGCCGCGTATCTGACAATCATACTGATCATCAGTGCAATCGTAGTGCTGGTAGTGCCGGAGCTGGTGCGGGCGATACAGCTTTTGCTCAACGAAACGCCGGCGCTGATCGACCAACTCTATGAAACACTGATGCGCTATCCGGCCATTGCCCAATACCTGCCCAACGCCGGAACGGAACTGGGCGAAATCGGCGCAGACTGGCAACAGACGCTCACCCGCATACTCGACTGGCTGGGCGGCGGCTGGGACGGGGTGTTCAACTCGGTGCTGGCCACGGTTTCAGGCGTGTTTTCCGGTACGGTGACGCTGGTGATGGGCGTAATGTTCTCGTTTTACATCCTCTACAGCAAGGAACGGCTGGGACGGCAGGGGCACCGCCTTTTGCGCACCTACTTAAAGCCCAACTGGTATCACAAATTCTGCTACGTGCTGGGCGTGCTGGACGACTGCTTCCACCGCTATGTGGTCGGCCAGTGCATTGAGGCCGTGATTCTGGGTTCGTTGTGCATGCTGGGCATGCTGCTGTTTGGCTTCCCCTACGCGACGATGGTGGGCGCGCTGGTGGGGGCCACGGCGCTGATTCCCATCGCCGGCGCATATATCGGCGCGGGCGTGGGCGCAATCCTAATTCTGACCGTTTCCCCGGTCGAGGCGATCCTGTTTTTGTTGTTCATCATCATCCTGCAACAGATCGAGGGCAATCTCATTTACCCGCGCGTGGTGGGCACGAAGCTGGGCCTGCCAGCGCTGTGGGTGCTGGCGGCAATCACCGTGGGCGGAAACGTCATGGGCATCGGCGGCATGTTGCTGGCCGTGCCGCTGACCACCGCCATCTACCGCCTCGTGCGCGCCGACGTGCAGAAGCGGGAACTAAAAAAGACAAGGATATAGACAAATGCCGCCGCTTGCGAACGATTCGCAGGCGGCGGCGCTTTTATGTTTTCAGCCCAGCGCAATCTGCGGCAGGGCGCGAATGTCGTCAATCTCATAGCGGATTTGGTATTCATCGGGCGCAACCTTGCCCTCCGGGTTGAACCAACAGGCGTCTATACCGGCGCGGTTGGCGGCCAGTATGTCGCTGGTAAGGCTGTCGCCCACCATCAGGGCACGCTGGCGGTCTACGCCGCCCAAAGCGTCCAGCGCCGCGTAAAGCATGCGCGGGTCGGGCTTTTGAAAGCCCATCTCTCCGGAAATGATGAAGGCGGAAACATATTCCTTCAGCGGCGAGCGCTCCATGCGGCCGCGCTGCACCATGGTAATCCCGTTGGTCACAATGGCCACCGGCAACCGCGCCGCCACCGCCTGCACCGCTTCCAACGCGCCGGGCAGGAGCATGCCCTGCGTGGCCAATACCTCCGTATATGCCTCGCCCACTTCCTGTGGGTCGACTTCTATCTCATAATAATGCAGGAAATCGCGGAAACGGCGCACGCGCAACTCCGCCTGCGTCACTTCCCCGCGCTCAAACGCCTCCCAACAGGCCTTGTTCAGGCGGTGATAGACCTGCGGCGCGGACGCATCCTCGATGCCGAGGCGCGTGATAATCTCGCCAATGGCGTTTTTCTCTGCGCCGCGGAAGTCAAACAGCGTATCGTCCGCATCAATGAGAATGGCGTCGTAAAGCATGGCTTTCTCCTTTGTATGTATGCTGCAAGGCGCGCCTGCCCGCCCGACCTGATCTTTGCCCCCACACCCGCCGGCTGGGGCGCTCGCTCCTAAGGCAATGGCCTCCCCACTACTGGCCCTCTCAGCCCGAAGGCTGGCCGGACTTACCTCTAAGCCGCACCATGCTCACGGGAATTTTTCCCGCTTACGTGGGTCGTTTCGCCTGCGACTGGCATCGACTTGCAATCACGGACGCGGGCAGACGCGCCTTTCCATTATACCGCGAAAGCGGTCATTTCGTCAACCATGCCGCCAGGCGCTCATCCAGGGCGCTGAAACGGCGGTCGATGTAGTTGTTGTCCACCATGGCGCGCATGCACTGTTCCCGGCCGACCACCACCACCATCCGTCTGGCGCGCGTCACCGCCGTATAGAGGAGGTTGCGGGTCATCAACAGGCGCGGGCCGCTGACCAGCGGCAACACCACACAATCAAACTCGCTGCCCTGGCTCTTGTGTACGCTCATGCAGTAAGCGAGTTCCAATTCTTCCAGCTCGGCCAGGCCATAAGTGGCCACGCGGCCATCGTCGAATTCCACAACAACCATTTCTTCGCGGGCATCCGCATCGGCAATATAGCCGATATCGCCATTGAACACGCCCACGCCGTGCTCCGTGCCGCGCGACCATTCCAGGTCGTAATCGTTTTTGACCTGCATCACCTTGTCGCCGAGGCGGAACACCGTTTCGCCGCGCCGCAGCTCGCGCTTGCCAATCTCCGGTGGGTTGAGGGCCTGCTGCAAAACGGCGTTGAGGGCGTACACGCCCGCGTCCGTGCGCTTCATCGGGGCCATCACCTGTATGCCGCGCAAAGGGTCCACGCCCAGATAGCGCGGCAGGCGCGCCGTCACCAGCCGAACCACCGAATCCACGGCCGCGCGCATGCTTTCCTTGCGTTCGAGAAAAAAGTCCGTATCCCGTGTGCGGATCTCAGGATACTCGCCGCGATTGATGCGGTGGGCATTGCGCACAATCATGCTCGAGGCCGCCTGGCGGAACACCTCGGTAAGCGTCACCGAGGGTACCGCGCCGCTTTTGAGGATATCCCCCAGCACATTGCCCGCGCCCACGGAAGGGAGCTGGTCCTTGTCCCCCACCATCACCAGCCGCGTGCCCGGCGCAAGCGCGCGCAGGAGGGCGCGGAACAGGAAGATGTCCACCATGCTCATCTCGTCCACCACCACGGCGGCGCAGTCCAGGGGATTGTGCTCGTCGCGCAAAAAGCGCCCGTCCTCGCCCGCGTATTCCAGCAAGCGATGGATGGTGCGCGCGTTGCGGCCCGTGGCCTCGCTCATGCGCTTGGCCGCCCGGCCCGTGGGCGCGCACAGCTCCACGCCGCCCATTTCGTCGAGCAGGCGCAGGATGCACTTGAGCGTGGTGGTCTTGCCCGTGCCCGGGCCGCCGGTAATCACCAGCACGCCCTCGCGCTCCACGGCCTCCACGGCCTCGCGCTGCTCCGCGCACAGGCGCATTTCTTCCCTTTCCTCTACTTCGGCAATGGCCTGCGCCGCCCGGCCCGCCTCCTCCGCGCCCGCAAACGAGCGCACCAAGCGGGAAAGGCGATAGGCAGCGTCGCTCTCGGCCTCGTGGTACCAGGGCAGGTAGACGGCTGTTTCGCCGTCGATGTCCTCCGCCTCCAGCCCGCCGGAAAGGATCAGTCCGCGCAGGGCGTTGTCCACCAGTTCTTCCTCCGCTCCCAACATCTGCCGGGCGCGCTCCACCAACACCGTCAGGGGCAAATACATATGGCCCGAAGCCGCGCCCGCCTCGCTGAGCGCATAGCGCAGGCCGCTTTGTAGGCGAAACTCGCTGGAGAGGGAAAAGCCCATCGCCAGCGCCATGCGGTCTGCGGTTTTGAAGCCTACGCCTTCCACCTCGTCGGCAAGGCGGTAGGGGTTATCGTGCACCACGGCCTCGGTGCGGTCGCCAAACACGCGATAGACGCGCGCCGCCATCGCCGGCGTAAGGCCGTACTTCTGCAAAAACATCATCGCGCCGCGCATCTGGTTGTGTTCCTGAAAGCTCAGGGCAATCATGGCGGCGCGCTTTTCGCCGATGCCGGGCACTTCGGTCAGGCGGTGCGGTTCAGCTTCGAGCACATCCAGCGTGCGCGCGCCAAAGGTTTCCACAATCAGGCGCGCCGTGGCCTCGCCTACGCCGCGAATCAGACCGGAGGCGAGGTATTTTTCGATGCCGTCCAGGCTCTCCGGACGGATGGACTCCACCCATGTGACGCGGATCTGCCGCCCATACTCGCGGTGCTCGACCATTTCGCCCTCAAAGGCGGCGCGTTCCCCGGCCAACAGGAGGGGCATAGCCCCCACGGCGGCCAGGCGCTCGCCACCCTCGAGCTTCACCTGCGCCACGGTGAAGCCGTTTTCCTCGTTGCGGTAGGTGATCTTTTCAACGATCCCCTCAAATCTGGGCATAGGCGACCTCCCGGCCCGCGTGCGGGGTCATTGCTCCTGCTCCATGCGCAAAAGCCATTTCTTGGCCGCCATGCCGCCTGCGTAGCCCACCAGGGAGCCATCCCGGCCAATCACGCGATGGCAGGGCACAAACAGCGGCAGGGGGTTGTGGTTGTTGGCGCGGCCCACGGCGCGGCAGGCCTTTTCATTGCCCAGCGCCCGAGCCACATCAATATAGGCGCGCGTTTCACCATAGGGGATGCGGCGTACCTCTTCCCATACGCTCAACTGAAACGGCGTCCCACGGGGAGCAAGCGGCACATCAAAGGCGCGCCGTTCGCGCAAAAAGTATTCCCGCAATTCACGCTCGGCCTGATCGAGCACGGCGCTTTCGTGGGAGATGGGAAAGCCGCCGAAGCGCGCCTCAATCAACGCGCTGTTATCGGCAACCAGCGTCACCGGCCCGATGGGTGTTTCCACAAAACGGCAGGCCAGCTTATCCCGCGTTTTTTCCATAGATAAGGCACAGTCCTTTCAGGGTCAGAAGTCCATCCAATACGTCAATGACATTGGAATCCCCGGCGATGAGCAACGCCAAACCGCCCGTGGCGATCACCTTAGCTTCCGGCGCGCCGATTTCGCGCTTCATGCGATCCACCAGATAGCTCACCTGCCCGATGTAGCCATAAACGATACCAGATTGCATGTTGGCGACGGTATTTTTGCCGATCACCGCATCCGGCCTTTGCAACTCGAAGCGGGGCAATTTGGCCGTGCGGTCGGTGAGGGCGTCGGCGGCCAGCTTGATGCCGGGGCAAATGGCGCCGCCGAGGAACTCTCCGCGCTTGGATACCACGCCAAAGGAAGTGGCGGTGCCAAAATCAATAGTGATGCACGGCCCGCCGTAAAGCTCGTAGGCGGCCACGGCGTTGGCGATGCGGTCGCTGCCCAGCTCGCGCGGGTTTTCGTATTTGATGTTGATGCCCGTCTTAATGCCGGGCTGCACGCTCATGGGCTCGATGTCAAAGTAGTTGCGGCACATGTGCTCAATGGTGAAGTTGATGGTGGGCACCACCGAGGAAAAGACGATGCCGGTGACATCCTTGGGGCCATATCCGGCATGGCGCAGCATGCTCAAAAGCGTTACGCCATACTCGTCCGAGGACTTGTTGCGGTCGCAGGAAATGCGGAAATACGTCTTTTGCTCCAGGCCGTCGAACAGGGCGGCCTTGATGTTGGAGTTGCCGATGTCAAGCGCAAGAATCATGCTTTTTACCTACTTCTTCTGAATTTTTTCCAAGGCAAGGACGACAGGCGTGGCAACGAGCGCCGCGACGATGGATTCCGCGCCGCCGCCGATTGCCCCTGTGCCGGCGATCAGGCCGAGGACGGCCGCGGCGTCCAGCGCAGTCAAAACATAAAACAGCAGCATCAGGCCCAGATATAATATCGTATTGGTAAGCGTTCCCGCCACCGCAGCCACCGGCAACGCCACATAGCGCCTTACGCCTCGTCCCGTCAGCAGGCGATGTACCCCGTAGGTTACGAGCGGCACCATCAGGCGCGGAAACATGCTCATCACCACCACCAGGAGCGGGCTTTCCGCCATCAGGTTCGACACCAGTGCCGAGGCTGGCAGGGGGATGCCAAAGGCGCGCAGCGTACTGACGATGCCAAAGGTAAGGCCAAGGGTGACGCCGCCCTTCAGCCCCAATGCAAGCGTGCCGATGATGACAGGGATATGCAGAATCGTGACATTGATAAAGCCCAGCGGAATGAGGCCCAACGGGGTCAACCCCAGAAGGATGACCAGGGCGATAAACATGGCGGTAAGCGTAAGTTGACGGGTGGCCTGTTTTGCAGTCATGGCAAATTCCTCCGTTCGAGTTCACATTTGGATACCCTACGATTTGCTGACAACGGTTTTTCTGTTCGGCTTCCTGCGAATGCCGACGCGCACATTATAGCATATCTTTGCATGCTTTTGTCTGATATTATGTAAAAATCGTTGTAAGAGGGCAGAAGAAATGCTATAATGTTTCCAGAAAACACAGGAGGTGCACAAATATGATTACCCGCAAATCCGAACGGACGACCGAAATGCGCGAAGCCATGCGCGGCGGCGCGGGCGCGGCCCTTTTAACGCCTGCCAGCAAGCAGCTTCCCGCCAACGCGCGTCTGTTTTCCGAAATCCGCCTCGCTCCCGGCTCGTCCATCGGCTATCACGTACATGAAAATGAAACGGAAATGTTCCTCTTCCTCGAAGGCGAAGGCCGCGTGATGGACGACGATACCGAAGTGCTCGTCCACCCCGGCGACTCGATGGCCACTTTCTCCGGCCATGGCCATTCCGTGGAAAGCATCGGGGATACCGACCTGGTGCTCGTGGCCGTTATTATCAAGGATTGACAGGCGCAGTCCAAAACGAATGCCGGCCCCTCTGCATTTGCGGAAAGGGGCCGGCTTTTTGGGCAGCTGGTACAGGTACCTCGGCTTTGGCGGGTTCTCGCTTTACGCCTTCCAGTCTGCCAGCAGAATGGAGAGCAATTCCTTGAGCTGGTTCTTTTGTTCCTCATTGAGCGCCGAAAACATATCCGGGTGTTCCCCAGCGCGGCATTTCCCGGCGCGGTCGCGGCCGGTTTGGGTGAGGCGGACAATGCTGCGGCGGCGGTCGGTCTCGTCGCGCTCGCGCTCGATGAGGCCGGCGCTTTCCATTTTGGCGAGGATCTCGCTGAGCGACCCCGTCTGTATGCCGAGGATTTCCTGCAATTCCCGCTGGCTCATGGATTCACAGTGGGAAAGGATGCGCAGAATGCGCCCCTGGCCGCTTTTACGGCCGCCCTGATGGTAAAGTACATGGCCACAGGCGCGCATCAGGGCGTAAAGGCCGTCTGGATTTTCCATGTCAACGTCCGGCGCGCCCTCGCCACGCCAGCCGCCGTGGCCGCCCGGGTGCGAGCCATGGCCATAGCCGCGTCCATGGCGGTGTTCGCAGCTGTGGCCATGGTCATGGCCGTGATCGTGCCCCTCGCTCGCCGGTAGCGCTATTTCCAGAAACTTACCTTCCTGATGTTGCTGTTCCAGGTATGCCCTTCCCCTGCCGCAGCGCAGCGCGTTCAAGAGGCAATTCTTCGGGCAGCCATTGCAATAAGCGGTATTTTCCATGGAGTTCTGTCCTTTCATTGCATTTCACTCGGTACCTTTGCATTATAACACGCCGCCAAAAAATTATCAAGGTACCTTTTTATTT
>DSTMC04003__coassemble_1200_pt1 | contig 20823 bp, 18 predicted proteins | sample DSTMC04003__metabat2_low_PE_048 | metagenome-assembled genome bin DSTMC04003
GTCAGCGCGTCGCCAACGTTGTCCAGCGCTGCAAAGCGGCGCGCCAGAGGCTCATAATTTGCATAGAGCGCTTCGGAACCACGATAAATGCTTTCGATGGCCATAGCGTCCAACAGCGTTTCGTCGTCCGGCGAACCAAATTCCAGCACATCGCCGCTCAGCGCATCGCGAATCGTGATATTGCTTTCATCGTCCAAAGAGAGCGTATAACGCGCGTAGACATCGCCGCTGGCCGCGTCGGTGACGGTCAGTTCGCCGCTGGCGAGCTCCTCCATCTGTTCCAAGCCGCTTTCCAGATTCAGCGCCGCCTCCACCGCCATGCCCTCGCCTGCGGCGGGCATCGCGCCCGCTTCGATGAGCACGGAATAATCCTCGTATTCCGAAACCGCAATGAAAAGATCGTAGGTCACGGAATTGCTGTATCCGTAATCGCTCTCTTCCAGCACCAGCGTTCCCTCGATGCGCTCCTGGTACAGCGGCGCGCCGTCGTCCTCAGCCGGGTTTTCCGTGGCATCGTCCGCAGACGGCTGCTTCTCCTCTTCACTCGGCGAAAACGAGAAAACTTCTTCGTGTTCGCCGCTGTGCGCGCTTTCTTCTGTCGGCGTTGCGTCGCTCTGCATGGAGCTTTCTCCGATATCCCGCCGGGGCTTTAACCCCGCTTCGGCACAGGCCGTGCCTGCCAGCAAAAGGCAAACCAGCAAAAAGGCCACAAATCGCTTGATTCTCACACCGCATTCCCCCTTCTGCTTTTACGATTTGGTAACCAAATCCAGTATACAACCTCCGCCCCCGCCTGTCAACCATTTGACTGCCCGCCGCTGAAGGTTTCGTTGAAGTGCAGCGAGTAATGCGTCGGGCCGTTTTCTCCGCTCAAAATCAGGCTGGCGGAACAGGGCAGCGGCGCGTCCGGGCGCATAGCCCGAGCGTAATCGTCCGGCACACGGCTTAATTCCAGCCGCGCGTGCATCACCTCGCCGCCGGTGCAGGAAGAGGCGCTCAACCGCGCCGTCAGGCTTTGCGTCTGCCCGTCCGCGTATACAGGAACATCCACATCCAGATAAACGAACCCGCCGCCCACGTAGTCCTCAGCGCGCAGGCCGTGCTCACTGTGCGCAATGGTGGCCGTGCCGCGCAGAAGATGGGCAAGCATGCGGGATATTTGCTGTTTTTCGGGGCCGGGGGACATAGCAAAGTAATGCCCCCTCAATTCTTTTCGTTTCTATCCCCCTTTACAATTTTATTATACAACCGAAATTATCGTTTTTCAATAAAAAGCGCGCCCTTACGGACGCGCTCCCCATCCCACTCCCCAACGGCTCCCTCAAGCCGCATTCGGAAAGCGTTTACAGTGTTTCCCCGCTCCCGGTTTCCCCGGAAGGGGCATGGTTGTGATCTTTGCCATCGCAGAGGTAGCCGCCGCAGGTTTCACACTGGGCGTGTTCCTCCGCAACATACCCTTCCGAGCAAACATACACGCCGCAGCCGGGGCACTGTGCATGCTGCGCGGCATCATACCCTTCCTCGCAGGCGAAATGTTCGCCGCAGGGGGCAGCGGTATGATCCTGGTCATCGCAGGCAAAGTGGCCGAGCGTCTGGCAGGCGGCAGCGCCGTGATCCTGACCATCGCAGTTGAAATGGCCCTCCTGCCCACAGGGAGCGGCACTATGGTCGCCTGTTTCACTCATATGATGCTTGCCGCAGGCGGCAAGGGTATGATCCTGGCCATCGCACAGATAGCCGCCGCAGGCCGCGCACTGGGCATGCGCTTCTTCCTCGCCGTAAACCTCGCAGCCGCGATGCCCGCAGGCCAGCTCCTTATGATCGCCATGCTCCTTATAGCACCAGAGCTTGCCGCACTTGGCGCAAGGCGTGTGGCTGTTGGAGCGGGAGCAGGGATAATAATCGCTGCAGCCGCCCTCGTCGGGGTCGCAATAGTGTTCCGGGTCGCCCATGCAGAGCGTATGGCCTTCTTTGCAATAATCGCTGATCACCGTGTGATGGCGGGAAGTGCCATCATCCGGCCGGCCGCAGTGGGGACAAACGTTGATGGTTTCGCCCACAGTACTGCCCACGCCGTATTCGAGCACGCCATCCTCATCCCAGATATAGGCCGCGCAGCCTTCCTCCACGCTGATTTCCTGCTGCGCAAAACTGCCGGTGACGATGGCGAAAACGGTTCCGTCCTCCACTCGCACAAGCTCCAACGCGCCAGCGCTGAAGGAAATGCCGCCATCCTCAGAACGCGAAATCACGAGCGGGTCTGCGCCGCTTTCCAGCGTCACCGCCGGTTCCAGGGCCGCGGCGAAGCGCGTGAAGGCAGCAATGCGTTCCTCGGACGCACCGGCGCCGCCAAACAGGGCCATGGCTTCCTCGCCGGTACCGGCGCCGACCAAGGCATAGCTGTAGGTTCCATCCGTTTCCGCGCGGGCGATGAGCACATAGCGCCCATCCTCGGGCGTAACAACCGTCGGGGCAAGGTAGATGGACGTGGGGCCGTCCGCGCCGCCAATCACGTTTTCCGCCAGCGCCGCGCCGCCTAAGACCAAAAGCAGCGCCAAGCACAGGCAAATGCACTTTTTCATTTTTTGTGTACCTCCAATTCCCAATTTCAGGCAATGGAATTTTGGTCTACGCATATATAGACGCGCCAGAGCGGAAAGAGTTCCCTTTTCTATATGTAAAATTATTGCAAATTCTGAAAAAATCCAAAAAAACCGCGCCCGGCACGACGGGGTTACGGAGCTTTGTCTGCGCTCTGCGGGGCTTCGCCCCTGTATCCCACATCCACATACAGGGAATACCCGCACAGCGGGTTGCCGCTCGCGTAGGCGGCGCGGTACTTTTGCAAATCCCGAAGCACCTCCGCCCACAGCCGCGGATGCGGATAGCGATTGTAGCGCTCGCAGACACGCAGAGCGCGCTCGATCTCTGCGTCGATATAGCCGCCCCTGGCCACGGTCAGGCGGTCGAAGATGATATCCGCGCCGGGCCAGTTGGCATCCTTAAGCCAGTCCAGGCACAGGGGCGCGTAATATTCGATGATATCATCGTCAAGGGCGGCGACGACGCGGGCGGCGTTGTGCCTCGTCCGGACATGGCCGTCGCCGCCAAGGAATATTTTTTGCAGAAAGCTCGTTTCCCGCCGTTCGTCGTTTTGCACATATTCAATCAGCCCGCGCACGGCCTCTTCCTGCTCCTCGGGGGCGCTGTCCTCCGACAGATGTTCCATCCACATTTCGACCTGATCGAAACTGACGCCGCTCATTTCTACTCCCCCTATATTCCAAACTCGAACAGCGACACCTGGCTGGTTTCGGGGATGCCCTGCAGGCAGCCGGCGGCGCGCAGGGCTTCGACGACGGTTTTGGGTGCCCTCCTTCGCAGCATATCGTCCTGGGAGATGAACGGCCCGCCCTCGCGCGCGGCGGCGAACGCCTCCGCCGCCTGCTGGCCCACGCCGGGAAGCGACGTCAGCGGCGGCAGGATGGTTCCGTCCTCTTCCAGAAGGAAATCCGTCACCGCAGAGCGGTAAATGTCCACGGGGCGCAGATGTACGCCGCGCAGGTTCATTTCGATGAGGATTTCAAGGATGGAAACCTCATCGTCCTTGCGCTCGCGCTCGGCGCGTTCCAGGCCGTTGATTTCCTCAATCATCGAGCGCAGCACGTCCACGTTGCCGGTGATCATGCGCGAGCCGTCGAAGGCGTCGGCGTTGCGCATCAGGTAGCAGGCGTAATAGGCCGCCGGGTAGTAAATCTTGAAGTAGGCAATGCGCAATCCCATGGTGACATAGGCCACGGCGTGCGCCTTGGGGAACATGTATTTGATCTTCTTGCAACTGCCGATGTACCAGTCCGGCGCGTCCACGGCCTGAATCGCCTCCTCCATGAAGGGCTGCAGGCCCTTGCCCTTGCGGACGGACTCCATGGTCTTGAAGGCGATTTCCGAATCCACGCCGAAATCGATGAGGGCGTTCATGATGTCGTCGCGCGTGCAGATGCACTCGCTCAGGGGCACGCCAGCGTGCACGAGATCCTGCGTGTTGCCCACCCACACGTCGGTGCCGTGGGACAAGCCGGAAATGCGGATCAGCTCTTCCATGGTGCTGGGCCGGGTTTCCACCAGCATGCCACGCACAAAGCGCGTGCCAAATTCGGGGATGCCCAGCGTGCCGGTGGGCACGCCCAGCTCCTCCGCGGTCAATCCCAGCGCCTCGGGCGAGGAAAACAGCGAGAGTATGTTTTTGAACACCTCCGGGTCGTTGAGGGGCACTTCGCGCGGGGCGATGCCGGTCAGGTCCTGCAAACGGCGCAGCATGGTCGGGTCATCGTGCCCAAGCACGTCCAGCTTGACCAGCACGTCGTGCATGGAGCCGAAGTCAAAATGCGTGGTCACGGTTTCGGAGGTCATGTCGTCCGCCGGATGCTGGATGGCGGTGAACTGGTAGATTTCATAGTCCTTGGGCAAAACGACCATGCCCGCCGGGTGCTGGCCGGTGGTGCGCTTGACGCCGGTGATGCCGCGCGCCAGGCGTTCCTTCTCGGCGTTTGAGAAGTGCAGGTCGCGCTCCTCCATGTACTTGAGCACGTAGCCGTAGGCCGTCTTTTCGGCGATGGTGCCGATGGTACCGGCCCGGAACACGTTTTCCGCGCCAAACAGCTCCTTGATGTAATTGTGCGCCACGGGCTGATAGACGCCGGAGAAGTTGAGGTCGATATCCGGCACCTTGTTGCCCTTGAAGCCGAGGAACACCTCGAAGGGGATGTTGAAGCCGTCCTTGTCCATGCGCGCGCCGCACTTGGGGCAATCGCGCGCGGGCAGGTCCAGGCCAGTCTTGCCCAGTTGCTGCACGTCGAAATCGGAAAACTTGCACTGGGGACAGACGTAGTGCGGCGGCAGGGAGTTGACCTCGGTGATGCCGGAAAGATAGGCCACCAGCGAGGAGCCAACCGAGCCGCGCGAACCGACGATGTAGCCATCCGATAGAGACTTGGCCACCAGTTTGACGGCAATCATGTACAGCGTGGAGAAGCCGTAGCCGATGATGGCGCCCAGTTCCTTGTCGATGCGCTTTTGCACGATCTCCGGCAGCGGGTCGCCGTAGATTTGCTGGGCGCGCTCGAGGGTGATGCGGCGCAAATCGTGTTCGGCCTCGGGCCAGAAGGGCTGGAAGGTTTCCTTGCCCTCCGGGTGCGGGATGAACAGGCGCACGTCGCCAATCTGTTCGGCGATGCGGTTCGGCTCGTCGATGACCACGCGCTCGGCGGTCTCCCGGCCCAGGTAGGCAAATTCCTCCAGCATTTCCTCAGTGGTGCGGAAGTAGAGAGGTGGCTGGATATCCGCGTCCTCAAAGCCCTTGGTGGCCATGAGGATGGAGCGGTAAATGGCGTCCTCCGGGTTCATGAAGTGCACGTCGCCCGTAGCCACCACGGGGATGCCGAGCCGGTCGCCGAGGGCAACGATTTTGCGGTTCAGATCGCGCAGCCCCTCGTCATCCTTGACCGCGCCCTCGCGCACGAGGAAGGCGTTGTTGCCGATGGGCTGGATTTCCAGATAGTCGTAGAAGCGGGCGATGCGCTCCAGCGTTTTTGCGTCCTTGCCCGCCAGCACGGCGCGGAAAAGCTCGCCCGATTCACAGGCGCTGCCGATGATCAGCCCTTCGCGGTATTTCTCAATCAGCTTGCGCGGCATGCGCGGGGTGCGGTGGAAATAATTGAGGTGCCCCTCGCTCACCAGCCGGTAGAGGTTGGTCATGCCGGTCTGGTTCTTGGCCAGGAGGATGATGTGGTAGGCGTGCGCGCCCGCGTCGGTCTGGAAGGCGTTGTTGATGTCGTTAAGGCGCGCAACGCCGAGGCGTTCCAGCGTTTTGACGAGCACCTGCCCGGTGGCGCGCGCATCGTGCACGGCGCGGTGGGCATTTTTCAGCGATATGTCCAGATGCTTGCAGACCGTGCCCAGCTTGTGGTTGCGCAGCTCCTTGTAAGCGTTGCGCGCCAGCGCCAGCGTATCGAGGATGGGATGATCCATCTCCTTGCCGAATCGCTGAAAGGCGCGGCGCAAAAAGGCCATGTCAAAGGAGGCGTTGTGCGCCACCAACACCGCGCCTTCGAGGAATTTTTCAAACGATGGGAATACCTCCGCCAGGGAGGGCTGACCGGCAAGCATGGCGGAGCTTATACCCGTCAGCTCCACCACTTTTTCCGGGATGGCGCGGCCGGGGTTGACGAGCTGGGAAAACTCCGCAACCTCCTTGCCGCCTTCGAGGCGCACCGCGCCAATTTCGATGATCTCGTCCAGGTTGGAATTAAGGCCCGTGGTTTCAAAATCCAGCACCACAAAGGCCGTCTCCTCCAAAAGGCGGCCGTCGCCGCCGGAGACGATCTCCGGGGCGTCCTCGATGAGATAACCCTCGCAGCCGGGGATGAACTTGATGTCCTTGCCCCGCGCCGCGCCAAACGCCTCCGGGAAGGCCTGCACCACGCCGTGGTCGGTGATGGCGATGGCGGGATGGCCCCAGGCGGCAGCCTGCGAAATCAGGGCTTTGGCCGAGGCGCAGGCGTCCATGGTGCTCATCTGCGTATGCAAATGCAGCTCCACGCGCTTGCGGGGGGCGTTGTCCTCGCGCACAGGCTTGGGCACGGACATGATATCTGATACCATCAGCACCATTTCGCGCTTGAAATCATCGTAGCGGTAGCTGCCGCGCACCTTGACCCAAAGGCCGTCCTTGAGGGCGGCGCGCAGTTTTTCCGCCTGCTCCTCCACGGAACCGTCTTCCTGTTGGCGGCGTCCGCCCAGAAAGAGCTTGCAGTTGACCGAGCCTTTGTAATCGGTCATGGAGAAGGTGACAATCTTCGATTGTCCATTCTTGGTGTCGCGCATTTCCAGCGCCGCGGCCTCGCCCATAACGGTGGCGCGGCCGATATCCTCGGTGACCTCGTTCATGGGTACGGGCGCGTCGTGGATGGGGCGGCCATAGACGGCATCCTGCGGGACGGCCTTTTTCTTGGTTCCGCCTTCCTCATGCACGCCGCGCGCGGTTTCCTCGGCAAGGCGCGCTTCCTCGGCAAGGCGCTGGGCGCGGATGCGCTCCAGTCGCTTTTGTTCGCTGCCCGCCACTTCAATAACCGTCTTGGCGTCAATGGAAAAAAGGTCGTGCAAAAGCTCGGAAAAGAGGCGGTCCACGCCCCGCGCACGCATGTAGGCCACGCCCTCCTCGCCGGTGGCGTGGATGGTAAACACACCGTCCTTGAGGGAAAAATCGGTATCTCCGTTGAGCAGGAACGGCACTGAACCAGGGCTTTCATGGCGCACCAGTTCAATCAAAAGCGGCGCGATGGAGGAAATATCCGCTTCGGCTCGTTCCTTCAGGGCGGGATAGGATATCTTCAGGCCCACGCCTACGGCTGGGAAAGCCGCGGCAAATGCCTGATGGACGCTTTTATATTCCGCGCGCGTAAACAGCCTGTCCGCGCAAAGCTGCACGCACATTTCGCCCGTCTTTTTAGAGATCGAAACGCGCCGAAGCGCCAGGGCTCCGGCGAGTTCCGGGCTCTGGCGCTCAATCAATTCCCGCCATAATTCGCTCATTGCAGTATCCTTTGTATCTCCGCAAGCAGTATTTCCGCCAAATCGCCATGTACGGCGCGCGGCGGCTGTCCCTTGACAAACAGCGCCCCGCCGTCCTTGCCGCCGGCAATGCCAACGTCCGCCCCGCGCGCCTCGCCGGGGCCGTTGACCACGCAGCCCATCACCGCCACGCGCAGGGGCTTGCGGATGTGCTTTGTGGCTTCACGCACCTTGCATGCCAGCGCTTCCACCTCAATGGCCGTGCGGGCGCACGTCGGGCAGGAGACGACTTCTACATAGTCCTTGCGCAGCCCGGCGGCGCGCAGTATATCCAACCCGGCCTCGACCTCGCGCACCGGGTCGCCGGTAATGGACACGCGGATGGTATCGCCGATGCCGTCCAGCAGCAGCGCGCCGATGCCCATGGCGCTTTTGACGATGGAGCCTTCATAGGTGCCTGCCTCGGTGACGCCGATGTGCTGGGGGTAATCCGTGCGCTTTGCCGCCAGGCGGCAGGCGTCCACGGTCAGGCGCACGCTGGACGCTTTGAAGGAAAGCACGATTTCATCCCACCCGGCGCGCTCCAACATGCGCGCGTGGTTGAGACCGCTTTCCACCATGCCCTCGGCGGTCGCGCCGCCGTAGCGCTGCAAGATTTCGCGTTCCAGCGAGCCGGCATTCACGCCGATGCGCACCGGCACATTGTGGGCGCGCAGGCAGTCCGCCAGAGTACGCACGTTGTTTTCCCCGCCGATGTTGCCGGGATTGATGCGCACCTTGGCGATGCCATTTTCCACAGCCTGGATGGCAAGCCGGTGGTCGAAGTGTATGTCCGCTACCAGCGGCACCGGGCTGGCGTCCACGAGGGCGCGCACATTCCGCGCGCAGGTTTCGTCGTAGACGGACACGCGCACAATCTCCGCGCCCGCGTTTGCGAGGGCGCGAATCTGGGCAATGGTAGCCCCGGCGTCGCGGGTGTCGGTATTGGTCATGGACTGCACCGTTACCCGAGCACCGCCCCCAATTTGTACATTTCCTGCGTATACAGCCTTTGTAAGCATATTCCTACCCCGTAATCAGGCGCGCAATGTCCTGATAAGTGATGACCACGATTAAGCCGAGCAACAGCAGCATGCCGATGCCATGCACCATGCCCTCCTTCTCCGGGGGCACAGGTTTTCTGCGGATCGCCTCGACAATGAGGAACACCAGCCGCCCGCCATCCAGCGCCGGAAGGGGCAAAAGGTTCATCAGCCCCAGGTTCAGGGAGATGACAAACAGTATATACAGCACCATATAGAAGCCTTCGCGCGCCACCTCGCTGACCACGGAGATGATGCCCACCGGGCCGGTCACGTCGCTCGCTCCCTCGCCATGGAACACGAGGTTTTTGAGCGAATCAAGCATCATGCCTACGAAATTGGCCATCGTCCGCGGCGCCTGCGCAAGCGCCTCGCCAAAGGTATAGGTGCGCCCCTCAAAAACGATGCCGAGCATATACGAAGAAGCGCCGGTCTGTTCATCCGTCACCAGCGCCGGCATTACGGAAAAGCTCAAAAGTTCACCGTCGCGCTCGACTGTGAACTCGATGGGTTCATCTACCGGCGAATCGGCGATCAGCGCGCGCAAATACTGCGCGCCTTCTTCCGAAAATTCGATTTCCTCGCCGTTCGCGCTGACAATCACGTCGCCTGCCTGCAAGCCTTCCTGCTCGGCGGGCATATCGGCATACAGGCTTTCCACCGTGGGGCTGGCAATGCCAGCGGTGAAATACCCCATCAGCATCACCACGCAGACCACAAACGCAAACACAAAGTTCATCGCCGGGCCCGCGAAAATCGTCAGAAACCTGCGCCATACCGGCTGGTTGTTCATGGCACGGGGGTCGTTGTTGTTTTCGTCCTCGCCCAGAAAGCTGCAATAGCCGCCCAGGGGGATTAGCCGCAGGGAATAGTCGATTTCCTTGCGCCGCCACCCGAGCAGCTTTGGGCCGAAGCCGATGGAGAATTCCAGCACCGTCATGCCCGTGAGCCGCCCGACGATGTAGTGCCCGAATTCATGCACCATCACCAGCACGCCCAGAAGCACGATGGCCAGCAGGATATAGAGAATATTTACAATCATTTACGTCCTCCAAGGAATTTTCGCGCATACGCGCGCGCTTCGAGGTCGGCCGCAAGCACGTCCTCCAGCGAGCAAACCTTCCGCCGGGGAACGCCTTCCAGCGCCGCGCGCACGCAGCAGGCGATTTCGCCAAAGCGCACCCTTCCGCCCAAAAATTCCTCTACGGCTACCTCGTTGGCGCCGTTATACACCACCGGCGCGTTCGCGCCCGCGCGCAGGGCCTCATAGGCCATGGGCAGGCAGGGAAAACGTTCTTCGTCCGGGGCACGGAAGGTAAGGCTGCCGGCGTCCGCAAGGGAGAGCGGCTTGCCCTCATAAGGCAGTCTGTCCGGAAAACCCATTGCGTAACCAATTGGCCCGCGCATATCAGGGTTTCCCAGCTGCGCCAGCACCGCGCCGTCCTCAAACTCCACCAAAGAGTGTATGACGCTTTCCGGGTGCACTACCACGCGAATCTCTTCCGCATCCATGCCGAACAGGTAGTGCGCCTCGATGACTTCCAAGCCCTTGTTGAGCATGGTGGCGCAATCCACGGTGATCTTTGCCCCCATGCGCCAAGTGGGATGGCGCAAAACGTCCTGCACGCTGGCGTTTTCAATCTCCTCCGCCGCTCGGTCGCGCAACGCGCCGCCCGAGGCGGTGAGAATCAAATGGCGCACGGGGTTACCGTCCCGCGCCCGCAGGCATTGGAAAATGGCCGAATGTTCGCTGTCCACGGGAAGGAGCGCCCGCTTCAGTTCCCGGGCGCGCCCCATGACCAAGTCGCCGCCCGCCACCAGCGCCTCTTTGTTGGCAAGCAACACGCGCTCGCAGCACGCCAGCGCCGTCCATACATTGCTGAGACCGGCGATGCCGACCACGGCGCAGAGGGCGTCGTCCGCACCCGAGGCCGCAAGCGCCCGCGCCGAACTGTCCGCCCCAAACACCCACTCGCAAAAGCGCACATCCTCCGGAAGCGTTTCCGGTTCGATTTCCAGCGCCGCCACGCGGGGGCGGAATGTCCGCACCAGTTCAAACAGCTTTTCCGCCGAGGCGCGCGCCGTCAGGCACACGACCTCGAAGCGCTCCGGGTAACGGCGCGCGATATCCAGCGCCTGAGAGCCAATGGAACCCGTCGCGCCAAGAATAGCGATTTTCCGTCGCAAACGCATCATCCCATCGTCCGGAAAAACACGTGGCAGGCCAGCGTGGCAAAGAGTATGCCGTCCAGCCGGTCCATAACGCCGCCGTGTCCGGGAAATATCTTTCCAAAGTCCTTTACGCCACAATCGCGCTTCACCAGCGAAGCGGCCAAATCGCCGATCTGCGAAAGCGCCCCGGCCAACAGGCCAAATAGGGCGTAATACCAGACGGGCGTAAGCACGCTGCGATCCGCGCCATACAGGGCGCAGACCAGAAACGGCAGCCCTACGGCGGAAGCCACCGCCGCAACCAGGCCGCCAATGCTGCCCTCAATGGTCTTTTTGGGGCTGATCTCCGGCGAGAGCTTGTGTTTTCCACAAGCCATACCGGTAAAGAGGGCGAAACAATCGTTCAGCGAGGGCACGAGGAACAGAAGCACGAATAAAAGCGTGCGTTCCATGCCTTCCGCCGCGCCGGTAAGGTCAAAGAGCAATATGTAAAACACGCCGGGATAGATCAGCGGCAGAAGCGTCGCCTGCATGCACGCCCCGTCCACGCGCCCGCGCAGAACGATCACGCCCACGCCCACGGCGGCCAGCAGCGCCGTCGCCCCCACCGCGGCTTCCATCATCCGGTCGCCGGGCAGCAGCAGAGCGCTCAAAAGCAGCAGGGGCGCCAGTCCCATACCCACAGGGATAGGACGCATTCCCTTGTGGCGGTAGGCGGCGTACATTTCGTGCATGCTCAAAAGCAGCAAAAGCAGCGCCACGCCGCGCAGCCACCAACCTCCCAGCCAAATCACGGCGGAAATGAGCAACACGAGCACAACGCCCGTAATTACGCGCGTTTTCATTGCCCCTCCTCCTTCTTTACGCCGCCAAAACGGCGGTCGCGGGAGGCGTACTCATGCAAATCGCGCAGAAACACCTCGCGGTTGTAATCCGGCCAGAGGATGGGGTTGAACACCATCTCCGCGTAAGCCGCCTGCCAGGGCAGGAAATTCGAGGTGCGAATCTCGCCGCTGGTGCGAATGAGCAGATCCACTGGCGGCAATCCGGCGGTATACAGCTCGTTTTCAACATCGGCCTCGGCAATGTCCTCCGGCTTCATTTCGCCGGCCACACAGCGCGCGGCCAGACGGCGGGCGGCGCGGGTAAGCTCAGCGTGACCGCCGTAATTGAGGGCGATATTCAGGCGCAAGCCGTCGTTGTCTCTGGTGCGCTCCATTGCCCGGTTGACCACGTCGCGCTGTTTATCCGGCAGGCCGTCTACATCGCCGATGATGCGAATCACCGCGCCCTTGGCGTCCAGTTCGTCGATTTCAGACTGGAAGTAGCGCAAAATCAAGCCCATCAGCGTGCCAACCTCGTCCTTGGGCCGCGCCCAGTTCTCCGTGGAAAAGGCGTAGATGGACAGAGCGTAGATGCCCCAATCGTCGCACGCCTGGATGATATCGCGCAAGGCCTCTGTGCCGGCGGCGTGACCCGCCGAGCGCGGCAGCCCCCGGTTTTGCGCCCATCGGCCGTTGCCGTCCATGATGATGCCCACGTGCCGGGGCAGTTTTTCCGGTAGCGCAAGGCGCGCCCCGTCGTCCCGGGGCGCGACGCCTGCGTTTCGGGGCCTTTTTGTAAGAAGCCCGGTCAGCTTTTGCAGCATTAGATCGACATGATCTCCTTTTCCTTGTCCGCGCCCACCTTATCCAGGGTCTTGATGTGCGCGTCGGTCACCTTTTGCATCTCGGTTTCCGCCTGCTTCATATCATCCTCGGTGATGACGGAATCCTTTTTCATTTTCTTGATCTGATCCATCGTATCACGGCGGGTATTGCGGATGGCGACCTTACCTTCCTCAATCTGCTTTTTGACCTGTTTGCACAGTTCCTTGCGGCGCTCCTCGTTCAGCTCCGGCACGACCAGGCGAATCACCTTGCCGTCGTTGGAGGGATTGATGCCCAGGTCGGACTTCTGGATGGCCTTTTCGATCTCCGCGATCATCTTCGGCTCCCAGGGCGCGATGACCAGCATGCGCGGCTCCGGCGAGGAGATATTGCCCACCTGGTTGAGCTGCGTGGGCGTTCCGTAGTAATCCACGGTGATTTTGTCGAGGATCTGGGGGTTGGCGCGGCCCGCGCGCAACGTAGAGAGGTCTTTTTCGATGATGGCAATGGTCTTATCCATCTTTTCCCCGGCGCTCTTAATGGCTTCTTTGTACATGGGACGTCCTCCTTGGCAGCGTAACATGTTCTCCCCCATATTGTATATTTTTTTGCAATCCGTGTCAACCGGGATTTGCAAAGGAAATGGTTTTTTGTTGCCGCGTTTTCGCCCATACATACAGTGTCGGATCGCGGGCAATGCTAAAAGAAAAACGGCAGGGAGGGACACGGATGCGTGAAAAAACGCCCCAGCAGGACATGCCCGATCTGGAGAGCATGGCTTCAGTGACCGAGTGCACGGGCATTCTGCCCGCGCTGAGCGCGGACGAAGATAAGCACAAAGGCCCACGCGCACGCCTTAAACGACGGGCGCTAAAGAAGCGCTGATCTCGTGCCCGGCAGCTGTGCCGCCGGGCGCTTTTGCATTTTTCACACTATCCCCGCAACAGCTCCCACTTCATGCGGCCCTTGCCACCGTACCCTCCTGCTCGAGCCGCTTGAGCGCCCCGCGCGCGTACAGGGAAATCAGCGCCGCGGCCAGGGCGGAAAACAGCGTTGCCAGATAAGCCCGTTCCCCCAGCGTCTCAAACAGCGCCCCGTAAAGCGCCTGCCCGAGCGGCTGCGTACACATCGCCACAGACTGGATCAGGGACATCACCTTGCCCACCAGATGCGCGCTCGTCTGCCCCTGTACGGTCGCGCTCATGTGCACCGTAAACAGCGAAGCGGCGGCCATAGCCAGAAAGCAACCCGCAAGGACCAGCGCGTAGCCCGCACCGCGCAGAGCGGGCAGGACGGCAGCGGTGAGAAAGAGCATGGCCGGCGCGCAGGCCAGCAGCGCGAAAAAGCCATGGCGCAGGCGCAGCTTCCGCGCCCATACGCCCGCTGCCAGGCCGCCGCACAAACCGCCAAACCCCATCACGCCCTGAATAACGCCCAACGCCTCGTCCGACAGGCCCAGCAGATTGACGGCGATGACCGGCACGCCCACCACCAGCGCAGCGGAAAGCGTCAGGTTAAACAGCGCCAGAACCGCCGTCACCCGCAAAAGCGCGGGCCTTTCGCGGCGGATAAAACGCCAGCTCTGCCCAAGGTCGAGCCAGGCGGTGGCGAAGACGCCTCGCGCGCGCGGCCGCTTTTCATACGGGATGCGCAGAAACAGCTCCATAACCGCCGAAGCCGCAAAACAGGCGCCGCTGACCATCAGGATAGGCTTCAGCCCCCACAGGCCAAACAGCACGCCGCCAATCACCGGGCCAATCAGGTCGTCCAGCGTGCCGACCATGTTGACGGCGGCATTGCCGCGCAGCAGGGCCTCGTCGCGCAAAAGCGCGGGCATACTGGCCTGCACCGCGGGCTGGTAGGCTCCCGAAGCCCCGTAGAGCAGCATCAGGAATACCGCTGTCATCGCCGCTACGGACAGCCGGTCCATCCAGAAAAGGAATAACGCGCACAGAAGCGCCACGCCAAAATCCAGCGCCGCCATGATGTTTTTCTTGTTCACGCGGTCCGCCAGCACGCCGCCCACCAACGCCAGGACGATCATCGGCAAAAACGATAGCGCGCTCACCCCGCCATACAGGGCCGCCGAACCGGTTTCACGCAAAAGGTACAACGGCAGCGCAAAGCGCAAAATGGCGTTTCCAAACAGGGAGATGACCTGCCCGGCGAGCACGATCAGAAAATCGCGTTGGAGCAGCGTGTTTTGGGGAGACGACATGGCAAATACCTCCTTAATTAAACCGACCGTCGGTTTGTATAGGTCCCAAAGAAAACCGCTTCAAAAGCGGTTCCGGGATGTTGATAACGTCATCAAACTGCCAGAGGAATGAACAAGACCGCAGGATCGGGAAGCAAAAATCGCTTCCGGTCTCTTGCTTTGTCCGGACGGTTTTGCGTTTGCGGGCGTTATCCGCGTTTTGAAAACGCCTTGAAAGCGGTTCCCTGACCGGCGGCGATGGCCGCGCCCTATTGCGCGCTTTGCGCGCGCCAGGCCGCAAATTCCACGCAGGCCCGCGTCATCTCCTCGTCGAATATATCCAGCCCCAGGGCGCGCATAATTGCCGCAAACGCCGCGCAGCGCTCGCGCACCTCCTCGGGCGAGGCTGGGCGGAGCAGCGGGTTGATCCACATGTCGCAGAGCACCAGTATGGCCTCGGCCATGGCGCGCGGGCGTTCGACGCGGATGGAACCGTCCCGCACGCCTTCTTCGAGAATGGGGGCAATGTAGTCCGGCGCAGTCAGATAAAAGATTTCCTGCATATGGAGCGCCAAAAAGCGCGGGTTATCCAGCAGGTAGGGAATCATGCGCAGCATGGCCGCCTGCTGCTCGCCGTGCAGGGAAACACGGAACACCTCTTTCAACTTCTGCGCGCCGTTGAGATTGGGATCGTCGATCACGCGCTGCAACGCGGCGGAGTTTTCCTCCCCCATGCGCGCGCCGATGCGCAACAGGATGTCCTCTTTGGAGGCAAAATGGTGATAAATCGCCCCTTTGGAAAGGCCGGTAGCGTCCATAATGTCCTGCATGGACGTCTTCTCAAAGCCCTTCTGCAAAAACAGGCGCGACGCTTCCTCCAGGATGCGCTCCATCGTCTGTTCGGGATGCCGGTTGCGCGCCATGATGTTCACCTCATACAGACCATCGGTCTGTATGAGTATAGCATGAACGCCACGGCGCTGTCAAGCGTTTTTTGTTCAACCCGCCTGCGCGTCGGACGCGGCGGGGCTGGCGGCGAGCACACCCGCGGCGGCTGTGGCGTGTGCCGGGGGCTCGGCGGGAACGCGCAGGAGCTTGAGCGCCTGTTTGAGCGTGCGCACGGGAATCACTTCGATTTTCCCTTTCCCCGCCTCGGCACGATTGTCCCAGGGGACGAGCACGCGCTTGAGACCGGCGCGTTCCGCGGCGCGCACCTTGGCGCGGACGCCGCCAACGGGCAGTATATCGCCGCTTACGGAAATCTCCCCGGTCATGGCCGCATCCGGGGCGACGGGTTCACCGGTGATGGCAGAGTGCATGGCGGCGGCCATTGCCAGGCCCGCAGAGGGGCCGTCCACCATGGCTCCGCCGGGAAAGTTGACGTGCAGGTCGTAGCGGTCGATGGGTACGCCCAACCGGGAAAGCGCCGTGCGCGCGGCCTCGGCGGAATCCCGCGCCATGCCCGCGCGGCGCAGCTTGCGGCCATGCCCGTCGGAAACCTCCTCCTGCTCCACCACGCCGGTGACGCACAGGCGGCCCCGCCCCGCTTTCGCCACGGCCTCGGCACGCAATATGCGCCCCACCTCCGCGCCGCTGACCGCCAGGGCGTTGACCTGCCCCGGCCTGCCTGCGGCGCACGGCTCCATCTCGTGTTGCAACGTGCGCCGGGAACAAGCGGCCACATATTCCACATCGGCGCGGGTAATCTGCGCGCGCTTCTCCTGCCGGGCCGTGGCCGCCGCGAGCTGCACAAGGTTGACCGCCGTGCGCGCACTGTCGGCATAGCCCGCCACCAGTGCCGCGTCTGCCTTGGAAAGCTCGTAACCGGCGCGTTGGGCGGCGTTTTCAGCCACCAACGCCAATTCCTCCCGTTCCAGGGGGCGGAAAAAAATCTCCATGCAGCGCGAGCGCAAGGCTGGCGGCAGGTCGGCCGGGCCGCGCGTGGTCGCGCCCACGAGTCGGAAATCGGCGGGCAGGCCGTTTTTGAAGATATCGTGGATATAGGCGGGCGTCCTGGCATCTGTTGGGTCGTAATAGGCGCTGTCAAAGCGCACCAGGCGGTCTTCGAGCACCTTGAGCAGCTTGTTCATCTGCACCGGGTGCATCTCGCCGATTTCGTCCAGGAACAGTACGCCGCCATGCGCGCGTGTGACCGCGCCTTCCTTGGGCTGGGGCACGCCGTTCTGTCCCAGCGGGCCCGCGCCCTGGTAAATGGGATCGTGCACGCTGCCAAACAGCGGGTCGGCAATGGAACGCTCGTCAAAGCGCACGCAGGTGGCGTCCATCTCTACGAAGGGCGCGTCCTCGCGGAAGGGCGTACCCTCCGAGCGCTTGGCCGCCTCCAGGGCCAACCGCGCCGCGCATGTCTTGCCCACGCCGGGCGGGCCGTAGATGATGACATGTTGGGGGTTTTCCCCGCACAGCACGGCCTTGAGCGCGCGCACCCCCTCCTCCTGGCCGACAATCTCCGCAAACGTGCGTGGGCGCACGGCCTCGTTGAGCGGGCGCGAAAGATGGATGGAGCGCAGATGGCGAACGTGCTCGGCCTCCGTGCTTGACCCCCGTCCGCCGGAGGGTTGCAGGGCGCGGTCTCGCCGGAGCTGCCGGAAAAAATAGACGCCCACCACCAGGCTGAGCAATATCTGCAAAACCGTCAGAATCAGCGTCATGGTCTTCCTCCAGAAAAGCGGATTGTGCGCGCGCGAATGTCAAAGAAGGCACTGGCGCGCTCAGGAATATATTTTTCGCTTTTTCTGGGAAAACATGTGAACTTTTTTTAAATTCGCCGCCCGGCAAGGCAGGAAAAATTGCCTGGTGCGCAGAATATTAACAAACAGACGGATGACCGTCAAGTAACCGACAAAGGAGAGAGCCGGATGAAATTTGTATATATCGGCAAGGGAATGGAAATCACCGACAGCCTCAAGGCGCGCGTGGAGAAAAAGCTCACCAAGCTCGAACGCTACTTCCAGGACGACGTCGAGGCCCAGATCCGCCTTTCCCAGGAGCGCGGCAACCGCAATATCGTCGAGATTACCATCAGCGTCGGCAGCGTAATCCTGCGCGCCGAGGAAGTTTCCAACGACATGTATATGTCCATCGACCGTGCCGTGGACAAACTCAACCGCCAGATTCGCCGCCACCGCACGAAGCTGGAAAAGCGTCTGCGCGCGGGCGCTTTCGAACCGGTCGCGGACGAACCGGCCGAGGCCGAAGAAGAAGCCGCATCCTACAACCTGGTGCGCGTAAAGAAATTCCCGGTCAAGCCCATGCATGTGGACGATGCCATCGCCCAGATGGAACTGCTGGGGCACACCTTCTTCCTGTTCTTGAACGAGGAAACGGACAGCATGTGCGTCCTGTACCTGCGTTCCGACGGGAGCTACGGCCTGTTGCAGCCGGAATAAGCAAATCTGTCAGGCAAAGGCAGGCGCCTTCCCTTTGCGGGCGGTTTATGCTTTATGCCAAACTTATCATCCTTTGCGGGTTGCTTGAGCAACCCGCTTTATTTTTGAAGTTCGCCTAATAATTATTGACATTCAATAATTGCTTTGCTATAATCATATATGCGCAAATGCCTTTAAAACACAGGCATTCTTCTCTCGCCTGTGCCGGGTTACGTTTTTTATGCCGTCCGGCAGCAAAAGAGCAGATCTGACGCGGTTTGATTGCATTTCTCCACCGGAAACAGTCTCGACGTTTGCAACACTGTCGCAGAGGCGGCGCGCCAAAGCAACGAAAGGAAGATGCATGCACGATGAAAGCATCCGCAATGACTCGACACAGCCGTGGGCGCAGATTGTCCGCCTTGGCCGTCGTGATGGCGGTTGCGCTGGCGGCTCTGGGATTTTGGGGGCTTTGGACGCTGACGGTTGATTTTCTAAGCTGCTCTCCCGCCGGCTTGTTCACAGAAACACGCTGGCGCTACGACCTTGCGGATGGCTTTCAGATTCGCGGCGGCTTGACTGACGGTGCGGCGCTGGTGCGCGCGAAAAACGAATCGGTGCTCATGGCCGTCGTGCCCTTTGACGTGACGGCCTTCTGCACTGGCGATGGCTATATCGGCACGCAGCGCACCCAGAGAGATGGCACAGTCACATACGCGCTGATCGACAGCAAAAGCGGCGAAACCGTGGGCTTTTACAACACGCAGGAGGACTTTGAAAGCGCCTGCGCGGAGGCGGGCGCGGCCATGGGCGCATGGACATCCACCGGCGAAGCGCCGAGGGACGCCGTGTTTGAAGCCTGCTATGTGGTTGACGAATCTCCGGAGTATATAGAAGGAAACTTCCTCGGCAGTCTGGGAGCGCTGTTCCTCAATATAGAGGACTCAGCCTCTGTCAGCGCCCCGTATACGCCTTATGACGGTTCCCGCCTTGTCCGACTGCGGTTTGACGGCGAAAGCGCGGCGCTTCTTGCGGCCTATATGCGGGAAAAGCCAGACGTATGGCAACCCCTGTCCGCCATGCCGGAGGCGCTTGCGGAGCGCGCTTTTTCCGAGCGGCCTCTCCCCTTCCCCTGCATCTGTCTGGACGAACCATGCTTTATCCCCCGCGCGGAAAACGGGTTCTGGCATCTGGACGGCACAGAGCACAGCATCTCCGGCAATCTGTACCTGTTCAACACGGATCCGGGAGAACTGTACAACTACACATGGTAAAGGGGCGCGGGCGGTCAGGTCTGCGTGTCTGTTTCCCTGCTTTTCAGGGCTTTTTCACGCATCGGCAAATAATATTTTGTAATATGATTTTCGCCCGGAGTATACAATTCCAAACGGGCATAGATGTTTGCCGGATGGTTTTCAACCGGCATGACCCAAATATCAAAATAGGGGAGCTTTTTCTTTGCCTCTTCCATTTTCGCATACATTTGCCTGTGCCAGTCTACTGCCTTCTCAGGCGGCAAATGCGCATTCTCCCCGCTGGGTGGCGCAAAGTCCGACTCTCTGAGGGAAGGCAGGGGTTTATCCATGGCGTATACGGGAATGGACAGAACAAAGCTGGTAATCTCCCGATGATAAGCAAAATTCTCTGTATCGCAAAGGCCGACGGGAATCTCCACATCGGGAAACGTCACACGCCAGGCGCGGCCCTGATTTGTGTTGATGATCTTCGTGTCCGCAAGCGTACAGGTATATTGCTCGCTCCTGTTTTCGATGCACCGCAAAAGCGCTTCAGGAATCCGGTAGTCGTCCACTGTTATTCCATGCGGCAATATAATCGCCTCTATGCCCCTGCCCTTGCCGCCGCTTGATACAAACGATATGTGCAACAACTCGCCGCTGCCACAGCTGCTTTTCACCAGCGCAGGCGGCGCGTCCTCCGGCATCCAGGGAATGCTCTTCTTCGCCGTCTTCCCTTCCTCCGGCCAGCGCCAGACGGGTTCGGCGTCGCCCTCCTCCGCGAAACCGCGCGCGGCGTCCGCGTCGAATTTCAGGGCTTCGGCCAGCGTTTCGATGGCGTATTCGGCGAAAAAGGGGTCAAAATCGTCGCTGTCCAGCGTTTCCGGCAAATGCGCCTGCTAAATGCGCCTGCTCCTCCCGCAGTTTTTCAAACGCCATCCAGCCGCGTTTGGTGGAAAACAGGGGCCGCCAGAGCGCCTCCTGATACGGCTCCGTCTCCAGTTCCCGGAGCGCTTCCGGCTCCACCAGGCCAAAGGCGAGCATGGAGGCAGTTTGCCCATCGCTGACGCGGAAAATGGCCGCGTCGCTGTCGTATTCCTCCACGGAGAGCACGCTCGCGCCCAGTTGACGGGCGCAGGCGTCGGCCAGCGTGCGAATATCCTCCATCAGCGCGAAATCCTCTATTTCGCCGCCGAGGACGTAGAAGCGGTCGCCTTCGCGGATATAGAGCGACAGCGCCTCCGGCGCGCGCTCCGCCGCTTCCAGCGCAGCGGACAGGCCGCGGGCGATGGACGGCAGCCTCCCCTTTTTCAAAATCAGCAGACTTGCATATGTATTGCCCATTTCCCAATCCCCTTTCGTATATGCGAAACCGGAACGGCCGTTTTGGTCGTTCCGGTTTGGTTTTTAAGCTCCCTCCGGCTTGGCTTCCGGAAGTTCTTTTTTCTGCCGCTTGGGCTTTTCGGTGATCTGGCCGCGGATGAGGATGGGCTTTTCGCCCTTGAGCACCGCGTCCTCGGTGATGATGCACTT